>JAEEGL012581899.1_pt1 | contig 10692 bp, 6 predicted proteins | sample 9134231 | NCBI WGS metagenome assembly JAEEGL01 (sample SAMN16246548, study PRJNA631951) | gut metagenome | biome: gut microbiome; feature: rumen; material: fiber-attached | host: Bos | place: Iran: Karaj | collected 2018-10 | reverse complement strand
GTACAACCAAAGAAATTTATAGTGAAGATTATTCTGTTATCAGATTTACAAATGGTGATATTAAAGAGGTATAGATAAAATTTAGATTGAATATCATTATTTATAAATATATATAAGATTAATAACTAAAAATATACACATATATAATATTAAATAACATAGATTATGAATGATAAAACTATCTATTTCTATTCATCTACACAAACAACACAAACAACATATAATGATGGAATGGAAGTATTTAAATTTGGTAATGGTCAGGTAGAAACCAAATACCCTGATGGAACAAATGAAATCGTGTTCCCTGATAATACAATTAAATATTTATATAGCAATGGAGAAGTAAGTATTTTATTGTTATTATTATTATTATTATTATTATTATTATTATTATTATTGTTATTATTATTATTATTATTATTATTATTATCTAAACTTTGACTACGTTGTGATTCATAAAATGTTTTGTAATATTTTTCATAATATTGATAATTATTAATATCATCATTTTTTTTATTTTTATTATTCATACTTTTTTTACTATTCTCATCATCTTCTTTTTCTTCTTCTTCATGATCTTCTTTATTTTTTTCATTATTACTTTTTTTTATATCTTTATTTTCTGAACTCCAGCTATTTTCTGATTCCCCATGTTTTAATTTAGACACATCTTCTGATTTGTTATTATTATTATTATTTTTTTTTTCATCTGGGTTTGAAATTTTAATATTAAAAATATAATATTTCACATCATTTATAACTTCTTTACTAAATAATTGCAAAAATACAACACTTTTATCTTTTTTAAAATCCGTATTAATAACCTCATTTTTAATAAAAGTATTTAAAAAAGAAGGAGCTTTTGTTAATTTTTTTTTAGAATTCTCAACATTATTTTCTAATAAAAAAATATTTTTCGTTGCATCAACAACACCTTCATTAGATATACTAACTATTTTAACATCTTCTAATTTTTGTTTTCTATCCAAATTAAACATAGTAAACATATTAATTCTTCCTTTGCTTGCCGCAACAATATCTGCATTAATACCTACCTTATTATATAACATATCAGACCCGTTTATAAAATTTCCATTTTCATCTATTATTATTAATTGACGTTTATGAAAATGACAAAACATGTTTAATAAAAAACTATTTTCAAGATGAGGAATAATATTAATTATAAACTTAACATATCTCGCATTAGTTTCACTATCGCATATGACTGTTTTAAATTCTAATTTCGTATCTATTACATTATTTAAAATAATATCATTTTCTAATGATTTAATGCGGGATTTTGCTAAAACTTTTGGGAAGATTTTTTCTAAACTTTGATCTAATAATTCACTAATTTTATAATGTGTGATATCTATGAATTTTTTTGGTATTTTTTTTATACGCCATGATTTGTTATTAAAATCATATTTTAATAAAAATGATATGTTTTCTGCGAATTCTCGATCGACATATTCTAAAAAATCTGTGAAATTATAATCTAAACTATCTGTTAAATCGTTATTTAATGTTTGTGGAAAAAGAAGACGAGTTAAACATATTAATTGAAGAAAAGAAGAAGAATCGAAAAATATTCTTTTGTTTTTTTTTAAAAATGTTAAATCGTTTATTAATGTTTCATATAATGTTCCTAAAATATTTGTTTTTGTTGTTACTAATTCAACTTTTTCTGTTCGAGTTTTTATAAAACCCAAAATTTCTTCGAAGTTTTTTATACATGATAATAAAGAATCATTTACTTCACTGTATTTCATTGATAATAAACCTTTGAGATCGGTGTTTAATTCATCGAGATTTTTTTGATATAAATAAGAAATTTTTAATAATGTATTAATATCTAAATTTTGATTTTTTAAATTTTTCATTATAACATAAGCTATTCTATGAATTTTATTTTCATCTATCATTTTTAAATACAATAATTTCACAATCAAAGTCAAACCTTCATTTTCTTCTTTGTAATCTTTTTCATTTTCAAGAAATTGTTGATATAAAATAAGACTCAATGTTTTTAAATCAGGATTATATATATCTTCTCTACATATTATACATTCTTCCATTTTACATTTCATTTTATGACCTATTATTATTTTATCTATAAACTTTTCTATATCTTTTTTCTTTTCATTGTAAACATTCAAATCTTTCTTCGGAAAATTTTTATTTATATAATACATAAATCTCATACTCTCAGCCATAAAGTCATCTTCTTTACAAAAAATAAACTCATCATCAAATTTCCCAAACGAAAAATAACCCGCTAATAAAACAACAAAAATTATAGAAATTTCTAAAGTAAAATTTATTTTAGTATAAGTTTGAAAATAATTCACATATTGATTAATTAATTTTAAAGTAATTAATAAACAACCAAACAAACTCATAATTATATTAAAATTCCGCAGATATAAATGATTCACAACATAGTCTCTTTCTCCACCCACCGTATACATAACTCTCATAAAAATAAATAAACCACATATTAAATTAATAACTTTAAAACTATTAATACCCATCATTTTATCATATGTTACCTTAAAACCTATAAATATTTTAATCATCATCATTACATTACTTTCACCACTATCAAAACTATTGTAAGGAAACGTTTCAAAACAAAATAAATTAGTCATTATATCTTCATATAAATATGCAAATGCTCCGATATAAAATAAAAATAATAACGATAAAAAACAATATAAAATTTCTTGGGTTTTATATGAACTTTTTATATATTTCGATTTATATAAATAAACTAAAGGTCGGTTCATTAATATTATTGATATAAAACTAAAAAGAGGTCTAATTACTATATTGATAATATTTGTTAGTAATATAACTATTATTTTTTTCCATAACGGAGGTTTACCTCTTGTGTTTATTAATAATAATAATATGAATAATAAAGTAATAAATAATATAATTGATATAACAATAATTATTAACTTACTATTATAAATACAATATGAATTATCTGTTTCATATAATTTAGAACCTCTAAATTCTATAGTATAATATCTACTATTTTTAGTAAACATTTCATATATCATATGTTCTTCAGTTGCAGATGATGAAAATTGATCATCTTTATTATGACTACTTATATCTTCTTCTTCATTAATGTCGCTATTACTATTAGACAATGAATCTTCTATTAAAAGTGAACTACTACTTTGACTTTGTTCTTCTTCATCTTCTTCTTCATGAGTCTCATCATATGCAGCTTGAGAATATTGAAAAATTTTTTCACATTCGTTTTCAAATTTTTCATTAAAAATATCGATATATAAATGAGGACTTATGAAATATAAAGGTGTAAATAATTGATTAAGAATTTCATCTCTTGAAAACATAATATCAATTATATAAATTATAGTACTATTTTCTATTAAACATATGAATATATGAAAGATTGAAAATGGTATTATATATTTTATAAAATTTGTATAAAGAAATGTTGCTCGTTTATTAAAAGTACCTTCCATTTATATTTAAATTTTAATTAGTAATGAAATAATAAAATATTATTATTATTAAATATTATTATTAATATTTCAATTATTAAATTGATTGAAAAAAAAATTATATTTATTAAATATTAATTTCAATATAATAATAATAATAATAATAAAATGTTATAAATCATTATTTAAATTTATAATTATTTGAATTAGTTCTTTTAAACATAAAAAATAATTAAATAATTGAAATGCTTTTGTTTCACTTTCCATTTTCATTTTTCCAAAAACAATATTTGTATTGTTATTATTATTTTTTTTATTATCTTCATTTTCTTTAAAATTATACAATTCTTTTAAAATTGAAATATTTTTTTCGATTTTATTTAAAATTACATTATAAGAATCAAATTCTTCAAAATTTTCTAATTTTAAATATTTTTCAGCAAATAATTTACATTTAATAGGCATAGAAAATTTTAATTCTTGATTTATAATTTGCTGTAAAATTTTTTTTTGAATATTTGAATATTCATTAAAAACATCATCATTATCATTATATTTAATTTCTTTTTCTTTTTTTAATAAATAATCATAATTTGTTAAAATATTATTTAATTGAATGTTCATATGATCATTTTTATTTATAATATTTGGATTATAAATTTTTTCTAAAATAATTTTTTCTTGAACGAGATTTTTATTTTTTATTATTTCTTCTTCGAGATTTTTAATATAATTTTTCTTTTTAATTCTACTTTTTTTAGCACTTATTCTATTCATTAAAAGTTTCTTTTTTTTTATTAGATCTTTACTATCAGAATAAATATTAAATAAAGGATATTTTATATTATTTATCGATTTATTATTAATATTTTTATTATTATTATTTTCATTATCCATATAAATTATTTTTATATTATAATATTTTTATTAAAATTTATAATATTATTAATTAATATATATTTAAAATATAATAATAATAATAAATAATTTATAAATATTATTAATTAATTTTTTCAATAATTTATTTATTATTTTGAAATATAATACAATTATGTATTATTTTTACAATAATAATATTATTATTTAACAAGTAAAATAACTTTTAGCTATTCCTTCATATTTTTCTTTAAATATTTCACAATACAAATCAATTTTTTCTTTAGAAAATTTTAAATTTTTTATTTTATTATGATATTTCATCAAATCTTTTTCAAAACATTTTTTAAATCTTTCGCTTTTCAAAAATTGTTCATAATAATCAAAAACTATAGTTTTATTAATTAAAAAATATAATTTTTTAATAATTTCAAAATTATCATCATCATCATTATTATAATTTTCATACATTTTTTCAATTTTTTGAATAACTTTATAATTATTATTATTATTTAAGCTCCTTTCTGCATTTTGGACTTCTTCGCTTATGTATTTTCCAATAGTTAAATTTTTAATTTTTTTTAAAGATTCTATTTTAATGTCTTCTCGAAATTGTTTGCTATTCGGTGAAATAAAAGGTAATTTATTTTTTAATTTCATATTCATATTAATTTCAGCTATTAATTTATTTAAATTATCTTTAATATCATTTTGTAATTTTGTTGTGAATTTACGTTTTAAATGATAAGTTGAATGAATTTTTTTTAATTTTGAATCCGTATTAAATTTTGTTATTTCATCGTTTGTTATTATTGAAATGTTGTCTATTGAAAATTCGTTTGTTGATTCTTCGATGTTATTTATATTATTATTATTATTATTTAATGATGATGATATTGAAAATAATTTTTTTGATTTTTGATTAAATTTATTTTTTATATTTTTATTATTATTATTTTCATTTTGAATAAAATTATTATTATTTTCATTGTTTTTTTTTATTATTTGAACTTTTGCGATTTTTGGAATAAAATTTTGATTTGAATTATTATTATTATTGAAATTAAATTGATTTGGCCAAAAATTTGTTGAATTATAATTATTATAAAAAGGAATGATTGAAGGATTGGAATTTAATTGAAATGAATTTATGTAATTATTTGGAAAATTTAATATTGTATTTTTATTATTTGTGTTTGGTATGCAGAAAGGAGCAAAGAAAAAATTAAGGTCTGGATAGGCACCATTAGTGTTTGAATATAACATTTATAAAAAATTATATTTTTGGAGGATATAAAAATTTTTTAATTATTATTTTTTATAAATGTTATAAATTAAAAGATAAATATAATAATAATAATAATAATAAAATTTAAAATTTATAAAATAATAATATTATTTTAAAATATAATAAATAAAAAAATGGGTAATTTTTATGTAAATTTATTTATTTAATAATATTAATATTATTTTAAAAAATAATAATAACAATTCAAATAAAAATAGTGTTGTAATCCAAAAAATAATCAAAACGAAGAAGAAATGTTAACTCAAAAAAAACTAAAAAATCAAAAAATAGAAACAGATTTTGATAATAATTTAAACACTAATTTTTATAATAACATTCAATTCACAGCGAATTTTAATACAAACGACAATAATAATTTTTTATTAGATTCTTCAATAAACATTCCAAAAATTTTAGAAATAAAAGAAAAAGAAAAAATTCCAATTTTAACATTAGAAATTAGAGACCGTTTGTCTCAAATAAACACATTAAAAATTAATCCAACAGGATTAGAAAATGGGCGAAGAAAAAAAAAAGATGGTTTTACATATTTTGGCTACGAAACAAATGAAGAAGATATTGAAGAACAAATTGATTATTTACTTCTTCCTAATCAAGATTTATTTAGAGAATTTGATGATAGATTTTTAGGAAAATATTTTCAAATTCGTTTCGAACCTTTCGATTATAAATATTACATTAAAGATTTAGGAAAAGGTTATGGAAGTTTTATTAAATTAAATAAAAAAAGTGTAGAAATTAAAAATAATACGATTTTTAATATAGGTGAAAATTATTTATTATTTAAAATTGGAGAATTTTTAAATAATGATTTTAATATAAATAATAATAATAATAACAATAGTGAAAGCACAGAAAATCTTGAAACAAATTTAAATATTCAAATTTTTGAATCGAATGATAAAAAAAAAGTATATAATTTTTCTTCTAATAAAAGCCCAATAATAATAGGAAGAAGTATAGAAACTGATATTTTTTTAGATGATAAATTACTTTCTAGAAAACATTGTTTTTGTGAATTTAAAAATAATAAATGGTATATAAATGATGGTAAAAAAGAAAACGGAATTATTTATTCAAGCACAAATGGAACGTGGATTTATATTTCAGAAGAAATGGAAATTAAAAATAATATGATTTTTAAAGCAAATCATTTTGTGTTTTTATGTAATTTAAGTGAAATTAATCAATAAAAATAAATTTTTTTTATTTATAAATATTATTTTATTAGTTTATTTGATTAAAAATTATTTTATTATAAATATTTTAATTTTTAATTAAATAATAATAATAATATTTATAATATAATAAATAAATAAATTAATTTAATAATATTTATATATTAATTACTATAAATATACTTTAACTCTTTATATTATTAAATATAATTTGATTTTCCAAATTTCAAAAATTAATTATAAATTTTTCAGAAAAAATTGACAAAAAAAAAAATTTATAAATTATTATTATTAAATTTTAAGAATAAAATTTAATCATACATTTCATATAAATAATAACTATTTTCTTTTTCATTTTCCTCATTTTCTTCTTTAATTGAATTCATTGCATCAAAATTCACACTAAAATTTTTCTTTTTAAGTAAAATTTTTTTTCTTTTCGCTCTCATTGAACTTAAATAATTAAAATTAATATTTTCACTAAAACTTTTATTAAAATTTGTTTTTATCTTCGAATAAGATTTATTATTATTACTTTGATTTAATTGATTAAATTTTTCATACATATTTTTAATTTGAAAAGGTGTAGTAATTTCTATTTTACTTATTGAATCATTATTTCTACTATTTTCTTCTGTTTCTAATTGTAATCCATATTTATCTAAAGATTTTAAATTATAATTTTCATCTTCATCAAAATCAGAATTTTCTTCATTTTCATCTTTGCTTTTACTTTCTTCAAAACTTGAGCTTGATTTATTTGAAATTACATAAGTTTGCAAACTTTTTTTGTCATCATCATTTTGACTAAATTTTTTTGTTATATTTTTACAATTAAAACTATTATTTAAAAATTCAGCTAAATTTTTTTCTCTTTCAATACTATTTATATTAAACATACTTTGTCTTCTCATTTCTGTAGTTGTGTTTTGTATTTTTATTTCTAAAGTTGAATTTCTTCTATTTAATTCTTCATTTTCGTTTTTTAAAGTTTTTATCATTTTGTTTAAATTTTCATTTTCTTTTATTACTTTTAAATTTTTTATTTCTTTATGTGAAATTTGTTCTTTTTTATAATCATATTCTTTTTTTAAAATATTATATTTAAAAACTAATCTATCTTTTTCGCTTTTTAATTCTAAATATTTTGAACATGTTTTTTTATTTTTATTTGTTAATTCATCATTTATTTTTCTTAATTCGTTAATTTCTATTTTATATTTTTGTAAATGTTCTTCAATGAATTTATTTTTTTCTATTTCAAATTCATTATTTTTTTCATTTAAATTATTTAAAACTTTCATATAATCATTTTTTAGTAAATCATAATTATTTTCTAATTTATTTAAATTAATTTCTATATTATTTTTTTTTTCTTTGGTTAATCTTAATTCTTCTTTTAAATTATTTATTTTGTTTTTTCTTTTCATTGATTTTTCATAAATTGTGTAATTTAATTCATTTAAATTTATTAATTTTGAAATAAAAGAATTTTTTACATACTCAAAAAATTCAGATAAATTATTTATTTCCCTTAAAATTAAACGACATCCATCATCATCAACTGAAGAAAATAAATTATCTATATTTATTTTTAAAGTACTAAATATTGAATATTTCTCATTAAAAATATCTGAAAAACTTTTTATGTAATTTTGAAATGAATTTAACTGTAAATATGAGACATTATTATGATTATCATTTTTCATTAAAATTGAAATTAATATTATTATTATTAATTATTTTATTAATAAATATTAATAATTTTTTTAAAATTATATTTATATCTTTTTGTTTGAAATTATTTATTTTATCATTTTTTAAAAAAATTTATATTAAATTATTTATAATTATTTTATTTTAAATAAAAATTATTATTTTTATTTAAAAAATGAATGTTTAAATTATTAAAAAATGATATTTAAAATATTTATATTTAAAATAAATAAATAATTTAATATAAATAAATGATATTGAAAATAAAATTTAATATATTAATATTATTAATTTTTATTCATATTAATTATTTGTAAAAATATACTATATAATAAAATATTTTAATATAAATAATTTTATATGTTTTTAAAATATTTTTTGCTTTCTTTATTTGAATCATTTGTTGATGGAGTTGTTTTTATAATTTTTTGATTTGAGTTTGTTTTGTTACTTTCTCTTTTAATAACATTAATTTTATGAAAATTTTTTGGAGTAGGTAAAAAAATTTTATTATTTATTTCTTTATCATTAAAAAAGTAATTAATATAAAAATTTTTTTTATATTTATCAAAATTTTTATAATCATTTAAAACAAATAAATAATCATGTTTATCTTTTTGCAAACCATTCATATCATAATAAATACAAATATCTTTTACATCTTCATAAGATAAAATAGATTCGTCTTCTTTATTATCAGAATTATCATTATTATCAATATCAAAATTTGATTTATTTAATTTATTAATATTTTGATAATTATTATTAAATTTATTATTATTAATATCAAAATTATAATCAGTTTGACTATAAAAATGATGCAAATTTTTATTATTATTATTATTTTTATTATTTAAATTTGTGTTATTTGAATTATTTGTATTATAATTTGAATTTGTATTTTTTAATTTATTTTTATACATTAAATCATAATTTGTTGTATGTTTTGGTTTATATAAAGGATTAACAATATTTGAAGTTTTATTTTCTTTAGTTGGTTTTTTTTCAATTTTATTATTATTTATTTTATTTTTTAAAATATTTTTATTTTGTTCATTTTGTTTATTTTTTTTATTTAATGCTAAAAAATTTGAATTATTTTTATTAGAATTTTTTAAATCATTTTTTGGTTTTTTATTATTTATTACTTTTTTAGTATTATTATTATTTTTTTTATTATTTATTAATAAATTATTTTGCTTTAAACTTTTATTATTAATATTATTATTATTTTTTTTATTTTTTAAATTTAAAGTAAAATCTTCTTTTTTTAAACTATGTCTATTAGTATGATTTAAAGTTGAAAATTTATCAGTTAAATTAACAACTAAAGAATAATCATTATTTAAATATTTTTTATTAGAATATGATTTATTTAAAATATTTGATTTACTTTTAATTGAATTTTTTTTAATATTTACATTATTTGATAAACTTTTTTCGTGTTTTAAATTTTTTAAGTTTAAAGAATAATAATTTGATTCAAAAAAAATTGATGTTTTTAATTTATTTAAAGAATTATTATTAATATTATAATTATTTTTTGTTTTTTCTGTTGATTGATTTTTATTATTATTTGTAAGTGAAAATGTTTTATTATAATTAGATTTCTTTTTTTTAATATTCATTAAATTACTATTTACTTTGTAATTAACAGTAATAAAATTTTTTTTTATATGATTATTATTTGAATTATTATTTAAAGTTGAAGGAACAGAATTTTTATTTAAATTTAATTTAAGAAAGTTTTTATTTGATAAATCTTTTTCTTTTTTATTTGCAAAATTTAGAATATTTTCTTTAACTGAATTTGAAAAAATAAGGTTTTTCATTAAATAAATTTATTTAATTTAATTTATATAAATATAATATTTTTTTATAGAATAATTCAAAAATTATTTAATATCATATTTAAATTATTTTTATTTTTAAAATATTATTTTAAAAGAATAAATTATAATATAAATAATTTTATTTATTTTAAAATATTCTTTATTATTATTTTCTTTGTTTAGAATTTTTTATGAATTTAAATACTTTTATTCATTTATTTATATTAACAATGAAAAAGTTAATTTATTATTTAAATTAAATTTAAATATTAATAAAATAAAATTAAAAAAAATTC
>JAEEGL010492918.1_pt1 | contig 10692 bp, 5 predicted proteins | sample 9134231 | NCBI WGS metagenome assembly JAEEGL01 (sample SAMN16246548, study PRJNA631951) | gut metagenome | biome: gut microbiome; feature: rumen; material: fiber-attached | host: Bos | place: Iran: Karaj | collected 2018-10 | reverse complement strand
TGCAGCCACCTCCGAACCATCGAGCGCGAACACGGAAAGCGCAGGCGTGTTCACATTGTACGTCACCGTCAACCGCAGGTCAGGCATTGTGGAATCGACGAAGAAAGTCTTGCTGAAGGATTCAGTGGACGAACCGCTGCCACTTCCGCCCGAAGAACCCGACCCTGAACCGCCACCAGACCGAATAGTGCCAGACGCTCCCTGCCCGCGTCCACCAGAAGCCGCCGCCGCCTCCTGAAACACCCGGCGGATGGCAGCTCCACTCGGTGCATAGTAGTATTTCGCACCTGTGCGCGATGCAAGAGTAGAAAGATCTCCAGATGCGCTACTTCCATACCCGAACGTATAGATGGGAATCTCTTTTTCACTGTAATTTGCGGCATACTGAAGTGCGCTGTCCGGGGAAACACCGTGGCTGAGAAGATAGACCTTCGCGCCATCAATTGAAACATCTGCAAGTTGCGATGCGACATCGCCAAGCACAACACCGGTCGCGCGTCCGATATAGGTGTTGCCAGATGCATATATTCCATCTATTGCCGATTTGATCGAAGCGCGGGTCGTGCCGTTCAGCGTCTGCGGCGCGACGACAGTCGATGTGGAAGTGCTGAAGGCATAGACGGCAACTTTCGTCCCATCAGGCATGACCTTGATGAGTTCATTTGCAGCAATCTTCGCATTTGCGATTCGATCCCCCTGCATACTTCCCGAGTTGTCAATTACGAGTGCAACGAAATCCGCAGGATTCCAGATTATGTCCAAATCACTTATTGCATCTGAAAAAGGCATCGCAACATCTTGTGAAAATATGAACCCGCCTCGAAAATCTTGATTGAATTCATAACCTTTGGTTGCAACATAACTACGGCTCGGGAAATATTCTGGCCTGTTATTTAGATATTGCCGCGTAGACACCATACTAATCGGATCAGTATACTGACTCGTAGAAAAACACAGTGCACGCCAACTCATAAGCGAGTCAGAAGGAATCTCACTCACAGCAGGATTAACATCCTTTACACTTTCATCGGCATTTAAAATCCAATCATGACCATAATTGTGCTCATTGCCCATCAATGAAGAACACTTATATCGGTATGTGTCGAAACTTGAAACAGCAGCATCGTGTAAATTTACGGCATCATTGTACTCATTCACAGCGCAATCATATTCGGGCTTTATGGTGTCCATCAAGTTCCTGTATAGATTTTGCACTTTCTCAAGCGCAATATTATACTTGTTTATAGCGGCTGTAAGGATCTGATAATTAGAACTTGTCGGCTCTCTATTGTACTCAGCATTCGCCGCCTCATATTCATCATACGCAGCATCTTTTTCCTGAGTCTTCTGATTATATTCCAAGACCGCTTCATCATATATCTTTTTCTTTTCTTCGTACACCACCTTCTTTGCCTTTGCATCATTCAGCTTGGATTCACACTCATCAGCCAACATCTTCTTATACTGGATGTCCTGTGTCGCATTACTATCATCTGGATATTCATCGAGAACACAATAATGGTAATGCCCCCATTCGTGAGCCAATACCGCGCCAGCTGTTCTTACATCCGTTGCGGCAAATTGCAATCCAGACAAATCAAAACTCGCAGTTCCTTTCGCAATTGGCTTATCGCTAATTTTAATACAATGCCCATAGGTGTTACCGTAATAAGCGTCTGGTGTTGATGCTCTACTGCTGCCATCAGCGCTCCAAACCATATTCACGTGGGGCCATATATTGTTTGAAGTATTCCATTGAATGTCGCAGATATCCGATTTCGCCGTCCAATTATCCGTCTCCGTACCATCTTCACTCTTCACCTTTGAGAATATCCGGACCTTGCGAAGCTTGTGCTTCCCCTGCGAACATTGGTAAATCCCGTATGCGAAATGCTTCAGGACTTTCTGGAACTTGATCTTGGAAGGTTCTTCATTATCGCCTTTCGATTCGTCGACTTTACCTTCGTATGCCATGACGATGTCAAAATACCTGACACCGTTCTTTTCTTCCGAAGTCGACGCCGACAATTTCGCAGCGAAGCCAATGGATAAAATCACCAAAAGGACATTAGCCACGCGGTACTTATGAAACCGAAACCATCTGCTCGGCAAAGTCAATGCACCACGCACATCATTAATCCGCATATGCAGATTTTCTGCATTTGATTCTCCACAAATCCCTATTCTGTTCATAATGGTTTCACCTTTCTGATGTGTTTCATCATGCTTGCCAACGCTTCTGAATACGCATCACACCAACAGCATCCTGCTTCCAATCAGCCTGGGGGGACAAACGGCGCGGAGACGGCTCAAGTAGGAGCTCCATGTGGTGCCAAAGCGAGACTGGAGCGTTGCGAGAGCAAACGTCCAGGCGCTGCCGGACACATAAGACGGCTTCAGGGAAGCCCCGATGTCCGACCAGGGAAACGCCTCCGTACTCGACTGCGTGTAGGAAAGCGTCAGCTGCGCCTGTTGCGTAGAGGTATAGACAAATACGGGAATCTCGACCGTCTCGCCCGCGCGCAGCGAACTTGCAGGCGACTGGTCTGAAGTCGCCAGGAACTCGACGGATTTGGACCACGCATCGGTTTCCGAGAACCGCACGTATGCATTATTACCCGCTTCCAGGCGCACATACGGTGCGGCGATGGCAGAGGTTCCGTCATTGAAATACGTCACCATCGCCGTCCTTGACACCCCGACGCTGCCGGCAGGGACTTGGACTTCACACTGAAATGCCGGATATGCCGCCATTGACGCGAATATCGTCCCTGCAAAAAGCATTTTTCTAAAGCACCCGCCGCGTCTAGTCTTCAAGAATGCGGTCTCCCCCGCATCAAGCCGAACAGCCGAATTTCCTGGAAGTCTTATCAGCTTCATTTTCTATAGCCCTCTTGTTTCACCTTGCCAGCTTAGAGTTTTCTCATCGCTGGCATTATAGCAAAACTCCTCTTACGCCGCAATGTGGATGGAACCGGAATTTACCAGCGTTTGTAATTGCGATTGACAAAAAACGGAAGGGGCGGGTATAATTGCGCCAATTATTTCGCTCGAAAGAAGATGAAGCGCGTACCATACACAACGATCCCGCCGGGATTGGCGAAGGGCCGCACGGTAGTGGACCTGACATCCGACGGTTTCCCCGAGATTCCGGCGGTGGGCATGCGGCAGTCTGTCACCGCCGCAGAGGGTTCCGTGCTCCATCGGCACCGGAACGGACTCGAGATCACGCTCTGCGTGCGCGGGTGCGTCAAGTTCGACTGCGGCTCCAACGTGCACGCGCTTCTGCCTGGCATGGTGTTCGTCGCCCGTCCGGGCGACGCGCATCGCATCCGGTCCAACCCCAAGGGCGCGTGCCGCTACACGCTTCTTCTGCGTTTCCCGAAGAACGGGAGTTTCCTAGGGCTGCCGCCGGACGAGGCGAAATGGCTTTTCGAACGCTTCTCATCTTTTCCACGCGCCTCGTTCATGGGAACGGAGGAAATCCGAAGGCTGTTCGTCAGGCTGCTGGACCTGTGCGGCGGCGTACAAGGGCCTGCGCCGGAACGCCACCTGAAGATAAGGACGGTCGCGCTGGCGCTGGCCCTCGCGGTGGCGGAGGCTGGAAAAACCTCCGCAGGCACGGCGACGGATTCTCGCATCAACGCCCTCATCGTCAGGATGCGCCGGCATCCCGAACGCGATTTCAAGATCGACGCGTTGACGGAGGAGCTTGGCCTTTCGGCTAATACCCTTCTCGCCCGTTTCCGCAGGCTTACGGGCCTGCCGCCGCATGCGTTTCTCGTCAAGTGCCGGATACACCGTGCCGGCGTGCTGCTTCGCAGGACGTCCAGGTCGGTCACGGACATAGCGCTGGAGCTGGGGTTCTCTTCGTCCCAGCACTTCGCCACCTGCTTCAAGCAGGAAACCGGCCTTACGCCGTGCGCATGGCGTGTTCAAAAAAACGCAAGGTAGCAAACTTGTACGCGGCACGTGCGCGGTTTTGGTATCCTTTAGCCAAGGATATCCAGACACATGAAGCTAGCAACATTCGAGAAGGACGGCCGCTTGGGCTGGGGAATCGTCGTTGCCCATCCGCGCGACGGGCGGTTGTGGATTTATGAACCCGGCAAGGTGGAGCGGCAGCTGAAGCTGAGCGCGACGGCCACCAACGGCTTCTCCGTTTCAATGCCGTCGTTCCTGGGCTGGGAGAACTGGCCGAAGACGCTGCGGGAGTTCCTGGCGCTTGAGGACGCCGGCATGGAGACACTGCGCCGCCTGGAGCGCTTCCTGCTTCGCTTCCTGTCGCAGGCAGACGATGCGCGCATGACTTATACGGGCCACCCCCTCGACGAGGTGACTCTGCGCGCCCCTATCCCCGATCCGCGCCTCATGTGGGGACTGGTGCAGAACAGTCCGTCGTTCATCCGCGCCAACCCCGCCCGCCACAGCACGAACCTCTTCCCGCAGGGGCATCAGCGCCCCGCCACGTCCGTGATCGGCACGGGCCAGATATTCTACCATCCCGCCTCCGCAGGCAAGCTCGCCTACAATGTGGAACTGGGTGTCGTCATTGGCAAGAAGGGTCGCTATATCCCGGTCAACAGGGCGCTCGAGCACGTCGCCGGGCTCACGGTGGTGATCGACTCGGCTGCGGAAGGATACGAGACGATCCTTGACCACGACAAGGTAGGCCACTACGAGATCGCGTCGCAGTACGACTGGTACGTTGGCGCCACGTGCTCGTGGGGCGGCAAGATGTCGGACGCCAACTGCACGGTCGGTCCATGTGTCACGACTCTCGACGAGGTGGGCAACCTCTACGACCTTCTGGTGTACACGCGGATGAATGGCCGTCTCCGCGACCGCGCGCATACCGCAGGATTCCTGCTCGGCGTGGAGCGCGTGATCCAGTGGTATTCGTCCTTCGCCACGCTCTATCCCGGCGACATAATCCACATGGGAACGCTCGGCACGGACGGCGTCGGGCTGCCGTCGGACTGTCCGTTCAACGGACCGGACGCCACCATAGAGGCCGAGATCGAAACCGTCGGCGAGGTCAAGTGCCCTGTGCTGTGTCCGGAACTCGGCGACTGGCGCGCGAAGGACGATCCTACGCGCCGGCACATCTCTCCGGTCGTGCGCGACGTCATGCGCGAGGGGAAGGACGAGATCGCGCGCCCACAGGACTGGTCGCCTGCGGCCGCCCGCAGCTTCTGGACGCTGTACAAGAACTACCGTCGCGTGACGGAGGACGAGGGAATCCGCCAGCTTCCGCTGCCCACGCCGCGCTTCCTTGACAATCCCGCTTCCGCGCTCGGACGGACGGGAGGCGTGGTGGAGCTGCCGCCAAGGTGCCGCGATCTCACGGTCTCCATCGAGATGGCGCTGGTGGTGAAGAAGGTTTGCGGAAAGGTCAAGGCGCGGGAAGCCGACAGGTTCGTGCTGGGCTACCTGCCGATGGTGGCGCTAACCGACAGCTCGTTCGGCGACATCCTCGTCGAGCCCACGACGAAGCAGGAAAAGGGACTTCCGCTCGTCTACGGACGCTGGGCGGACGGCTTCAACGTCGTCGGAGCTAAGGTGACCCCGCTCAAGTGGAGCGATGCGGCCAATCTGCGCATGACGTTGAAGGCGAACGGCAGGACCGTCGCGGGAAGCACGTCCGAATACGTTGCCACGGCAAAGGACGCGCTGCAGTTCGTGAGCACGTACATCACGCTTATGCCTGGCGACGTGATGACGCTCGGATGCGTGCACGCGCAGATCCGCATCCCCAAGGACGAGATCAAGGACGGCATGTCGATCGAGGGCGCGATCGAACGCCTTGGCAAGGTGTCGTTCACGCTCAAACATTCCGAGGCCGCGGACACGTCCGTCGCCTACAACGCGCTGAAGCTGTGATGAATGTCCTGGCCGCCATATGTCTTGCTGCCGCGGCAAGCGCGGCCCTCCCGGCGCCCCCGCTGCCGTATCCGGTGGACTTCGCGCCGGCGGTGGCGGCCGTGCAGAACGGCGACCAGAAGCAGAAGCGGTTCGTCGCGTATGACGCGCGAGGGCGCGGCATCGCCGCCATCGTGGGCAAGAAGGACGCCGAATGGTTTCCGTTGGCGCCGGCCGGCGTGGACATCCCGGCGGGCGCGACGTTCAGCCCCAGCGGCGACCAACATCTGATCCTTTCCGGCGGCGGCATGGAGAAGGCGCGGGCCTACTGTGCGGTGACGGACGCCTGGTGCGAGCTGGACGGCGCTGCGCCGGAGCGCAGGCCGCGACGCTTTGGCGCGACCGGCTGGCTCGTGGTGGCCGCGTACGCGCTCGTCATGTTCGCGATGGCGACGCACTTCATCAGGAAGAAGAAGAGCGCGGACGACTATTTCAGGGGCGGGCGGCGCATCCCATGGTACGTCGCGGGCATGAGCATATTCGCCACGATGCTTTCGTCCGTCACCTTCATCGCGATTCCCGCGATGACGTACATCAGCGACTGGCGGTACTTCCCGATGCAGATGTGCATCCCGGCCGTCGCGCCCATAGCGATCTTCTTTTTCCTGCCGTTCTTCTGCCGCCTGAACATCACTTCCGCCTACGAATACCTCGAGCGCCGGTTCAACCTGGGCGTGAGGCTGTTTGGATCGGCGGCGTTCATCGTGTTCATGGTGTGCCGCGTGGCCGTGGTCACGCTGCTCCCGGCGATCACGCTCAACGCCGTGACGGGCGCGTCGATCGACGCATGCATCCTGATCTGCGGCGTCCTGACCATCGCTTACTGCTCGTTCGGCGGGCTGGAGGCGGTCATCTGGAGCGATTTCGTGCAGGGGTGCGTGCTGATGGGCGGCGCGCTAGCCGTGCTGGCCGTGCTGATCTCGAAGACGGGGCCGGAGGGCGGACATCTGGCGGCGTTCTGGGACGTCGCGACTTCATGCGGAAAGCTGAAGATGTGGGACCTGCGGCTGACGGCCGCCGAGCCCGTGCTGTGGGTGGTGGCCGTACAGGGGCTGGTGCAGAACCTCGCGCACTACACGTCCGACCAGTGCATCGTCCAGCGCTACATCTCCACGCCAGACGAGAAGGCGACGCGCCGGTCCATCTGGTTCAACGGCGCAATGAGCCTTTTCTCCAGCGCGGTGTTCTTCGCGATCGGCACGGCGCTCTTCACGCACTACCGGACGAATCCGGCGATGATGGACGTGACGATGCCGAAGTGCGACTCGGTGTTTCCCGTGTTCATGGCCACGGAGCTGCCGCCGTGCCTGGCAGGGCTTGTGGTGGCCGCGCTGTTCGCGGCCACGGTGTCGACGCTCTCTGCCAACCTGAATTCGGCCGCGACTGCCGTCACTACCGACTTCGCAGCACGTTTCTGGAAGGGCATGACGGAACGCGCGCGCGTGCGTTGCGGGCAGGTGGCCACGGTCGCCGCAGGCGTTCTGGGTGTTGCTGCCGCGCTGATTCTCGCAAGGTCGCCGTCGCGCACGCTCTTCGACGCGTTCGCGCTCATCGTGGGCATCCTCACCTCCGGCATGGCCGGTATCTTCATCGTGGGCGTGTTCCTGCCGCGGGTGAAGGGCGTGGCCGCAGCAGTCGGCCTCGCAGCGAACTACGCCGTGTGCCTGGGCTTGCGCTTCTTCGTGGATCCGCTGCCGTTCCATCCGTTCCTGCTGAGCGGACTCGGCCTCGCGACCTGCCTCGCGGTATCCATCCTGCTTTCGTTCGTGTTGCAAGAGAAAGGAAAGAACCTATGCGGACTGACGCTTCAGACGTTAGACAAGGCGTGATCGGCGCGATGAAGAGGCGCGATTTCCTGAAGGCCGGCATCGGGATGGCGGCGATTCCCGGCGTCGCTCTCGGCGGTGCTGCCGCCGAGCTGAAGATCGGCATAATCAGCGACAACCACATGCACCTCTCCCGTCGCAACAACTGGCCCGTCGAGCGGCTACGCCTCGTGTTGTCATACCTGGACGCGGCTGGCGTGGACGTGGTGGTCAACGCGGGCGACCTGGCCGACACGGGACAGGTCTCGGAACTGCTGAAGGTTGCGGAAATCTGGGAGGAGTGCTTCCCAGGTGGACGTGGCTGCGACGGTCGTCCCGTGGAGCGTTTCCTCGTGGCCGGCAACCACGACATGCTCCAGACCTCCGCGACGCTCCCGGAGGAGATCCGCAACGCCCGCCTCAAGGACGCGTTCGTGCGCGATCCCGCGCGCTTCTGGCCCGAACTCTTCGGAGAGGCGTGGGAGCCTGTGCGGGTGAGGACGATCAAGGGATTCGACTTCGTAGGCGTGCACTACGGCCACGAGGACGAGATCGAGCGATGGTTCGCTGCGAACGGCGAACGTCTCAAAGGCGAGAGGCCGTTCTTCTTCGTCCAGCACCTCCATCCGAAGGGAACATGCTTCCAGGACGGCGCGGCGTGTGACAAGGGCGTGTCCACGCGCGTGCTGGCGGACTATCCCAACTGCGTCGCGATCTCCGGGCATTCGCACAGGCCGCTCGCGGACGAGCGCGCTGTCTGGCAGGGGACGTTCACCTCCATAGGGGCAAGCACGCTGGCGGGGCTTCTCTGGCCGCACAGGTGCGAGAACTCGTACCTCCCCGTCTCCATGCGCTCGAAGATAAATCTCCACATGCCGGTCCATTCGTCGCGCGGCGCGTACAACGGGTCTGTCATGACCGTCTCCGCCGACGCGATCCGCATCGAGCGGCGCGACTTCGCCGCCGGCGCCAAGGTTGGCCCGGACTGGGTGCTGCCTCTCCCTCTGGCTACGAACCCCGCGAAGCCGTTCGTGTTCGCCGAGCGCGGCACGGCGCCGTATTTCGAAAAGAGGGCGAAGGTTGCCGTCGCGGAGGAGGACGGCAAGGATCGCATGGACCGCGACGAGCGGCAGATCGTCGTCACCGTGCCCCCGGCCTGGGCACCCAACCCGTACAGCCGCGCGATCTTCTACAACGCAAAGGCCATTGACGCGAAGACTGGCGAGACGCTGGCGAAGACGCGTGTGCTGGCCGAGGGATTCCATCTGCCGTTCGAGCGGACGCGCGCGTTTCCGGGCCGGGTCGTATTCCCGCGCAGCGCGTTCAAGTCCGGTGCGGAGGTAAGGTTCTCGGTGAGCGCCGAGAACGCGGCCGGGATGAGGTGCGCCGCGATAACGTCTGATCCGTACATGATCCAGGAAGGAAAGGAGACTACGACATGATGCTCGTTCCGATATTCGCCGCGCTGGCAGTCCATATCGTCGCGCCGTCGGCCGACGCGCCGCAGCCGCTTTTGCGTCCGCTGCAACGCAGGGTTGCGTCCGCCCCGGCGGACAAGCAGGCGAACATGTTCGCCGACCGCGCCCTGATGATGAAGATGTTCGCCGAGGGCGGACGGCCGGCGCCTGTCATCCTGCAGTGGGAGGCGACGGATTGTCCCGACGCATTCCCTCGCGCCTTTGTCACGGTCAGGCGCCTCCCCGACGGGAAGGAGGTGTTCTCCGGCATCAGCGTCACGAATTCCATCTTCGTGGACAACCTGGAGATCGGGCGTGAGTACGCCTGGCGCGTGACCGTGCGCTCGCGCGGCGCGGAGGCGTCCGCCGAAGGCCGCTTCTCCACGGAAGACCTGCCGCCTCGCCTGATGCGCGTGGACGGCGTCCCGAACGTGCGCGACATCGGCGGATGGAGGGGGCTCGGCGGACGCCGGGTGCGCCAGGGGCTGATCTACCGCAGCGCGGGCTGGAACGACAACGCCACGTCGAAGACCGAGCCCGGCGCGGCGCGCCTGACGGAGGACGCCCGCGCCGAGGCGGAGAAGACGCTGGGGATCGTCACCGACGTGGACCTGCGCGGCAAGAACGAGCGCTACGGGATGGAAGGCTCTCCCATCGGACCGGGCGTGCGTCTCGTGACGACATCGCCGTGCATCCGGTCGTACGTGAACATCACGGGCGAGATCTCGTGCGCGGCGCTGAAGGTTATATTGCCGACATTTCTGCCTCCTGACCCGAAGAACTTCCCCGCTGTGTTCCACTGCATAGCCGGGGCGGACCGGACGGGAAACCTGGCCTACATCCTCGGCGGCCTTCTGGGCGTGTCTCCTTCCGATCTGACGTGCGACTACTGCTTCACGGCGTTCTCGCGCAGCATCTGGAATCCGTGGAACACGGGCAAGGGCTACGACGAGAACGGCCGTCCGAACCCGATATCCTTCGACCGGACGCGCGCCGCGATCGGATCGTTCCCTGGCGCGACCGAGAACGAGCGCATCGAAGGCTTCGTCAAGTCGCTCGGCTTTACGGACGCCGACATCGCCGCGTTCCGCGACTTCATGCTTGAGCCGGTCGCCGCCGGCGGCGCGAGCGCGGCCGTGACAACCGCCGCTCCAGTGAAAAGGGCTGCCTGCGTCTCACCATCCGAAACGACCGTAGACGGCGAGTCCGTCGAGTTCACCTGGACGACTGGCCCCAGATTGGCATCCTACTCGCTCTACGTCTCGCCATGCCCGGACTTTGCTCCTATCGTGCTGCGCGAGATCGCCGTCACGGGAACCTCCGCCGTCGTCACGGGGCTGTACGCCGACAAGACGTACTGGTGGACGGTCCTCACGAAGAACGCCAAGGGCCGCGTGATCGCCCGCGCTTTCCCCGCGCACTTCCGCACGGCGCCGCGCAAGGACGGGCGCGCGGGCGACGGCAAGGCGCGCCGCTCGCTCCTGCCGGATGACTGCTACCAGGACGAC
>JAEEGL010324478.1_pt1 | contig 10692 bp, 7 predicted proteins | sample 9134231 | NCBI WGS metagenome assembly JAEEGL01 (sample SAMN16246548, study PRJNA631951) | gut metagenome | biome: gut microbiome; feature: rumen; material: fiber-attached | host: Bos | place: Iran: Karaj | collected 2018-10 | reverse complement strand
TCATCCCAATCAAACATTCTAGGAATTTTAGCTCCTGGCATTGTTTTAACGAATTGCTTTCCACCTATAGAGTTACCACCCATAGATTGTGAATTAGAATTACTCATTGCAGGTTGTTCACTTGCACCGTTTTTATTTTCATTATTACCTAACAAATCATTGAAAAGTTCTGGTTGCTCTCTTATGAGTTGCCTTGCTTGATATGGATTTTCTTTTAAAAATTCTCTTACTCTTTCCAATTGTTCTTTATTTGTACTGCTCATTATTCTTCCCCCTTACTTTCAAGTTTTTCAATATCAACTTGATTAATGGCATTAAATCTCTTACTTATCTTATCTGATGTTGTATTTAACTCTTTTACATCCTTAGAGACAGTATCAATACTACGACTGAGTTTGTCCCAACGTTCGCGGTAACGACCAAATTCAACATCTAATAGTTTTAATTCATCATGAATTACTTTAGCATATTTATCTCTTTCAACATTTTTTAGAATTACTTGAATTGTTGTTAATGTACTAATTAATGTTGTTGGTCCAGTAATCCATACTTTTTTCTTATATGCATAATCAATTAAATCTTGATGATATGCATTTATTTCGGCAAATATTGCTTCGGCTGGCAAAAACATAATTGCATGATCAGCTGTTACACCTGGAATGATGTATTTTGAACTTATTGCATCAATGTGTTTTTTAACATCAATTTTGAAATTTTTTTCAGCTTGTGTTCTAAGTAACTCACTATTATTTTTATCAACCATTGCTTGATAGTTTTCAAGTGGAAACTTAGAATCAATTGCAATTGTTCCAAGTGGTTCTGGCGCAAATAGTACGCTATCAGCTATTGTGTCATTATCAAATGTATATTGTAGTTTATATATCTTATCTTGATTTTCTCCAAAGACATTAACCAAGATATGTTTTAAATTGACTTCCCCAAATATACCTCTTGATTTTTTATCTGTTAAGATTGACTGTAATGAAACTATGTCATTAGAAAGTAGTTCAATTTTTTTCTGAGCTTCATCTATTTTTGATAATCTTTCTAATACTGAAGTAAATGTTTTATTAGTCTTTTCAAAGTTTTGATCTAATCTTTCATTTACTTTTTCATTTATTAGTCTTAGTCTTTCTTCAATGCGATCATTTAGTTCATTAAAATCTTTATTAATGTTTTGATTGATATCGTTTTTAAATTCGCCTAGTTCTTTAATAGTGTTAGTTTCAAGTCTACTTAAACGATCTGAAATGTTTGATTCATTTATGTTTTTAAATAGTGAAATTACACTTATTATTAGTATTATTACTAGTAGTCCAATTATTATATATTCCATATTACCACCACTTTAATTATAATATAAATCAGTAAAAAAAACTAGGTTTATGCATTAAAAAAAAACACCATAAATAATGGTGTTTTAATTATTCTCCATCATCAAAGAAATCATCAAAGAAATTATCATCTTTCTTCTTATCTTCAGAAGGTTCTTCAAAGATTATTTCTTCACTCTTCTTTAATTCTTCGTTATATTTACGATATTCCTCGCTATAATCAGGTTTTTCATTAACAGTATTGATATCCGTTGATTGAACAAATTGATTATTGTTTGAAACATATGGATTACTTTGACTAGTTGGTTCAACAAATGGATTGCTAACTGGTTTTGGTTCCTCTTCAATCTTGAATTCAGAAGGAGTTGATTCAATTGGCTTTGGTTCTTCAGTAACAGCTTCTTTCACTTCTGCCTTAGCTGCTGCAGCCTCATTTTCTCTCTTCTCTTCTTCTTCTAATTCAGCAATTTTAGCATCAATCTTCTTAACGATTTCGTCGATATCAAAGTCTTGATTTTGTTGTGCTGGCTTATTAGATGCAAATGGTGATGAGGTTCCAAATGGAGTTGTATTTGAACCACCGAATGAACTTGATCCACCAAATGGACTTGATGAACCAGCGCCAAACATTCCGCCTCCGCCACCAAACATTCCACCGCCACCACCGAATGGTGATGCAGCACCGTTAGTTCCGTTTGCTCCCATTTTTTCTTCACGTTTTTTGTTAACAAAATCTTTTAAGTCAAACAATTGAACATGGTTTTCTTCTCTGACTGGGTATGTTGCTTTTTCATACTTCTTACCCCAACGATTTTCTTGTTCCATTTCAAAATTTGGTTTTAGAACAGTTTTAAATGGCATACAACGAGTTCTTAGAACTATTATTGTCCACATTTTTAAACGTTGAAGGTCACTTACAGTAACAAGTGGAGTTGAGGCTGTTTTATCTTTTTCTTTAGATTTAACTTCACCACACATCTTACTGATTTCTTCTAAAGCTTTCATTTCACTACTGATTAAGTAGATAATGTTACCGCAGTTACCACGAATAGTGTCACCATTTTCAGCACCATACACTTGATTTAACTGTGCAAAGTTCTGAATGATGAAACTAAATCTGATTTGACGGCTTCGAGCAGCTGTTACCATTGTTGTAACATCTTTTAAAGGCGGCATGTTAGCAAACTCATCTAGGATGAAGTTTGTTCTATATGTTAATTTTCCACCGCTCTCTTGAGCTACGTCAATTAATGTTTCATAACATTGTTTTACAAAAATTGTAACTAATGAATGATATGTCTTCTTTTCATCTTGGATAACAATGAATACGGCTGTTTTTTTACGACCAATATCTTTCATATCAAAGTCGCTTCGACATAACATTTCACTTAAATTTTCACGTGATGCGAATAATTTGATTTTTTGTTTAAATACTGACAAGATACTATTTTTAGTATCACTTGGTGCCATTATTGTACTTGATGCATTAACATAAGCTGGAGAAGCTGGATCTTTAAAACTAAAGTATTCTTTAATATAAGTCGATGCCATCAATTTATCTTCACCAACAGTAGTCATCAAGTTAATACTATTTAAATTTATTTCTTCTTCTTTAGCATCTTCGAATAGACCTAAAGCTAAACCTGTAAAATAATCGGCTGAAGTCTTTTCCCAGAATGGGTCTTGATTCTGAGCTTTCTCATCATACAAGATGTTCATAGCTAAGTCGTCTAAAAGTTCGTTTGCTTTGTCCTTATTACCTGCTTTATATAATTCATAAGGTAATGTTAATGGGTTCCATGAATTTCCTTTTTGAGGATCACGGAAGTTAAGAAGAACTACATTATATCCTTTTTCTTTTAATTCGCTTGCATTATTTTCATAGATTTCACCTTTAGGGTCGGTGATGATCATTGATTCACCTTTTTTAGCTAATATCTTAACCATTGGTTGTACAAGCATTTCTGTTTTACCTGAACCAGTAGAACCAATAATTAGGTTATGATAGCCACCATTATCAACCCATATATCTCGTCCATTGTTAATAAGTGGAATCCCAGCAACTTGAGAAGTTTTATCATCTGCATAGATGTGTTTTAACTCTTTTTTAAATTCTTTATCAGTTGCCCATCTTGAATATCCACCTTTATCCTTTTTGGAAAATCCAAATCCAAATCCTTTTTCTTTTTCAAAGAATTGAGAAGATGATCCAAAGATGATTGATAGTAAAACGATAATCCATATAACAATAGTTAATAATAATGAATCCATATCTTGGAAAACTATAAATGGGTTAATTCCTGCAAACTGTCCATTTGAGGAAAACTCTATTAAGTTAGCCATTATTAATGCAACAACAAGAAACATTGCTCCTGCAAAAATCAAAAATTTTATTACGTCATCTTTATTGGCTGTTAGCTTAAACATCTAAATCACCTCAATCGTTATATATTATAACAAAGTATAATTTCAAAGTCTATATTCTATTTCTAAATCTTGCTCTTGTTTTAATACTACTAGCAACAAACAAAATTACAATTATAAGTATTGCTGTTATGTAGATATATGGACTAACGAATTTAAACAAGTATGCTGGATTTTTTGTATAGAGTTCATTACTTCTATATTCTAAAATAATCCCTTTAGTATCTGGTGTACTAGAATTAAAAGTCCATGTATATGTATTAGTGTTTGCATCAACTGAAGTTGCATTATGTTTTACAACTTTATATGGTAATGCTACATTTATTTCAATGCCCTCAACTGTGGTTGGAAAATCTCCACTAGGTTTATGATAACTTGAAGTAGCATTGAATCCTCTAGTATGTAGTTTAACATAATTATCTTCTTCCTCAATTGATAAACTATTAAATATTGCTTTTAATGCTGGGCTTTGATTTGAATATCTAGATGCATTAGGATATCTCTGATAGAAATCATAACCAAAATAATTGCCATTATTAAAAGGTAATTTCTTAGTAATCCAACTAAAATTATAGTCTTTACCTGCTTGACTTAAAAATTCTAGATATTTACTTGAATATCCACCTTTTCCAAGCAAGGTTGAATTAAATGATACAGTTCCTGTTTCAATATAATTTCCACCAAAATTTATTTGTAAGTTGTATTTTGCCTTACATCCCGTTAATAATACTAGAATAAGCAAAATAAATATCTTCTTTTTCATTTTTCACCTACCACATGCTAGTTATATTACCAACACCATTATAATAGTCATCTGCAAAATATATATGTGTATATTTTGAATCAGATTCACCATAAGAAGCTATTTTTGTAACTATTAAGCCCATATCTGAATTAGCTTCTGCTACATATAAAATTCCATCACTTTTACCTATAATAATTCCAATTCTAGAATCGTTATAAGCAAAGTCTCCAACTTGAATTTTATCGTAATATTTGTATAATTCTGCTGTTATTTTTAAATTACCAACAACATTATTACTTATAAGTTCATTTGAAGTCATGCCTTTTTCAATATTAGCACCACCATTTTTTAGTGCCCATGATACAAATCCCGAACTATCTAATCCTTCACTGTACCAATTTGTATTAAAGCCTTCTTCAAAGTATTTTCCACCATTTTTATATGGTATTTTGTATTCTAATCCTAGTACTAAGTATCTAGCAGCTTCAACTGTGGCTGCCCTAGTACCAGTTTTACTATCTTCGATTTTGTTTTTTAAATTTTTATTTATTTTTTCTATTTCTTCATTAGAATATGAAGTTGAAATTAAATAATTTTTATCATTTTTAATTGAATATGCATTTACTTTTGAAGCATAATCATTGCAGTAGTTTTCTTTAATATTAAAGTTTGGATAATAGATCTTCAATATTTCCTTATATGTTTTGTCCAACTTAATTGCTTCTGTTACGCATAATTCATTATAAACTGCATTAGCATTTTTATCTTTTTCTGTTCTAGTGCAAGTATTTGAATACTTAACATTTGCAAATTTATTAGCATATGTAATTACTTGTCCCATTACACTACTTACTGCTTTATCTAATTTTTCATATTCATCTTGATTAATGTTAACTTCTTTATAGCTGCAATTTTTAACATCCATTTCTGTTGTACCAATCATATAGTTATTATCACTTAATGCTTTAGTCACAGTTATTAAAGTTGCTGCTTTTAAGAATTCTTCATTATTGATTCCATCCTTAAAATTCTTATATGTTTCTTCTTTAATATAGTCATAGAATGATACAGTTTTAATTAATTCGTTATTGCAATCATGTAAATTAACTTTAATATTTTGGAAGTTACAAAGTGTTGCGGTATTAGTTACACTACTACATTTTTGAATAAATTCATTAACATTATAACTTATTCCATTTTCACTGATAATCTTAAATGTTAGTTTTTTAGTGTTTGTGCAACCACTATTTCCTTCAGTTGCAATGACATCTCCCTTTTTAACTTGATCTCCAACATCTACACGAATCTCGGCCAAGTTAGAATAGATTGCCATATATTCAACTTCATCATAAGTAAATTTGATTTTTATTTGTGAACCGTTTGAATTTTCACATTCAACTCCATCACAAAGACATTTACCTGATTTAGAATCATATTTAGAATATATGTTTTCTCCATTATAGATAACTTCTACTACTTCACCATCACTTACACTATGAATTTCATCATTATCAATGCTTTTACTTACAACATATTCATGTGTTAATGGATTATATTCTTCTAAAACAGCACATTTTGACTCTCCATATACAGGACTTAAAACATCAATTAGCGTTTCACCAGATCCTGAGCCGCTTAAGTTTTCATAATGCTCAATTAATTTATCTTGAGCCGAATTTTGCAACCCTGGTTGTAATGAAACAACACCCTCATTAAATTCATCTAATGGAATTGGGTCTGGATCTTCTGGCTTGTCTTTAACTTGATCTAAAAATTCTCGGCCATAGTATTCTTCCATAAACTTTTTATAAGTTGCCTCATTGAAAGAATAATCATCTGCATTATCAGCTAAAGATTTATTTATTTTGTTTTCTTCACCCGTTATTATATTTCCATATATGTCTTTAAGTGCGTCACCAACTATCTCTCCTATAGGTTTGCTGCCTACTCCACTGATGATTGAACGTATGATTGTGTCTACACCAATCTTACTACTCAATCCTTGCGTGTCTTTACACTCGTTATTTTTTACCTCATTCCATGCTGTTGCATAGTCTGTACTATATTTTTCAAAATATGATTTACCAGTGGAGTCTACTAATCCGGCATAAGCTAACATACATGCATCTTCGGCTACAATTCTATACGGTTGTCCTTGAGAGAAAAACTCATTTATCTCATCAGGTATTTTAGTTATATCACTGAGATCAATATCTGTTAGTTTCTTTGTGGTTGAATCATTACTATCGTAATATGATGCCGGTGCCATTATTGCACCTATCATCTGACTTACTTTCTCTATTTCAGCATTGCGTGTCCTGGTTTCTTCATCACCAGACATACCTTCTGTTTGCTTATCAACATATCCATAGTTAGGTAATGCTACTGTCATATATACTTGATAAATTGCCTTGCCACTAAGTACATCAGTGCCAATCTCATTTAAATAATTTCCTAAAGCTTCAGTGTCAAAAGTAAGCAAGCTTATAATGAAACTAAATTTATCGGCTATTATTGCAACCCCAGCTAATACTAGCATTATCGAGCCAACAAAACAAACAAACCAAAATATAATTGGTGTTAAAGCCGATACTATACTTGCTATTATTGAAAGTTTTCTTCTTTTAACAGTGCTTACTATTTTATCTAAAGTACCGTTTTCATCAGCTTTTTTGACAATGTCATTTGCTGCTCCTGGTGGTACACCAGCAGCTTCTAAAGCTTTTTTTGCTCCTTCTTTAGCTACCTTTTTCTCTAGTGGTTCTTTCTCTTCTTTATTTTCATCTAAGTCTGAACCATCATTGCCTGGTTCTTCACTATCGTTTCCTTGCTCTTGATTTTGTTCTTGATCTTGAGTTGGGGTTGGTCTTTGCATTTCCTGCCTGTGAAGTTCCCTATTATCAAAAGAAGGCTGAGCTTCATTATTTGGTGTTAACATGGCTCCGCCTCCGGTTTGAGAAAACTTATTATCTTTTGAAGCCATGTTATCACCACCATTCTTTTAAATTATAGTCCGCCACCTCGACCAAATGAGTCTAACTCTTCTTCAGTCGCGATAACATTTATACGCATACGTCTGCTTCCACAAACGAACAAGGCTTCTCCTTGTGAATATCTCTTTATACTATCTTGTTCACTTTCGTTTAAGTCAATTAAACGAGCTAAATCTTCAACAGCCTGTTTCTTAAGACCCATTACCAAGTAATAAGAAGCATTATCGAATATTGCTTTACCTTGAGTGATTACTGATGGATCACTAAAGTCACTAGGTTGCTGTGTGATAATTATTGTTCCAGTATTATATTTACGAGAACGTCTTTGAATTTGTGCTAAGAAGTCAGCACCTAAAGTGTTGTTACTTCCTAAAAGAACATGAGCTTCATCTACCATTAATATAGTATTTATTGTTCTATCCAATGTTAAGCTCCATGCATATTTTAAGATGTTGAAGAAAAGTGCATTTCTTACATTTTCATCAGCATTCATAACTTCACGGATATTGAATACAATAAATTTACTATTTGTTTTAATTGTAGTATGTCCAGAGAAGTAATATTTCAATTCTCTTACAAGAGGTCTTACTTTTAATTCTAAACGTTCCATAATGTCTTTTTCATGAGTTCTATCAGTCATTGACATTAAACGACCTCTAATAGTTTCATATACATCTGCTAATGTTGGATAATCTTCAGAAGTAAACTTATTAAAGTCACTTTGATGATTAATTCCAAAACGTGCATATGTTTCTTGAACTACTTCACTAAATAGTGTTAATACATCATCTTGAATATCAGGAGCATAATATTTCATAAATGCTTTTAGTGTCTGCAATGTTCTTGTTAAGATTGCAAATCCTGATCCTGATATTTGTTCATCATCATCACTATCAACTACTATTTCAAGTGGGTTGATCATACCGAACTCGCCACCCTTACCCAAGTTGATGAAGTCTCCGTTGAAGACTCTTACCATGTCTTCAAGTTCACCTTCTGGGTCAATACATACTAATTGATGGTTGTTTCTTATGTTTGCACGTAAGAGTATTTTAGCAGCAGTAGATTTACCACTACCTGATGTACCCAAAATAATCATATTAGCATTGTTTCGGTTATGTTCTTTTTTAATTTGATATAAGAATTGGTTAAATAGAATTACACCACCAGAGAAATCAACTCCGAATAGTGTTGCCATTCCTGCATCTTTTACACTATCGAAAATGAAAGGATACATTGCAGCTACTGTTGGAGAAGGAATTGGAACTCCAATTCTATCTTCAATATCATGTTGCTTAGGGAAGATTGGAACAATTGATTTTAAAACTTTTTCTTGTTCAAATCTAAGTGGAATAGCTTTTAATTCCATTGATTCTAAGTAATTCTTTAATTGCATCTTTTTATTTTGCAATTGTTCTTGTGTATCAGCTGTTAACATTACATGCATTTGGAAATCAAATATGCTGGATTGATTAGCAGCTAACATTTGAATAAAGTATTCCAAAGACTCATAGTCTTGACGAATTCTTTCTTGAATTGTCTTATCATTTTCTTCCTGATATCTTTGTTTTAAGTCAGCAATTTCTTTATTTAACATCTTACTAACTACACTAAAAGGTAATGGAATGTGCTTAATAACAACTTTTATTCCTGGGATACTAGTAAGTGATGATAGATATCCTGGATCAACATATTTTGGATAAGAAATAATTGTTAATATTGTTGCCCATTGATCACTTATAATAAATTCTGATGGTTTAAATTGTAACCCTTTTGGGGCTAGTTCTGCTTTTAGATTAGCCATTATGACATCACCGTCCCAAACTTAGTGGTTTTTCCAGCATTGAAGAAGTTATCAAGTAATACTCTCAAATCTTCATTGCTTACTTGTCTCGTTGCTAACCCAGCATTAGCAAAGTTATTAATTAAATTTCTAATTCGCTTTTGAATTGTTTCATCATTCTTTTCTTTGAACAATAAGTAAAATTCTGTATCTACTACATCATTTTGCATAAATTGTTCACCTTTTCGCATGTCTTGCATAATTAATTTCTTACGAATTGGATCGGCTTCATTTTGATATGCAAGTTCCAACTGCGACATGTAAACGCTTATATCAACAGGTCTATCAGCAGATATAATCCAGAATTCATAATCTATCAAGTTATAAACAACTCTTAAGTTACTAATTACTGAATTCATCATTTCAGGCCCCATGATAAATATATTTTTTGGCATTATTTTTACACCAGTTACTTTTTCTTTTGTGTTCAAAAGAATGCAGTTATTTGCAATTTCTTTAACTGGTAAGAAGTCTTCAGTATATTTACTTCTTGTCTGGTTCGTCGTTGAAGGCATCTTTTACACACCATCCTTTCCATACAAATACTTGTCTATTCGTAAAAAATTCCCATATTGATTTTATAATCGTCCGAACATTGTGATAGTTAGGTATCGGAGATACTAACAATATTGCAACTAATGCAGGGATTAAAACAATAAATGTATCTAACGCTTCACTTGGTCCAACTACCATCAATAATAACAACGATGTTCCAGCACCAACTGAAAATATTAATAAATCAAGCCCATTGAAGAGTCCAAATATCAACATTGACTTTTTGGAGTTCGCCGGTATTAAAAATCTTCCGTTCATCTATTACTTCTCCCCTCTTATTTCTTTTCTCGCTCGTAAATTCCAAGCTTTTTCTCTGTTTTTGCAATGTCAGCATTAAGTTTAGCAACTTGACCTAACGTACTTCTATATGCTAAGAAATCAGATCGTACTGTAGCCGGAACTTCGGCGCTTATTCGTTCGTCGCTTAGTTTTAACCATCTATCGATGTCATCTTGTGTATGACCTCGGCCAAGAATAACATTCATTTGTTGATTAGCATTTTGTTGAATACCATAAGCTCGTGTTTGCATTTCGGAAATTTCCCCTCTTAATTTATTGGCTTCAGTCTTAGCTTTAGTATCAACGCCACCAAATGCTCTAACAGAGTCACCTACTCGATCAGCAAAAGTATATCCGGCATTTTGTCTCTTGTCTCTTAAGTCTCTTGCATCAACAGAGCCTTTTACACCTTCAGCAGCTCCTGCAAATACTTTGCCGTCTTTAGATGTTGCAGCTCTATAAGCAGCACTTATAGCTCCACCAGCTATACTGCCACCATATAAGTCTCGATTTTCCTTT
>JAEEGL017106352.1_pt1 | contig 10693 bp, 4 predicted proteins | sample 9134231 | NCBI WGS metagenome assembly JAEEGL01 (sample SAMN16246548, study PRJNA631951) | gut metagenome | biome: gut microbiome; feature: rumen; material: fiber-attached | host: Bos | place: Iran: Karaj | collected 2018-10 | reverse complement strand
CTTCAAAAGGAAATCCTTCACGAATGAGGGCAGGTTACGTCCCACAAAAAGACTTGATGTTGAGACCGGGTCTTTGTAGATAGACACGGCAGAAAAGTACTGCCTAATTTTCTCGCAAATTTCTGTATTCATCGTCCTCTTGTCATTTTATAATCCAAACAAATCTTCTGTTTGAACGCCGGTGTTAATCTTTACATGATAGATTCTCGAAACGCTTCCAACCCACAAAGCTACATCAGCTGCATTACCGTCCAGATGTAACGGGTCGGATTCGTAAGTATTAGGTCCAATCTTATGCAATTCGTAACGGACATTGTTGAATGTCACGTAAGGAATATCCAAAGATGGTAGATTCTTAATTGTAAATCTCAGATGTGGATCAGCTCCACTTATCTCAGTTTCATTGATGCTTGATGACCAGGTAGTAGCAGCTGGAGCACTGCTAATAATGAAAATTGGTACCAAAACTTCCTCTGGTGTGCATCCTCCATGTATTCCTTGGTTAGCAGGAACTTTAGAGCAGAGTGATTCATGCTTAAGAGCACAAAGAGTCTTGTTATCTTCAAGACGGTAATAACTCTCATCCGCAGTATTGTCAGCTAATTTGCGGATTGCTACACGTCCATGGTGGTCACTTTCAACACCACCCATATTCTTACCAGGTCTTAATTGCGGTAAATAGCTAAGACCGTGATCTGATATAATAGCAATCTTCTTGCCTATATACTTGTTCAGGATTTCGTCAATGGTCTTACGAACCAACTCAATTTCCTTGATGAGGGTAAACGGACATATATTATTTGACATGTGGGCCAATCCGTCAAGGTCTCCTTCTTTTTCAAGCTGTACACCTTCTGGCATCAGGCGCTGCAAGTCAGCTTTGTTATTTGACGTTCTGGTAGGCAGTAATGCCCTGGCCACCATTATCTCATTCAGATAAATATTCTGTTCTTGCTTCTCTGAAACAATCTGCTTTATAAGAGGTATCCAATCTATGCCAAGTCCATCTATCCAGTAAAACACCTCAATATCTCCACGGCTCTTAAGTAGGGTATATGTTGAACTGAACTGATTATACCAGAGTACAAATGAGCTTTCGGTTGCATTCAGTTTGGTGATACTTTCTGCAATCTCCATTGTGTAAGTGTTGGCAATCTTTGCTCGCTTGTATTCTCTGAAATATCCATCTACCCAGTCAGGAATGTTGGGTAATCCAATACCTTCTTTTACGTAACTGTATAAATCTGGGTAGAACTCCATAATATCCGCACTAGTAATATGGCCTTGACCAAACCAGATAAGAGCTAGTTCTTTTTCCTTTTGCGATATTCCGGTAAAATAGGAAAGAGTGCTAGTATATCCAATTTCAAGCGATAACTCCAGTAGCTTCTTGTTATTCATACTTTCAGCAGCGTCAGACAATGCTATAGACTGCTGTGCGGCATACTGTAGACAATATTTGCGGATTTCCATATCTTCTGGCTCTTTATTAATCTCCGCAACCATTGATTCAATAAACTCGTTATTGCCATAGTACGATGTTGATTTCAAGATACTACACAGATAACCTTGCTCATTAAACTTATTCATGTAGAAACGGGCAAGCAGCCATCTGTCAAATACGGTATGATGAGAGAACCAGAGTCTTATAAAGTCCTTATAATCTTTAATATCATCTACACTGAAGTAGTTCTTGACAAACTTACTAAAGTTGAAACCTTCAGTTAAGTCGATCATTGAAGCCAAGCGGTCCCAGTTATCTCCATCGCTTATTAGAGGCTGTAATCCTCCAAATGAAAGCTGGAGTCCAGTTGTGAGGAACTGGTATGCTGTACTGCACGGTGCATAACTGAATGCATTATCCGGCTGTGCGTATCCGGCATTCGCAAATATGGCACTTGACTTACAGATGATATTCGGTGTCACCTGGGTCTTAGTGTCCTTCCAAATGTTCAACCATTCGCGGATGTTGTTCACGATGGTGTATTTGCTTTCAAGTCCCTTTACGCCAAAATCCTTTTCTTCAGTAAGTACAAGTCTGTAGGTAAGGTCTTTTTCCTCCGAAACCAATTTCCAGATGGTAATCTGGCTATCATTCTGGAACGCTTCCATCTTGCCTTCCAGACCCACTACAGGTATGTAAATACGTTGATGCGCTTCAACTGCCTTAGGCGTTGCCTGTATACCCTTAATGGTCTTTAAAAGCGCATCAAAAGATTTGATTCCCTGGTTATCGTAGAAACGAGCAAGTTCAGAGAATGGAGCAATCACACAATCTGCAGGAGAGATTTTTTTAATATGATCCTTAATCCTCTCTGCCAGTTCAAATTGCGTAATTATTAAGTCAGGGTACTTGGAATCAATCCAACGGTCAACACTCTCAACCTGTACATCGCAATCGCTCTGAAGAAAGTCAACAAATTCATAGCAATCGCGAAAATTGTCAAACAGCACGAAACGAATAGGATATCTATTCTTCGTGGAGGCATTTATACCGTTGGCCTGCTTGTCTTCTTTCACGCGAGCCTTCAGCTCGATCATGCTATGGAAGTTGTTATCAAACATATTTTAGCAGTGTGTCAATAGTGTAATAGTCCTCTTCTTTTATAAAGTCCTCTAATGCCTTCTTCAGGTCAGGACATGATTCTAGTCGCTCTAAAGCTTCTCCACGCTTCTTTTCAAGTTTGTCTTCATCTACTGGCGGATTGAACGTGGGCGTAACGGGTGTTTCACCGGGAACAACAACAGGGGCTGCAGGGGCCTGCTGTGACATTCTCCAGTCTTTCAACTTATCCTTAACCTCTTCCTCAGTCCATAAGCCCACCTCGCTCTGAAGATGCCCTTCAAGATACTGGCGTGCATTATCTAATTCGTTATCTTGAACATTGACAATATCTATAGACTTCATGTATGCGTTGAATCCCTTACGGAAATTGTCACGACTGTCCATGAGAATATTGCCAAGTTCCATCTTATACTTAGTGTGCCCGGAAACAGTATCATCCAGAAGACTTGGATTCTTCATACTCTCCGGATCAAGAACCACTTTCATCAGGTTATCTATGAAAGTCCGGATTTCATCATTCATTTCCGGGTCATCTGTGTACTTCAATGACCACAACGGGTAGTTCTTGATTTTACTGTATTCATGCAGCACAGCCCAGCGTGCATCTTTAAGGCTACTGATATCAGAATAGCCCTTAAGCTTATCCAGCTTAAATAGGCGTATCATCATCTTACAAACGCTACCAGCTTCCTTGCTCTCAAACATAAAGTTCAGTTTGTTGCTGGTCTTACCGCTTTCCCAGGCCTTGAACATCTCAACAACATCCTCGACAAGATGCTGTGCAGTACGCTGCTTGCCGTTAGTATCAAAGATGATGTTACGGTACTTACGCATAGCAAAAGCAACCATGGCCATTGGAGCGTAGCTCTGGAATAGGCCAAAAGGAGCTTCAGTAAGTGCAATAAGTTTGTCACCCAAATTAAAACTCTGGTTCTTGTTTGTATGACGGCCACTCAAGTATTCATCAACATAGTCACATACCTTCTTAAGAGGATGCTCCGGATCAATGGTGTCCTTCCATTCCAGATTTTCATTCACGCTATCCTGCAGCAGGAATTCAACATGGCGGGCGGGGCCTCCACACTTCTCAATGATATCCTGTTTAGTGTCATAACTAAGGATAGCATCAACTGTAGCTTTGACTGATGCCTTTTTCCAATATGTTGTGCTGCTCTTGGTGCGTACAAGTTCAAGTGATTCAGGACCGGCAGTGAAGATGTTCGGAGCAATAGTGCTGTTGATAGTACTCGTCATCTTACTGCCAACAATGGTCATGCTATCAGAATTGAGGTAGAAAGTAACATTAGAGCCACGCATCTTACTCAACCATTCCTGAAGCAGTTCAGATGCCTGCTTTGCATATGTTTGGTGCTGTTGGGGGAGACCATGACTTTGTGCACATTGTGCATTAGCCTGGTACTCTATAAAGCGCTCATAAGGTTTTTCACCCAAAGCAGTTTCCATAACCATGAATACAATATTGCTGTATCTTTCATCTTTACAATTACGCTCAGCAATATCTTTCAATTGCAGCAGTTCCTGATTGGTTTTGGCAACCATTATAGCCAGGAATGTTTCATAAGGCTGAGCATTGTTTTTAGCAGTTTCAATCCTGTTCAACAATGTGTACTCATTACCTTGCAGGCTAAAGAACTGGAACTGATATGGTCTAACAACATTGGCAAGGTTTCTAGCAAAGAAATTGTTCGCTGTGTCACCAAATTTGATCACCTGGTCGGTATAAACAAAACTGGTGGCTTTAAGCTGCTCTTTGATTTTTTGAATCTCATCTCCAGGTAGTGCTGTAAACAGAATACTGAAGTTTCCATTTGGCTGCCTCTGGATAATGCTCTTTTCATTAAAGAAGTCAAGAATCTCAGGTAGTTCGCTTTCAACTTCGGTACCTATGAAAAGGTTTTCAATGTTCTCTGTACTTGGGGTTACAGTATCACTATTGGCAATATTATTGAGAGCATTAAGCAGTAGAATTCCCTTAAACACTTTAAGGTACAGTTCGCCTTGGCTCTCAACTTGCAAATGGTGGCTATTGTAACGCTCCGTTACGGCACCAAACTTTGTTGTATCACTTTCAAAATATTCCTGTACATAGTCCCACAGATAATCAGCAGTGATGGTACGGCGGGCTACATATACATCTTCGTCATCAAGGAAGTCACGAACAGCATCACTTGCCAAGAACTCAAATACGCTTCGGCTTGATGAGCCAGCTTCACGCGCATAATATGTAGCAAGATTTGCGGTACCGGGGTGCAGCGGGAACAGGTTCTTTATGTTTTCCTTAGTCTCTTCAGTATTGTTACTGGTAGAGCTGAACATATCAAGAATCTGAGGATGAAGCTGGAAGAACTTTTCCTGGTGCAACATGTACAAAGTGTAGTTCACAACTTTGAACTTCTTGGACATGATCTTAAATGCGCTGACCGGTTCCATGTTGTATGTTATGTAATGGTAGCGTCCCTTGGTCTTTTCGCGCTCCTCTTCCTTGAGTGAATTCAATGCGGACGGGTGCGATATGAACAAGAAATATGAATCATTCTCAGGATTCATCATCGCTTCAGAAATCTGCTGCAACTGAACCAACAGGCGTGTTCCAATGGTGCTAGTCAGGACTTCTGTAAACTCATCCCAAATAATTAGCATTCCATTGTAATCTGTGTTGTCTCGTAAGGCCTGCTGGACCTCAAAAAGCCACTGCTGCAGATTATTGCTCTGTAAGCGTATGTCATAACCACCCTTTCTAAGGGCCTGTCTTACAAATTCAAGAACATTTGGATCGGCTGCCTGGAGGCGCTGCTTTAGTTTGTTAATATCAGGTGCCACACTCGCCAGTTGTGCGTCCTGTTCAATAAGCTGTTCCCAGAATGTCTGTTGGCTTTCAATATGCTGTACATACATATCATAGTCAGTCTTGACCGTGATATTTAGTCCAGCATCAATCAATGCACGCTTTATTTCGCGCTGCATCTGCAGGGATAAGTCCTCTTCATGAGCAATGTTCTGTTGGCCATACATATTGATTGGAAACAGTCGTTTGTCTTGGCGGAGTTGCATAAGGGAGTTGCGTAGTACGTCATACTTTTCCTTATTGTACTCCTCCTGCACGTACTCCTCTATATCTTCAACAGGATCACACAACAGGTGCTGCAGCACGGCTCCAGCATGACTCTTTCCTGTTCCGTATGTACCGGCAATCCATATAGACTTATGGGTGTCGGCATCATTGTTACGGACAGCACGTATTGCCTTCATCAATATGTCATTGAATTGGTCATTGGCAATGAAAGTCTTCCATTCACCAACGCTTTCTTCTTTGATGTTGTAGGCCGGACGCATCTGGCGCAGCGTCACAATTTTACTGTAAGGCATATCTATTTATTAATTTGGTTTGCAATAAGGTTATATCGTCAAGTTAGGAACTTCTTAATAATTGCTTCTCTATAATCGTTGCGTACTACAGGGTCCTGGAGAAGCTCCCAAAATTCATCATCTAGCGCAGCAAACTCTATCTGTTTTTGTATAAATGATACAGACGGAGTCCTTCTGCTGGTATCACCTTTGATAATGTAGAACTCTTCGCTATTCAGATAGTAGAATGGGTAAATTACAGGAGTAATCTTACCAGTACTATATTTCTGAAACAACGTGGAATATGTATTACATAGTTCATCAGTAAAAGTGATCTTGTTTCCCAATAAAGTTCCTTCCTCAATCATTTGAATAATGGTAAGCATAAACACTGGTTTGGCAATTACCGGTGCACCTTTGTAACTCGCTACTTTCATCGAAAGTAGTAAGTTCCTATAATATGCTATTTTGAGGTTGGACAGTGTCATTAAAAAACAAGTTGCTCAAGTACACTTATTGGGGTTAAATCATCACGTAAAGTGATACTATCAAGACCCATATTTAATTCAGCAATCAAAACTCTATTTGTTGCTGAATTGAGTTGCCTTAATAGTTTCTCAAATACTGATTTTGGAATTGCAAATTCCTTAGCAGGTCCGGTTTCACATTCATCCTGATAGAAATCAGATACTTTAAGAGAACGTACGTTCTTTGCTTCTGCATACTTATAGAGTGAATAAGCGAATGCTGTATCTGACAATTCTGAATGACCAGAACGAACATAGGATTTGCCATCAACATCGTTTCCTTGTTGGAGAATATTGCCTATAGGCGAATAGTTGAAGATCTGCATAAAACCTCCAATAGCATAAGTAATGGTGTTCTGTGAACCTTCAAAATCACTAAGGGCTAATTCATCCAGCATAGGTTTAGAAAATGCCTGCCCAGCTTTTATCGTATTCATAAACCAATGACACAATGTGGAACCATAAGCATAATTGGTCCAGATTAGCTCCCAAATTAAATCGGGTTCATCTTCATAGTGGGCAGCAAGGAACTTCCCAAAAGTTGTCATTTGTTTTTGGGCATTGATAATGTCAGCATCAGAGAGCCAAGCCTTGAAACTTTGCTCCTGCTTATTTCCAAGAGAGTTTCCAGTCCAAAAAGATTCTGGATCTGCAAGATATTCCTGCAGCCATTCTTCGTGGATTCCAAATGTTCCAATTCGAGAAATACCGCCTCCCTTGACATTAGTTTCAGTATGCATAATTAGTGAGTTTGCTACAATGCAGCCATTGTCATGGAATTGAAGACATTTATGACAATGAACACATTTTTGTTTGTCTATTGATATTTTGGGATATACACTTAGTGCGCCAGTTGGGCATTCAACTTCACATCCTTCACAATTGATACAGTATGCACTCTTGTAAATGACACGTTTAAGCATCGATACAAGTTGGGCGTCATTGACCTCATGCAATGTGAAAGTATAGTTTGATTCGTCCTTTTTGATTATGTCGAAAGAATAAACGTTCTTGGCAAACTTTAATTCTCCAACGACCTTGCTACCAGACTTACTAATAGAATAATCACACAAAACTGGCAACCATGTTTCAATGCTGTTTTTCGCATGAGATACCTGTGCTACAAAAGTGGGGAATTGTTTTGGGAAAACAACTTTTGTCTTCGAACCAACATTGTTTCCACTGGCTCTCAATTTCCATTTATGCTCTTTGATATATTCATCAAGATTTGGAATATGACGCTGCTTTGACCATTCAACTAATCTTGAAAGGAACGGCTCAAGTTCTTTCTTAAATTTAGTGTTAACAATCATGTCATCCCATGGAGAGGAGAAAGGACAAATAAGACATCCAACTCTAGGCTTGCCTAATCGATAGGCAAGATTAATGGGTAGGTCATGAGCAAACAGATATAGAAATACTTCTGTAGTATTCCAATTCAGAATAGGCCTTGCATTAATCACAGAATCATGCTTAACGCCTTTACCTATCCTTTCATAATTGGAGCGCATTACACTTTCTTCAGCTCTGACGCCTTCAAATGCTAGAGCTTTTGCTTGTTTATTGCCATCAATTTTGAGTGATCTATATAGAGGCGCAGTCTTCATTATGGCACAACACCAACGGTGCTTGTCACTAGGTGTACCAATCTTGTCCCAATAATTTAGAACACTCTCGTGGTTTTTAGCAAGAGAGAATTTTAGGTCAGGGAATTTTTTCTTATAATGCTTTTGAACGGTTTTGTATAGCTCTAAAGAAGGGGGTAGTTCGTAGCCAGTATCGGAGTATATTACTTCAAATTCTGTACTAGGAATTGCTCTGGTGCAAAGGTCAAGAACTACTTGTGAGTCTTTACCACCACTGAAAGAAGCCAGAAACTTATCAATCTTCGTGGTCTGATAGACCTTCTTTCCTTCGGCTTCAGCAGCTTCAAGAGGCATAATATCAAAACTGTTGCAGTCTTCACGTACAATAGCCATTTTCTGCTTTGTCTTCTGCTCCATCTTTTTGGCCAGAACATCGTAGTCCAACTGATTGGCGGCAACAGCAGCTACACTTTTACGTGCACGGGCATATTGCGTGTATGTCTCGTGAATGAACTCCATCGCTTCAGCCTCCAGTAGGAACATATATTCCTGGCACCGGTTAAGCATCTTCTTCACATTTACCGGTTTGAGCGTCAACTTCTCCTTGCCAGGCTGGAGCACAATTTCAGCAGGATCGTATATATTGGCACCTTTCGCCTCAAAACATAATTCACCAAAGTAGAAATACTGCTTGTTGACAGCCCACATCAGGGGCTCGTTACAGTGCGGATATTTCCATCCCATCGTATTAAGACAAAGGAGGTCTAATTCCTCCCAGAAAACGGGCCTTGGGGTAGTACCAAGCGTACCTTCAACTATACGTGAATTCAATTGTACGCCCCCTGTATCTTTATCCCAAGTTATCTTAAACATTCTGTAAGTATCATCATTAATTATTAGCAAAGAAAACAGTAAAGGTATGATAATTTATAGAAAAAAGAAGTATGCTAGGTGATTGATCTTGACAAATATTATAGTTTTCATGATTAAAACTGTTTACAATGAGTTATGATACAACTTATTAGAAAATATCTATTTCAATACTGTTTAGGTATTTGAAAGTACCATCATAAAACTCCGGCAACCGAGTAGGATCCGCAGGATTGCCCTCAGGAACACAAATAATCATTCCCTGTCGGGCGCGTGTCATAAGCACACGGTATGCGTTGAGCTGGTATGATTGTGCTTCCTTGTTCCTAATCTTATTCCATCTGCTGCCTCGGAATGCATTGTGGTCCCAGCCGTGAGGGGTGTAGCGGAAGTCGCCGTCCCATACCAAACAGGTCCAGTCAAGTTCTAGGCCTTGGATGTCAAACTCGGTGGCTACATCTTCAAGGAATAGGGATGAGCGGACATCGGTTTTATCGGCCAGGAACCATTGCTCTACGTCGGGTTGCAGACGTACATCTATGGCTAATGGTTTTAGACGGTAGGCTTGTGATGAGACTACTAATCCGTAGCGCTCTGAGCCGCGATGTTTCTCTTCAAGCCACCTCTTGGCTTTGTTTAGGTCGCGAGTGAGTACTATGGGATATTTGTCCTTTATTTCCTGATAAATCTGGCGGGCGTTTTCTATGTCTCGGTCTAACAGGTAATGGACAAAGTTGGATAGTTTCTCGGCCCTAAAGGAACGCATGGATACTGCTAAGTGGAGCTGCTCAACTTGCAGAGCATTATGATTGTTTGCTAAGAGCTCAGCCACATTACCCTCGGCATATTCCTTATCGGTAAGATGCTTGGAGACGTACACTTTCCAGGAGGGGAAGGTCTCATTAACGGCACGTATCCATTCGCCTATACCAGCCTCACCGGTGTTGATTTCCTGGCCGCCTCCTACAAGGCAGACTATTACAGCCCAGTCTTTACGTAGATCAAGTGACCATATTAGGAACTCTGCCTCTGACATGGGGAAGTCAGGAATCTTTTTCATTCCGCCGCGACTGCCACCTCTGGCTAACCATCCGGCTAGATGCTCTAAATCCCATGAGCGCTGGGCCTCATCAAAGATTGCTACGTGCTCTACCTCTCCGTGTCCGGCGGTTTTGTGTGCAATTGATTTGGTTTCATCTATTTCCAGCTTTCCGTTCTCAATAGGCAATTTTATTTTGGCCAGCATATTGGAACGGTATCGGTGGATTATCTGGATGAATTGGGATACCTCGCGTTTGGCATCGGTTATGTTGCTTTTTTTGCCTTTGGCTTTGTCTTTTTGCTGTTTGTCTTTTGCTAATGCGGCGGTTAGGACCTTTACCAAGGGGCCGTTTCCGGATAGATAGACTGCCAGATTGCGTTCATCCTCGGGGGCATCCTCTTCTTTTACAGACTGCTGGATAGCTACGTTTAGACCAACAAGGGTTTTGCCTGCACCGGGTACGCCTGTTACAAAGCAGATGCTCTTTTCGCCATTCTGCTTGCTGCGCTCTATTACATCAAGCACAAACTTGGTGGTTTCCTCAAGTGCTGCTCCGGCTGCCTCGTGGCGGGTTATATCTTCAACTGAATGATTTTGATATAATGCGCTGGCGGCCTCTATGATTGTGGGAGTGGGTTGGTATCGGCTTATAGCCCAATCGGCAAGGTCGCTCTGTTGTGAGGGCTGGGCTTTTTCTTTGTCAATGACCTTAGCGATTATGCTTTGTAGGTTATCG
>JAEEGL016952337.1_pt1 | contig 10693 bp, 6 predicted proteins | sample 9134231 | NCBI WGS metagenome assembly JAEEGL01 (sample SAMN16246548, study PRJNA631951) | gut metagenome | biome: gut microbiome; feature: rumen; material: fiber-attached | host: Bos | place: Iran: Karaj | collected 2018-10 | reverse complement strand
GCAGCAGGTCGATACCATCCTTTCCATGGATCTCAACAACGGCGCGCACCTCACGCACGGCAGCGCGGTCAATTTCTCCGGCAAGATGTACAGCATGGTGTTTTACAACGTTACGCCGGAAGGCTACATCGATTATAACGATATCGCCGCCAAGGCCGCGCAGTATAAGCCCAGGCTGATCCTCGCGGGCGCCAGCGCGTACTCCCGCATCATCGATTTCGGGCGCATCGGCGAAATCGCGAGGGAAAACGGCGCGCTGTTCATGGTGGATATGGCGCACATCGCCGGTCTTGTGGCGGCGGGCGTGCATCCCAGCCCCTTCGGCATTGCCGACGTTATCACCACCACCACGCACAAAACGCTGCGCGGTACCCGCGGCGGGCTCATCTTCTGCCGTCCGGAGCTTGCAAAGGCCATCGATAAGGGCGTGTTCCCCGGTTCGCAGGGCGGCCCGCTGATGCACGTGATCGCGGGCAAGGCCGTCACCGCGGAGGAGGCCTGCGCGCCGGAATTCCGGGAGTACATTGTGCAGGTGGTAAAAAACACCGGGGCGATGTGCGATGCGTTTATCAAAATGGGGTACGACATCGTCACCGGCGGCACCGATAACCATCTGTTCCTCATCGATCTCAGCAAAACGCACCCCACGCTTTCGGGCAAGGACGTACAGAACGAGCTGGACCGCCACGGCATCACGCTGAACAAAAACTGCGTGCCCGGCGAAAAGCGTTCGCCTACGCAGGCCAGCGGCGTGCGCATCGGCTGCGCCGCCATGACGACCCGCGGCTGGAAGGAGGCCGACGCGGTGGCTTGCGCCGTGCGCATCAACGAGATCATCAGCGCAATGGTAAAATAAAACGGGCCCGGAAACAAGCCGGTCCCCGATAAACAAAAAAACCGCGGACAGGAGACCCTGTCCGCGATTTTTTTGGAGAAAGGAAACAAATGAAAAAAGCATTGCCGTAAACTGTGTTCAATATAGCACGGTTTTGCCCGTCCGGCGCGCCGGATGTCATTTTTGGAGGCGTTCGTGTCATTTTTGGCGGTTTTTCGGCGGCTTTTTGCCGGGGTGACAAAAGAAAAACGGCTCTGCGGCCGTCTTTCTTGTCGGAATCATTCTTCCATCTTTTTGAAGTAGGTGCCTATCGTGCCGATCAGCATAATGAGCCAGCTGATCAGAACCTGTACCGCGCCGGGCAGGATCTCCATAAGAAAAACTCCTTTCAAAAAACAGTATCCGCACTTATTATATAATGAAAAGCGGCGTGTGTCAATTCTGCGGTTTATATATAAAACCGTTTTTTTATTTGTGCACAATTCTGAACACGCGGCTTTCGCGCGCCTGCAGCGGCAGCCGCAGCGCGCCGTCGGCCAGCGGAAGCGTTTCGCCGCTCCACAGGTCGTAAAGCGCAGCCGGCGCGCCGAAGTCAAACCCGAGGGTCTGCGGCGCGTGCAGCAGATTGAAAAAGGCGTATACGGCGTTCCCGTCCCGGTCAAAGCAGGTCCAAACGGCTTTTTCCGCGTCCGAAACCAGCGGCCGTGCGCCGGAACCGTACTGATCGAGCGCCAGCAGCTCCCGGTTGGTGAGCAGCGACAGCGTGTCCTCGTCCAGCAGCGTCAGTTCCCCGCCCATCATCAGCGGCGAGCGGAACACGCACCACAGGTTCATCACGGTTTTCTGCTCGTGCGGGGTAAAGCGCGTTCTGCGCGCGCGGTACGCGGGGTCCTTTTCGGTCAGCTGCAGCACGCCCAGCGGCAGCATATCGCAGTCCGGCCAGCTTCCTTGCCCTACGTGCGGGTACCACTGCGCGCACAGGCCGAACATCCGGTCGAGCGCGTTGCTTCGGTCCCAGAAGTCGCCGCTCATGCGCCACATATCGGCGTATTTTTTTAAATGCTCCGCCTTTTCAAGCGGCGCGGGGCCGGGGGAGAGGCTCAGCACCATCGGGCGGCCGCAGCGGTCGATGGCGGCGCGGATCATTTCGATCTCCCTTGCGGCGCTGTACGGGTCCCGCGGCAGAAACTCGGTGTTGGCAATGTCGTCCACCTTTACGTAATCCACGCCCCACGCGGCGTAAAGCGCAAACAGCGAATCGTAATACGCCTGCGCGCCGGGCGCGTCCGGGTTTACGCCGTACATATCGGTGTTCCACGGGCAAACGGAGTACGGCTGCGCGATCATGCGCGCCGTAACGCCCGGCGTTACCGTGGGCGTGTTGCGGTGCACCGCCTGCCGCGGCACCCCGCGCATGATGTGGATGCCGAACTTCAGCCCCATGGCATGTATCTTTTCCGCGATGGGCGCAAAGCCGCGCCCGCCCGCGGCGCTCGGAAAGCGGTTTTCCGCCGGGATCAGCCTTGAAAACCCGTCCGTGCACAGATCCGCAAACGGGTGGTAGGCGTAGCCGTCCGCGGTGGGCTCGTACCACTGGATGTCGCACACAACGTATTCCCAGCCGTAAGCTTTTAATTTGTCGCGCACAACGGCGGCGTTGGCCAGCAGCTGCGCCTCGTTGATCGCCGCGCCGTAGCAGTCCCAGCTGTTGAAGCCCATCGGCGGCGTAAGGGCGGCCGTGTTTTTGTTTTTCATCGTATTCTACCCGCGCGGCGCACGGAAAGGATTTTCCGTGCGCCGCATTATCCTTTATTTTTTATTGTATAGGAAACTGCTCGCGTCGTGAGCAGTTTGCATACAACAAGAAACACCTTTTCGCCCCCAAGATTGGGGGCCGGGGGGTTGATATGCCGCAGGCATTTTCTTATTAAAAATCAAAGCCGACGTCGTCGTTGTCGTGTACGCCTTCAAACACCGAATCGTCTTCAAAGCGGCGGAAGAGCTCGTCGTTATATACGTTTACGTCGCTCGTATCCAGCGGGGGCTCCTCCGGCGCGGGCGGCTCCGGTTCCGGCTGCTTCTTGCGCAGGTCGTAAAACGGGGCGTCCGGCGCCTCCGGGAAGGTAAAGGCCGTGCGCACCGCGTTTTCCTCTTCCTTTGCGCTGCGGTAGGCGTTTTCTATATCGTGGGCGTCTCTGCCGCGGCGCGCGGAGGTATCGCTGCCGAACAGCGAGAAATCGTCGTCCTCTTCGTCGCCGCCCACGGTTTTGCTGCCGGTGATATCGCTGAGGAAGCTGTCGATGGAGCCGAACGATGCCTTCAGCGCTGCGGAGGCGATCATGCCGTGCGGCACGTCGTCGGTTTTTGCGGGCGCGGCGGGCGCCTGCCGGGGCGCGAACGTCTCAAGCGACTGCAGCACGTCGGTCTCTTCCGGCGTTTTGCCGTCGTCCCCGCCTGCGGGAGCGGCTTCGGGTTCCGTCTCCGGGGCCGTGCGTGTCGGCGCAGGCTCCTGCGCGGGGGCGTTTTCCGCGGGTACGGCGGGCGTCTCCGGCGCGGCTTCCGGGTATGCAGGCGCCGGTTCGGCGGAGGATTCTTTCGTCTTTTTGCCGGACGTCGCTTTTCGCAGCAGCCGCACGGCGTATTCGTTGAAGAAGGGCGAAATAAAGCACAGCGCTATCCAGGCGCCCTGCAGCGCCAGCACGGTAAGCGCGGTAACTTTGGTGAACGCGCCGGTAAACGAGAGCAGCGCGCCCAGCAAAAGCGAAACGGCGGAGCCCGCGAGGCAGATGGTTTTGGTCACGGTGCTCAGCGAATCCAGCTTTACGGCCTGCAGCGCCACGCGCGCGAGGCTTAAAAACGAATCGGTGAAGATCACGCCCGCGTCTACCGTATCGGTAACGGCGGCCTGCGCGCGGGCAAGCCGCTTCGCGGCGGCGGAGCCGATCAGACGGACGCTGTCCCCGGCGAGCCCCAGCAGTTCCTCCGCGGCGCGGTCCGAAATATTGGGGTCGGTGGTGGAAAGCAGCAGCGCGGTGCCGCCGTCAACCAGCTTGCGGATGCCGCGGCGCACTTCGTCGGGAGCGTCGTACTTCACGGCGAACAGCGCGGTAAAGCGGCCCTCCATGGCGAGGTACAGGGGCTTTTCGCCCTCCTTAAGAAAGCGCGCTACGGCGTTTTCCTCCGGGATCTCCACGTTGTGGTTCAGCATCATATCGTGGTTGCCCAGCAGTACGGTGCAGCCGCCCACGTAAGAGGAAACGCCCATTTTATCTTCGTAAACGGTGTTTTTCGCGGGCGGGATCTTATCGGCGTACAGATCGCGTTCGTCGGCGAACAGGCCTCCCAGAAGGGAACCTGCCTCCGCCGTGGCGGCCGCCGCGGCAAACCGGGCCTGTTTTTCGTTCACGCCCTTCGCGGTGAGGCAGTTGGTGATCTCCGAGGTAAACAGCTCGGAGGCGTCGCAGGTGATGGTATCGATGGAAGAAAACGTTTTCGCGTCGCCGAACGACTGTATAAAAGAGGATTTCAGCGAGAGCTTGGCGTTGGTGCGGGAGAGGAAGAAGCCCGCGGCCAGCAGACTGCATACGGGCAGGCACAGCGTAAGGCACAGCGTGAGCGCCGAAAGGCCGCTCATAAAGCTGCGGCGGATAATCAGCGTGATCAGCGCGATCAGCAGGGAAGCGCCGCCCAGCGCAGCCGTAACGCGGCTGGCGGGCATTTCGCCGCGCGCGCCGCTTTCCGCGGAGGCCGGGAAGCCGCTTACGGCGCGGGTCTTTCCGGCGAACACGGTGTTCTGGTCCTCGGCGCAGCCGAGACGCGTGCGCAGCTTTTTATCGGTCACCTTGCGCAGGTAATTCTTTTCGCTTTTTGCCGAAACGGTTTTGAACACCTGCCGTGCGTTATCGTAATAAAACACCTTGGCAAGCATGTACGGCACGCATACAAGGAGCACGGCGGGCGCCAGCAGCTGGTAATCATACGCGATCTTCTGCTGCGAAATAAACGCGGCGACCGTCTGCGCCAGCGCGGAAACCGTAAGCAGGAGCAGCAGCGCTTCGGTTTTGGGGCGCAGCTGCAGCACCGATACCACGCCGTTTTTCAAATCCGGCAGCAGCAGTACGCAGCCGAGCAGCAGAAACGCGAAGTTGAATATCACAAGACCGTCGGGATTGCCGCCGAACAGCTGCATAAAGCCCTCGTTCCTGCCGGCGGAAAACTTTGCGGCGAGGTCCGTTATCAGCAGGATCAGCGCGAACACGGCAAGCGCGGCGGCGCCGAACAGGCTGCGCATGCGGGCGTTTTTGATCGCGTCGAAAACAACCTTTCTGCTGCCGGTCTCGGTGTATTCTTCGGTTTTGATCGGAATAAAGGGGGTTGCGATGCCCGCGAAGCGGGCGCTGAATTTTTCGGCGAAGGCAGGCAGCCTGAGCGTTTTTTTGGTGTGCGAAAACTGTTCTCCGGCAACGGCGTCCTCGTCGGCGGCGGGCTTTTCCCCTGCGGGCTTATCCCAGAAGCGGAAGTTCTTTACGCGTTCCGCGCGCGATTGCTGCAGCTCGTCCTTCAGCTCGGCTTCCCTGCGCAGCTCGTCCTCGGTCTTTTTGCCGATCTCGTCGAAGCCCTCCATCATCATCTGGTCGGGGTTGCGGCGCACGTCGTCGTTGGCGGTATCGGCGATCTCCTTCAGGCGCGTGGCCTTCATATCGAAGTGCCTGGTGGGGTCGGCGGAGATCACGTCGTCGTCCGCGCCGAACGCCGCGGGATCTGCCTCTTTGGTGGGTTCGTCCTCCGGGGAGGCGATGCCGTCCATCGTAAGCTGCCCGTCCTGCGGGACGGCGCCGATCATGCGCTCGTTCTCCTGCGGGGTATGAACGGTATCGTAGGTGTTCAGCTTGCCCGTGTGCCCGGTATGCACTTCCGCGGGCACGGGCGCGGCCGTCAGCCGGTCCGAATACTTCGTTACCTCGGTGGCGGTCTCCTGTTTTATTTTTTCTGCGCGCACGCTGATAAATTCCACGCCCTCGGTTTTAATAAACCGCTGCTGCACAACCGTCTCTTCCGCGGCTGCCTCGGCGGGCGCCTCCTCCGGGATCAGAGGGGCGTTCTGCGTTGCGGCGGAGGTGATGATCATGCCTCTTTTCCTCTGCGCGGGGATCACGTCCTCCGTCACGTTGCCGCCCTGGAGTTCCGGCGATTCGTTCGGGGTCTTTTTCTTGTTGCTCATGTTGGCTCCCTCTTTGTTTCCAGTCTCTTATTTCTTTGCTCTGTTTTCTGCTGTTTTGAATATCAGGATCGCCGCGGCTACCGAGGCGTTCAGCGAGTTGATCTTTCCCTGCATCGGGATCGAAACGCACCCGTCGCAGGTTTCTTTCGTCAGGCGTGAAACGCCCGCGCCCTCGCCGCCGATCACCAGCGCGATGGGGCCGGAAAGATCCGCCGTCAGGTACGAGGTCCCTTCCATATCGGCCGCGTACACCCATACGCCGCGTTTCTGCAGGTCTTTAACGGTACTGTTCAGGTTTTTAACGCGCGCCACCTTCATGTATTCCAGCGCGCCTGCGCTCGTCTTCCCCACGATGCCGGTCAGCGAGGCGCTTCTGCGCTCCGGCAGTATCAGCCCGTGCGCGCCGCCGGCCTCCGCCGAGCGGATGATCGCCCCTAAATTGTGCGGGTCCTCAATGCCGTCGCACAGAATAAAGAACGGCGGCTCGCCGCGCTCTTCCGCCACGGCGAAAAGATCCTCCACGGTGCTGTATTCCCCGGCTGCCGCCAGCAGCAGCACGCCCTGGTGGTTCTGGTGGCCGCACATGTAATCCAGCTTTTTCGCGTCCACCTCTTTTACCGGGATCCCGCGGTCCCTGCCCTCCGCTATGATCGGCAGCAGCGCGCCCGTGCGCTCGCCCTTTTTTACCAGCAGCGTGTTCGCGGGGCGGCCCGCGTGCAGCGCTTCCCGCACGGCGTTGCGGCCGATGATCAGCTCGTCCTCACCGGTTTTTTTCGGCCGGTCGGATTCGGTTTGTTTACGGTCCATCTTGTGTCCTTTTCTTAAAATCAATATATAAACATACAAAATATATTATAAAAAATTATTTTTGATTTTGCAATAGGCAAAACAGGCAAGCCGACAAAAAACAAGCGAAAATTTCTTCCTTTTTTGCGTTCCGCCGCCGTGCGCGTTTTCGCGCCCTGCACAAGACGACGGCTTTTTTCGTTCCTCCGTGCTAAAATGACGGCGTACCGTTAAAAAGGAGGCGATTTTTGCCTTGGAAGAACTCAAAACAACCCGCTCCGCCGCAAAACGCGCGGCGACCGTGCGGCAGATCTTCGTTACGGCGGGAACGGCGCTCGTCGGCTTCTGCCTTTCCGCCGTGCGGCTGGAGGGGGAGATCTCCCCGTTTGCGCTTGCCTTCGCCGCGGGGGCGCTGCCGCAGTATCTTGTGCCCGCCGCGCTGGGCGGGGCTGCCGGGGCGCTGCTGTTCCAGCCGCCGCTGTCCGCGCTGAAATACGCCGGGGCGCTTACGCTGCTGTTTTTGTGCCGCGCCGCGCACGACCGTTTTCTGCGCCCGGGCAAAGAAGCCTGGCTGTTTCCGCTTTTTTCGTTCGGGTGCATGCTGGTATGCGGCTGCGCGGTGGGCGTTGCCGCCGGGGCCGACGCCGCCGGGCTTGTGATCGCGGTCTGCGAGGCGCTCGTTTCCGGGGCGTGCGCATGCTTTTCGTTCCGGGTGTTCCGGCTGCTGCCGCAGGGGGCGGAGGCTTTTTCCGCGGGGACGGCGGATTCCGCGGTGCTGCTGCTTTCGGGCGGCATTCTGCTGCTGGGGCTGGATTGCTTCCGCGTGCTGCGGTTTTCGTTCGCCCATACTGCGGCGTGCTTCTGCGTGCTGCTGCTGGGCTATACGGCCGGGGCCGCAGTCGCGGGCGCGGCGGGAATATGTGCCGGGCTCACGCTGGGCTTTACCCCGGAAAACGTGTTTCTGGCGTACCTGCTGCCCTCCGCGGGGCTGCTGTGCGGCGTGATCTCCGGCTACGGGCGGCTGGCGGAGGCCGGGTCTTTCTGCGTGCTCGGCACGGCGTTCATCCTGCTGAAGGGCACGGCGGAAACGGCGCTGCTTTCCGTAACGGAGGTGCTTGTTGCCGCCGTCGCCTTCGCGCTGCTGCCAAAACGGTGGGTGAACGCGCTCGCCGCCCGGCTGCGGCCGCTTACCGCCGCCCGCAGCGCCGCCGAAACCAGGGCGCTGGTGCGCCTGCGCCTGAAGGCCGCCGCAAAAGCGGTAAAGGATATTTCCGATTCCGTACAGGCGGTGTGCCGTCTGCTGGCCCCCCGCGAAAAGGAGGCTCCCGCGCCGCTCACGCCCGGGGTGCGCGCCGCCGTTTGCGATTCCTGCGAAAAAAACGCCTTTTGCTGGGAGGGCTTCGCGCCGCTTACGGGCCGCTGCTTTACGGCGCTGGAGGCTGCCGTGCGCGAAAACGGAACGCTGTCCCCGGCGGACGTCCCCAAGGCGCTCGGCACGGTCTGCCGCGCAACGGAAAACGTCGCCGCGGCGTTCGAGCGGGAATACTGCGCGCAAAACGCGTTCCAAAGCGCGAAAAACGAGATCAGCGACGTAAAAATGACGGCGGCGGCCCAGTTCGGCAGCATGGCGGAGGTGCTTTCGGAGGCGGCTGAGAACACCGTGCGTCTGGGCGAAACGGACCCGTACGCCGCGGCGCTGGCAGGCGGCGTGTTCACGGAGCTGGGCTTCCGCTACTCCGCGCTGTGCGTGTCGGCGGGGCCCGCGGATAACGTGCTGCTGGAGATCTTCTGCACGCAGATCCCCCGCATGGCGGATTACGGCGCAGTCACGCAGAAGCTGCGCGAAAAGCTGAACGTTTCGTTTATGCCGCCGGTGCAGGACGAATATAAACGGGAGGGGGCGGTGCTCTCGTTCTGCGAAACGCCGCCGCTTAAGCCCGTGTTTTACAAGCGCAGCGCGCCCGCCTCCGGCGAGGAGCTGTGCGGCGACGCCGCCGAGGGCTTTTTTGACGGCCGCGGCTGCTATTACGTGGTGCTTTCGGACGGCATGGGCACCGGGCGGCAGGCCGCCATCGATTCCGTAATGACCTGCTCGCTGTTCTCGCGGCTGATGAAGGCCGGTTTTTCGCCGGAGACGGCGCTGGGCGCGGTGAACTGTGCGCTGATGGTAAAATCGGAGGACGAGTCCCTTGCCACGCTGGACGTGCTCAAGCTGGACCTGTACGGCGGCAAGGCATGGTTTTATAAGGCGGGCGGCTCGTTTTCGGCGGTGCGGCGGGGCGGAAAGACCGCCGTGGTGGAGCAGTCGTCGCTGCCGCTCGGCATCATGCGCGAAACGCGCTTTGCCGTAAACGAGCTCACGCTCTCCGCAGGGGACGCCGTGCTGCTGATGTCGGACGGCGCCGCCGGAGTGCCGAAGGTGTTTTTTAAAGATCTGTTTTACACCGAAAAGGACGCGGACGCGAAAACGCTGGCGGAAAAGGCGCTGGCGGAGGCCGTGCGCCGCGCGCCCGCGGGCCGGGCGGACGATATCACGGTGGCGTGCGTGCTCCTGCGCGAAAACGTATGACCGTCCCGTGATACGTATTGACAATCCCCTGCGCGGCGGGTATAATTTTTATAACACGCCGAAGGGGGAATACCTATGGAAGTTTACGATATCATCATCGTGGGGGCGGGGCCCGCGGGGCTTACCGCCGCCATTTACGCGCTGCGCGCAAAAAAACGCGTGCTGCTTATAGAAAAGGGCGCGCTGGGCGGGCAGATGACCTTTTCGCCCAAAATCGAGAATTATCCGGGCTTTCTGGAGCTCTCCGGCAACGAGCTCGCCGATAAAATGACCGAGCAGGCGCTCGCGCTCGGCGCGGAGATCGAAATCGACTGCGTCACCGGCGTGGAGGACGAAGGCGCAACCAAGCTGGTGTTCACCGAGGGCGGCAGCTTCGCCGCGCGCGCGGTGATCGTGGCGTCCGGCGCGGCGCACCGGCGGCTCGGCCTCCCCCACGAGGAGGAGCTCATCGGCAGCGGCATCTCGTTCTGCGCGGTGTGCGACGCGGCCTTCTTCAACGATCAGGACGTCTGCGTCGCCGGCGGCGGAAACTCCGCCATGCAGGAGGCGCTTCTGCTCAGCGAAAACTGCAAAAGCGTAACAATGGTGCAGAACCTCGCGTTTCTTACCGGCGAGGAGGCGCTGAAGGAAAAGGTGCGCGCCAAAGACAACGTCCGCGTGATCTATAACAGCGTGGTCACCGGCCTCGGCTATAACGGCGAGGGCCTTACCGGCATTGAGATACAGAATACCGAAACCGGCGAAAAAACCGCGATCCCCACCGGCGGGCTGTTCGTTGCGGTGGGCCTGCTGCCCGATACCGCGCCGTTCAAAGACCTGATCGCGCTGGATTCCTGGGGCTACGTGGACGCGGGCGAGGATTGCCTTACGAACGTGCCCGGCATTTTCACCGCGGGCGACTGCCGCAAAAAGGGCGTGCGGCAGGTTTCCACCGCGGCGGCGGACGGCGCCGTTGCGGCCGTGGCGGCGGTCAAATATCTGGGGTAAGCCGTTCGCCGTTTGCGCTTCGCGCAATGATATATTTTTGCTGCGCAAAAATGCGATATACACCTTACGGCGTGCGATATATTTTGCTGTCACAAAATGCGATATATTCCGCTTGCGCGGAATGTTAAGGAAAACGCTGCGCGTTTTGATTGTATATTTATTTGCTCCCAAACCGTTTGGCTTGGGATCATTTTTTTAAATCAACTTTGGTAGCGCGGCAGACCTCTGCCGCCAAGCCCGCCCGAAATCACGCAAAAGCCCATCCGAGCCGACAGGCGAGACCTGACCGTGCTGC
>JAEEGL016012366.1_pt1 | contig 10693 bp, 9 predicted proteins | sample 9134231 | NCBI WGS metagenome assembly JAEEGL01 (sample SAMN16246548, study PRJNA631951) | gut metagenome | biome: gut microbiome; feature: rumen; material: fiber-attached | host: Bos | place: Iran: Karaj | collected 2018-10 | reverse complement strand
TCTTTGCTACAGTTTCTGGAGCAATTTTTTCTTTTAAGGCTCCAATAGCCACTTCTATCTCTGTTTCTTTTCTGATTCTATTGTCATATTTCTGCATTGGATTTCCCATATTGATTCCTCCTTTTATAGAATTATTGTCCTTATAATATTCATTTATCTCGTTGTCGAGCCTATTGTTACTCATAACCCTGAATAAGTCAAGAATTTCCATGATATGTGCAATTTTCCTGTCAGATCCTTGGAAAATCTCCCCCGTTCTCAAGCTTCTTAAAAACAGCGCCACTTCCCGGAAATCACTCTTAAAAGCCTGAATCTGCTGATCTGTGAGCCATGCAAGCTCAAACACGTTAATTTTGTAGTCGCTTACAAACTTTTCAAGCTTATCAGGCACTGTTATAACCTCTTTCAGGCTGCGGTTCTTATTCCAGTGCCATTTTGTCCCAAAATAAAGCACCAGTGAGATAACAGGAAAATATCTCTTTTTGCCTCCATTCCCGCCTTTATCAGTATTCTTCTTTTTATCCAGATTCAACTGACTTCTGTAAGCTGCCCCGTCATACCCAATCACCCTGAGCGGCATAGCTTTATCTGTCTTCATCTGATTTTCAAGTCCAATCAGACTCAGTCTTATTTCGCCGTTCTTCCAGAACTTTGCAACATCGCGCTCCTGCCCGTGAACTTTTTTGCCGTCCATCTTGTAATAAGAAAATGGTTGAGCATCTGTAAGCTCATCTTCCCGAACCACTTCCTGGCCATCAAAAAGAAGAACGTTCATAATGTCTGCAAATACATCATTGTAGGACTCTAAAGTTCGCTGAACTTTGTCTTTTTCCGCCACAAGCACCTCCTTGAGAGATTGTTTCTCTATAGTTAATATGGTGCAAAGGTAACGAAAAATATTAAAATTTTAGAAAAAAAAATCGAAGGAAATAAAAAAATATTTGGGCAGTCCCCTGGTGGCTACTTCGTGCCCGCCAGGGGCGGCAGTTCCGCAATTCCGCTGTCGCTGCAGCATCCTCAGCGGCGAAATCCGCCGCCTCCGGTTGCCTCGCTAAGTTGTTGAAACAACTTAGCTCGCTGCTACATTGCCTACTGCGTTGTTTTGTAAAAAAACTGCGAACATTTATATAAAAAAGGTTAATTGACATGCTATTTCATTCAAGTTAGAATATTATAATGTCTGATTCACAGCGAATTGCAAAAAACACATTAATGCTCTACTTCCGCCAGATACTCATAATGCTGGTTTCACTTTACACTGTTCGTGTCGTTTTAAACGTACTTGGGGCAGAAGATTACGGGATATATAATGTTGTTGCTGGCGTAGTTACAATGTTTAGTTTTTTAAGCGGATCTATGGCAACTGCAAGTCAGAGATATTTTTCATTTGATTTAGGTAAAAACGATTTTGAGCATTTAAAAATTACATTTTCAGTTACATTTCAAATTTATTTGTTGCTTGTGATTATTGTTGTTATAGTTGCTGAAACATTGGGGGCTTGGTTCATAAATAATAAACTTGTTATTCCAGCAGAGCGAATGTTTGCGGCAAATTTTATTTTTCAATCAGCAATTATTTCATTTTTATTAACTTTAGTTACAACTCCATATATGGCAAGTATAATTGCTCATGAAAATATGGATATTTATGCATATGTTAGTATTGTTGAAGCTGGATTAAAACTAATTATTGTTTTTCTCTTAAAACTGTTACCTCTTGATAAATTAATAATATATGGTTTTTTACTTACAGTTGTTACGTTTATAACAACATCAATTTATAGAATTTACTGTATAAAAAATTATGAAGAATGTAAGTTTAGAATTGTAAAAGATAAACAATTGTTTAATGAAATTATTAGTTACAGTGGATGGAATTTATTTGGTAATATAGCAAGTGTTGTAAAAAATCAGGGAATTAATATCTTGTTAAATATTTTCTTTGGAGCGATAGTTAATGCTGCTCGAGGAATTTCCAATCAAGTAAATGCTGCTGTTGTAAGTTTTAGTCAAAATTTTAGTACTGCTTTAAGACCTCAAATAATTAAGGGGTACGCTGCTCAGGAAAAAGATGAAACTATGCAATTAGTATACAGAGGTTGTAAATTTACTTTCTTTCTAATGTTTATATTTGCTTTGCCTCTCTGTTTGGAAATGAAAACAGTATTTGTGTTATGGTTGAAGAATCCTCCTGAATTTGCAGTTTCTTTTACTCAATTTGCGTTAGTAGAAGCTGTTATTGAATCAATAAGTTTTCCGCTTATGGCACTTGCTCAGGCAACTGGAAAAATTCGATTGTACCAAGGAGTTGTTGGTGGAATTCTTTTATGTAATCTACCTGCATCATATATAATTCTAAAAATTGGCTGGCCTCCTTGTTCAGTATTTGTAATTATGATTATTCTTACAATTATTGCTTTTTTATCAAGGTTATTTATTGTCACACATCTTTCAAAGTTATCAATAAAGCAGTTTGTTTTTAAAACAATCTTACCCTGTTTTATAGTAACAATTTCATCGGCAATAGTTCCTTGTATATTAGTAAAAATATTAAAAGAATGTTTCTTGAGATTAATTTTAGTTGGATTAATTTCAATTATTACTACAACAATAAGCATTTTATTCTTAGGAATGACAAAAATTGAGCGTATGGTAGTTATTAAATCAATAAGAAATAAAGTTTGTTTCTCGAAATAGATAAAAATGACAAATTCATACAAAAATGATATAATTTTATAAAAGAATTTATTTAGGATTATATTTGTGAAGAAAAAATTATTAAAAATATTTAAAGGGATAAATTGGCGTATTAATAATGAAATAAAGTCTTTTATTCAAGTATTACGTTGTTTAATCGCTTATATTTTTACTAAGGAAAAGACTCTTATTATATGTGCTTGGATTAAATATGGAAATCATCTTATTTGGAATGAAAAGCATATGTTGCATAATAATTGGGGTGATGATATAAATTATTATATACTGAAAAAAATTTGTAATAAAAAAATACTAGTTTATCCCAATTCATATCTATCTCGTTTTCTTTTGAAAATAACAAAGATTGACAGATTTTTCTTCATAGGTTCAATTTTAACAATGTATTCTCTGAAGAATGCCACAATTTGTGGTAGTGGAGTAATGAAAGATGATTCAAAAGAGACTATAAAGGGAAAACCAGCTAGAGTATTATTTGTACGCGGGCCACTTTCTCGAAATGAATTATTATTAAGAAATGTAGACTGTCCAGAAATTTATGGAGATCCTGCTTTAATTCTTCCATCTATTTATCAACCTGTAATTAAAAAGCATTTTAAAATAGGCCTTGTGCCACATTATGTTGATGAAGATCTTAAAATAGTCAAAGATTTGTTAGCTTGTTACAAAGATGATATTGTGTTAATAAAAATGAGAGGATATGAAAAATGGACAGATGTAGTAGATAATATTTCTTCTTGTGATCTAATTTTATCATCTTCGTTACATGGACTTATAGTAGCTGAAGCATATAGTATTCCATCTGTTTGGTGTAAATTTGGAAATTATTCTAGTAATTGGGATTTTAAATTTAATGATTTTTATGCATCAATAAAAAAACAAACTATTCCAAAAATAATTTCTTCAGAAATACAATGTGAAGATTTATATAATAATCGTTTGCGGTGGAAACAAGGAGAATTTGAAACTGATAGAATAATAGAATTGATTAAAACTGGAATGAATAGGGAGATATGTTAATGGAAAATGATTTATTTGTTTCTATAATAGTTCCTGTTTATAACACACCTTTTCCACTGTTAAAATCTTGTTTGGATAGTGTTTTTTATCAAACATATAATAATTATGAGTTGATTATTATTGATGATGGCAGCTCTCAAGAATGTGCAAGTGAAATAGATAAGTTATCAGCTGTATTTATTAATAAAAAAGTAATCCATAAAACAAATGAAGGTGTTTCAATTGCAAGAAATTTAGGGTTAAAATTAGCAATTGCTAAGCATGTATTATTTTTGGATTCTGACAATACATTACCATTAGATACATTAGAAAACTATTCAAAATATGAAAGTGATTATGATATTATTATTGGACAATCAATATTGTTAGGGAGAAAAATAGAAAATAATAAAGATATTATAGAGTATTACAATTATAAAAACAAAAATCATGGTATATCGAAAAAGGTTATCACAAAAGAAGATTGGTCCAATTTGATAAGCCATATAATATCTGGAAAAATTCCGGAGTTGTCATATGAATATGGTTATTATGCAGATGGTCCATGTGAAAAATTGTATAAAACAGAAATTGCAAAAACGATTGATTTTCCGCATGAGTTAAAATGGGATGAGGATACAGTTTGGCTCTTAAATTATTTATTAAATTCAAAAAAAGGTTTGATAATTCCTGATTATACGTATAATAATATATCTTATCAATTTTCAGCTACAAAAAGATTTAGAGAAAATTGTATTATAGAATTTAATAATGTTTGTAATTTTGAATTACAACTTTGTAAACGTTTTCCTGATAATACTAATGATTTTTATATACATAATTTACGAAATTGTTTACTTGTAATAAGGACATATTTTTTTCATGTGGAGAACAATAAACGATTAAAAGAAAAGTATTTAGAATTCAGGGCGTGGATTCATTCTGAACAAATACAGCATTGTTTTTATGAAACAAAATACATTAAATCTGTGCCATTTCTAAAACAAATTATAATTAGATTAATTATACGCAAAAATGTATTATTATTGTTTGTATTATTATTTTTTTATTCAGTACTAAAACGGCAATAAACGATAAAATGTCACATTTATTTTTTTACTTAGCAGTTATATTCTTTTCTTTGTCTCTTTATTTTTTGTATCCATATTCGATTTCAAATTCGCATTTTATCAAAAATAATATATGGTCTTACCATACAGTATTTGATTATTTATTTGCCTTGATTCCGGTTATTATTCTAACTGGTTTCAGATATGGTATAGGTACGGATTATTTTTCTTATGAAAAGATTTTTAATTTATCACATAATACGAGTTTTTTGTTTTATATAAACAAACATTTTAGTGGTGATGTAGATTATTATATTGAAATTGGATGGTATTTAATCAATAAGTTTTTTTGTTTTAATTATTGTTCTTTACTTTTTGTTGTTGAAATTTTAATTAATGTATTTCTATATAAGGGGTTTTCTTTTTTTAAGAATAAATTAAATATACCGGTTGGTATTTTTATTTACTTTTGTACACAGTTAATTTATTCATGGAATGCAATGCGTTATGCTGTAGCTATTGCAATTTTGTTTTCGGGATTTAGGTATATAATTGAAAATAAGAAAATAAAATGGGTACTTACAGTTCTTGTGGCTATGTGTTTTCATAAAACATCAATAATTTGTTTGCCGTTTTGTTTTTTATCAGAGTTTTCTTCTACTAAAATTAATCAAATTAGAAATTTTTTATTATATATTTTTGTATTGTTTTTCCCGTTTATTATTAAAATAATTCTATATATTGTTGCAAAAATTCCATATTTTAAGCGATATTTTTCAGCTGCAGTTTATATGATAGGTAAATTTCATTTATCACCGATGTTTTTGTTTCATATTGTTCCAGTAATTGTACCTTTGATTTTATTTCGAAAAAAATACATAAAAGAAGATTATATTGCTAAAGTATTATTTCGAATTTATTTATTAGAACTGCCTTTTAGGGAAATTGGTGCTGTAAATACATGGTTTACTAGATTGGCCCGAATGCCTCAAATGGTAGAATTAGTTTTTATTCCATATATACTTGCTTCTCTACCTAAAAGTAAAAGAATTGTATTATATCTTTATTATTTTTGCTGGTATATTTTTTATTTTATTTATTATGCGATGGTTAATGATGCAGGAGATTCTATACCATATCGTTCAATTATTTTAGCTGGAGGTTATTGATAAATGGAATTCATACATTATTTATCAAAGATTATAATCAAATTTTTACTTCATATTTTTTGGATTTTTCCTGTTAAAAAAACTAGGTTTACACTGCTTAATAGGCTATCATTTACCTATGGAGATAATTTAAAATATTTATGTAAAGCTCTCTATGATAAGTATGCTTCAGAAATTCAAATTGTTTTTCCTTTAAAAGATACGGAACCTATGCCTCCATTGCCAATAACTAGAGTAAAACCTTTTTCTTTTAGATATTTTAAGATGATTCTTTCTAGTTCTGTTGTTATTACAAATGGCGTTGGAATTTCTTATTTACCTCTAAGAAAAAGTCAAATTGTAATTAATACATGGCATGGTGGAGGACCATATAAAAAAACTGGTCTAGCAGTATATAATAGTTATTGGATGAAACGGGAAAACATTTTAAATGATAAGGTAACTACCTATATGCTTTCTTCTTGTGAATATTTTTCAAAATATGAAGCTCCAGGCTTAGGTATAAGTGCTAAAAAATGTATTTGTTCTGGTATGCCTCGCAATGATATTTTTTTTCATGAAAACACAGATATAAAACAAAAAGTTCGAAATACATATAATATTAAACAAAATGAAAAGATAGTAATTTATGCACCAACATATCGAGGAAATGAATGGATTGGATCAAAAAAGTTTTCTACAGATATTGATTATAAAGAAATTTTATTATCATTAAAACAAAAGTTTTGTGGAGAATGGCGTTTTGCAGTTAGATTGCATCCAGGACTAAAAGACGTTGAATTACAAGATGATGATATAATAAATTTTACTTCGTATCCAGATATGCAAGAATTATTATATACAGCAGATGTTGTTATATCAGACTATTCTTCGTTAATTTGGGATTTTTCATTTACTAAAAGACCTTGTTTTTTATATGCACCTGATATTGAACAATATGAAAAAGAAAGAGGTTTCTATATGCCTAGTAAACAATGGCCTTTTCCAATATCTAAGACTAATGAAGAATTAGTAATAGCAATTGGTATGTTTGATTTTAATAAATATCAGCAGAATGTTATGAAACATCATATCGAAAGTGGCAGTTTTGAAAGAGGTACTGCTTGCGAAACTGTATTGAAAATAATAGAAAAACATATAAATAAGGAGTAAAAGAATATGTACTATGTAGATCCAATTATTAAGGAACTTTATAGAGTTCCACAGCCAGAAGGAAGGGGGGCTTATCTGCGTCTTGATCAAAATGAGAATCCAGATGGTTTACCAAAATGGCTATTTAATTCTGTTATGGAAAAAGTAACCCCTGAATTTTTAGCTATTTATCCTGAGGAAACTGTACCAACGACAAAGTATGCTCATTTGCTTGGTCTTGAAAAAGACAATGTAACATTAACAGCAGGTAGTACAGTTGGTATGGGATATGTAATTAAAGTTTTAGGACAACCAGGGAAGGATATTCTTTGTGTTTCTCCATCTTTTGCGATGTATGAAGTTTATGCAAAAAGTATTGGAATGAATATAAAACAAATAAAGTATGAAGAAGATTTTTCATTCAGAATTGAAAACACATTATCGCAAATTAATGATAATACCAGCATAGTTGTTTTAGTAAATCCAAATATGCCGGTAGGTAATGCTTATTCAAAAGAAAATATTACTGCAGTTATTGAAAAGGCAAAAGAAAATAATGCTATCGTAATTATAGATGAAGCATATTATTATTTTTATGATAAGACATCAACAAATCTTGTAAATGAATATGATAACGTTGTTGTTCTTAGAACTTTTTCAAAAATGCTTTCTATGCCTTCTTTAAGATTGGGGGCTATTATTTCTAACCCTAACTTTATTCGATATATAAATAATTATAAACCTCATTATACTGTAAATTCTATTGCCTTATTGTTTTGTGAAGCAATTGTTGATAACCACGAAAAATTAATAGGTGAGCTAAAACAAGAATACAACGAAGGAAAAGAATATATTATGAAAGTATTATCAGATAATGAGTATGAAACAATTCCTTCAGAAGGTTGTTATGTGTGTATTAAACCAAAGTATAAAACTTCTAGAGAATTAACAGACTTATTAAAGGAAAATAAAATTCTTATTCTTTGTGGAAAAGATGGACTTACAGGGTGGCTAAGATTAACAATTGCCCATAAAAAGTACATGGAAAAATTTATGGAAGTTCTTCTTGAAATTGACAGGAAATAGATATGAAGAATTATGTCATCTTGCTTGCGGGTGGTATAGGAAAGCGAATGCAATCAAATATACCAAAACAATTTATTGAAGTTAAAAACAAGCCGATTATTGTTTATACAATAGAAAAATTTCAAATTAATCCGCAAATAGAAAAAATTGTAATAGTCTGTGTAAAGGATTGGATTGAACACGTAAAAGTTCTTGTAGAAAGGTTTTCGCTTTCCAAGGTTGAATGGATTATTGAAGGTGGGGAGACAAGTCATGATTCTATAAGAAATGGTGTTTTTTTCTTGAAGGATAAGATTAGCTCAAATGATTATATTATTGTTCATGACGCAGTCCGTCCTGTATTACCTCAAAAAGCAATTGATGAAGTTATTTCTGTTGCCCATGATAAAGGGAATGCTTCTTCTGCCTCAGAATGCCATCCTCCAATTGTTATTACTGAAGACCGTAAATCTGGAATAAAGGATGTAGATCGAGAGCATGTTATGCTTACAGCATCTCCACAGGCTTTTAAATTTTCTTTAGCGTTAGAATGCTACGAATTGGCAGAAAAAGAGAATAAGCATGATTTTACATTTACAAGTTCTCTTTTAATACATTATGGGAAACGGGTTTTTTTTGCAAAAGGTACAAGTTGTAATATAAAAGTTACAAGAAAAGAAGATATAGCTTTGTTTCAGGCCCTTCTTACCGTGGATGAAAGTTTGCTTTACAGTTAGGAAAAAGGAGTTGATTTGTGAATTGCTCAGAATATTTAGTTGATTTTTTAATAAAGCAAGGCGTGACTGATGTTTTTGGATATGCAGGTGGGTACATTGTACCCTTTATGGATGCTTTGTATAAAGCAAAAGATAAAATTACAACACATGTTTGTTATAATGAACAGGGATGTTCTTTAGCAGCAGATGGATATGCTAGAACAACAGGCAAGATTGGAGTTTATTTTACTACATCAGGGCCAGGCGCAATTAATGGTTTAGGAGGTTTGGCTGATGCTTGGTTTGATGGATTCCCCATTATGGGAATATGTGGAAATGTCCCGACAAATGAGATGAAAGGTTTTTCTGGCATTCGCCAAAATGGTTTTCAAGAAATGGATTTAATTTCTATGACAAGAAATATAACGAAATATTCTGTTACAGCAAATACTAGTGAAGGGTTTGCGGATATTATTAGTCGTGCTTATAACATGGCTTTATTAGGAAGAAAAGGAGGTGTTATAATTGATTTTCCACTCGACATACAACAAGCCGATATTGTTAGCCGGTAATGGTGCTAGAACAGCTGATGCTGTTGATATGATTCATGAATTCGCAAAGAAAACTAATATTCCAGTTTTAACAACAATGAATGGTGTAGATATTGCACAAGATGATATGCATGTTGGATTCATTGGAACACATGGTAACCGTATTGCTAATATGATTCTTAATGAATGTGATTTAATAGTTTCTGTAGGAGCAAGGTTAGGAATAAGACAGGTTGGAAGGAATCCTAGAAATTTTGCTCCCAAAGCTGATCTTGTACGTTGCGATATTGATGAATACGAGTTAAGTAGAAATATAAAAGAAGATGAAAAAAAGTTTCATACAGATGCGCGAGATTTTATGAGAATGTTATTGTCAGAAAATATAGGTGACTATTCTCATTGGAAATCTTCTTGTTTAAAAGGCAAGAAATTACTTGAAAGATTTGATAAACAGCCAGGTAATCTTGCTGTTGAGAAAATTTCTTCTTTACTACCAGAAAATGCAAATGTTTCTGTTGATGTCGGAATGAATCAATGCTGGTGTGCACAATCATTACATTTAAAAGGTAATAAAGGTCGTATCCATATAAGTGGTGGGTATGGCACAATGGGGTGTAGTTTACCCTATGCTATAGGTTCAAGTATTGCTCTTAATAAAAAAAAGGTGTTCTGTATTGCTGGTGACGGAGGGTTTCAAATGAATATTCAGGAACTTGAAACTGTAAAAAGAGAAAAGCTTCCAATTAAGATATTCATTTTAAATAATCGGGTTCTTGGTAAAATTAGTGAAACTCAACATTTTGAACACAATGATAGATATGCGGCAACAACAGCAAGTGGTGGGTATAGCGTTCCAATGTTTGAAAAGATAGCTGAAGCCTATGGTATAAAATCGAAAGCCTTAAATTCTTATGAGGAATTAGATATTTATAAAGACTGGATAAACGATGATACTCCATGCCTTTTTAACATTATTCTTCCTGAGGATAGTTTTCTAACTCCGAAAATATTATTCGAAACTAGCGAGATTAGGCCTTCAATTGAGGAATCAGTTTTAATTAATGTGAAAAATATTTTAAGACAATAATTCTTATTTTATAAAAGGGTTAGTATTACATTACTGACCTTTTTATAAAATTTTATTATTATTCGATTTAGGAGTACATTTATGTCAACATTTAAGGATAAAACGTTATTGATTACGGGGGGAACTGGTTCTTTTGGAAATACTGTATTAAAGCATTTTTTAAATTCTGATATCGGTGAAATTCGTATAT
>JAEEGL015095630.1_pt1 | contig 10693 bp, 9 predicted proteins | sample 9134231 | NCBI WGS metagenome assembly JAEEGL01 (sample SAMN16246548, study PRJNA631951) | gut metagenome | biome: gut microbiome; feature: rumen; material: fiber-attached | host: Bos | place: Iran: Karaj | collected 2018-10 | reverse complement strand
TTTAGGGAACCAAGGCCAGGTCCGATTAACGCGGCGGCAGTAAGCGTCGTACTCGGCTCCGTAGAGGCGGCGCAGCCATTTCTCCTCGGTGTGGCGCATCATAAAGCCCATCAGCCACCAGAACACAAACGGCAGCAGCATCAGCCACAGATTGTACCAGAGCATCGCCACCCCGATGGCCATCAGCATCCAACCTGTATAAAGCGGATTCCGGCACCACGCGTAAACGCCATCGGTCACCAACCGGTTGTTTCTGATCCCGTCATCAATCCTGGACCCCAGCAAAGCCACCAGCCAGATAAACAGCCCCGCCAAAGCCACCAGCACCCCAGCCACGCGCATCGGCACCTTAAGTCCCGGCACAATCCCCGACTCCAGCAACCCCGAGTCCGATGCCCACACACCCGCAGCAGTCAACCCGCAAACCAGCCCCACATAAAGCGGCCCGATCCCAAAGAACGGCAAATGCCCACGCTCCTTTCTCATATCTGTATCATTATTTGAATTCCGGGGCAAAGGTAGGGCCGATGGGGGCGCAACCGGGTTGCAAAAATTTTCATATATTTGCTTGGACAAAACCCACTCTAACCAACCAACATTGATATGGCCAAGATCTACGTAGCCTCCAGCTGGAAAAACCCCTACCAGCCCCAAGTAGTAAAGAAGCTCCGCGAGCAGGGACACCAAGTATTTGATTTCCGCAACCCGCCCGACGGCCGCGGCGGCTTCTTCTGGAAAGATGTAGATCCTGATTGGGAGAATTGGACCACCCAGGACTACATCAGCCACCTGGACCACGAATGGGCCCGCTACGGATTCCAACGCGACTTTGACGCCATGAAATGGGCCGATGTCTGCGTCCTGGTACTCCCCTGCGGCCGATCTGCCCACACCGAGGCTGGCTGGATGGCCGGCGCCGGCAAGAAGGTCATTGCCTACATCCCCGACAAGGAGGATCCGGAACTGATGTATAAGATGTTTGACTGCATCACAGATAGCCTTGAGGAGGTAATTGCTGCAATATAATACAATCGGAGCCGATAAAAACGTCGCAAAGTGGAATGACCCCAATGCGTCATTTTTATGGAATAATCATAGATTACGGCATAACAAAACCGCCACCTTCTATTTCAGAGAGCATCTCTTCAAACTTTTCCGTTATAAAATTCGAGACTTCTCCGTTTACCATTTGATTAGTTATAGATGAACCCCAATCAAGAAAACCATCAGGTAAATATTCAAATCCATATGGCCAATCCAATTTTGGTGGTTCCTTGAGGCAATCCATTTTCTTGTAGCTTTTTTGATAGATTGTGTGCTTTCCTGGCTTATTGTAATATGATACGCCTACCATCATTTTATTCCAAGACCTTTTATTTTCTGTCCAAATAAAAATGCCATAATAATTCCATTCCTCCTTATACATATAGGCACCACCCTGACCATAGCTTGGAATATCTAATTCGAATTTCATACCTTTTTTTGTGGCAAAATATTTCAGTGGATTCCAAACATATTCTTCAAGGATCTGGTTAAACCAGTCATGTTCTAATGACATTATTTCGCTTGCTATGATGGCATTTTGGGGCTTTACCAACTTTTTGATCAACTTTTCCCGATATTCTGCATCCATATCTCTAATGGTTATTTGCTTAATTAGTTCCAAATATTGACGAATCACAGAATAAACAAGTGGCTTTTGATTAGAAACCTCAATGCACTTGTCTAACCAATTTATTATCTCTTTGTCGTATGATATTATGGTGTAATCAAGTTGAGTTGAACCTACAGACACTTCTGAAGCCTCATGACCATCAAGAGTCAGATAAAATAACTTGAAACCATTTGTAAAAGATTTCTTACCGTAATTAGAATATCTAACTAGTTGGTTCTTTTGGTCTTCAGCAAATATTTTATTCTCAATAATCAATGAATGGTTCCCATCATCAACAATAATATCAATTTTGCCTCCTTCGTTTTTTGTAACACGTCCTATATATCTCTCAGTCATTTTTTCGCTTGATACTTTATTGCCGTTGATATAATTATCCGGCAACTTCACTTCTTCCAAAAACAACTTTAGAAACGTGTCAGACAATCCATGAGACCCGTTGGGATTCAAGAGTTCTGCAAGAAAGGCAGAATGAAGCCGTACTTCTTCCGTTTTAAGCCCCAGGGTATTAAACACATTGAAATATCCGCCATCTGCTTCCTTCTTAATTCTCACTATCTCGGCCTGTTTGTGTAAGACGGAGATCTCTTTCAAGAGTGAATCAATATTTGCGCCCACTTACTTGTTGGATTTTTTGCAGAGTTATAACAATATCAACGCAAGTATAAATACCAGAACAATAGTACCGCCCACTTTAGTCACCTTAACACTATCTGTATTATCTACGCGAACACGCTGGCAAACGCCATCTTTACTCATGTATAATTGTGCTTTAGGCAATGTACCGGATTTGCTTGCGTACTTTGAGGAATAACGGAAAATGTCCTTGTTACCTTCGTAAACTAGAATATACCCTTCACCTCCATCAGGAACGCTTTCTGTTGGAGCTCCGAGTCTTTGTACCAGTTCTTCGTGTGTCTGCCCCACAAAACTATCAAGCGTACTCTGAGAGTACGAAACCCTTTCAGTGCTGGAACATGATGCCAATAGGACAAGTATTACAGATAGGAAAAACAGCCTTTTCATATCTGCAAATATAGCCGATATTACGCAACGAGCAAATAAAAAGGAGCACAATCACTTGTACTCCTTCCCATCACGAACGATTATTCAATTTATTCAATTATGACTTGTCTATGTAGGACTGAAATGGACTCTATGAGCATTTCATCGGGGTCATCTGGAAAACAGCGCGGAGAAGGATTGGGTGACAGTGGGCAAGTGAGCATTTTTTGGTTGAAATGTGATGTGCGTGATGTTTGTTTTTGATTACCTTTGTAGATCAACGGTGACCAACGATTCGTTTCATTAATGCATAAGAAGAAATATAAAATAGGATTAGTAGATGCAGACCTTCTTTGTAATGGAACGCGTCATCCCAACCTTGCCCTCCTGAAAATAGCTGGCTATTTTAGGGACAATGGGTTTAAAAGAGGAGCTGATGACGAAAATGATTCATATGAGCTGATAACCAATTACAGCAATTTTGAGAATCTTCAAACCTATGATTTCTTTTACGTTTCATGTGTTTTCTCTTTTACTCTTGACGATCCACCTCTCATTCTTACTACTCTTCTGAATGATAAAAGACTACAGAAAAAGGTTCGTCTAGGTGGTACAGGTAGCTATGCCAACAAATCAGTTGATGATGGCTTTGCTGAAAAGCGAGAAGAGGATATGCATCGTTTGGAGAAAGATAATTTTCTATTGACCTTAAAGAATAAATCCGGCAGCAATGGTATAGATATGAGAACCCAAATGCCAGACTATCATCTTTATGATGACTTTATTGGTGTAATGGAGAATGTCAAATCATCATCTGCGTATTATAAGGATTACAAAGAATATTCGATTGGATTTTTAACTCGCGGTTGTTTCCGGCGCTGTCCATTTTGCGTAAATAAACTTGAAAGGAAATCTATGCCTTATTCAAAGCTTAGTGACTTTCTCGATAATGAAATTGATGAGAAAACCGGAAAGTTGGTCAGGCCCTACATTTACTTATGGGATGATAATTTTTTGGCTTCACCATATTGGGAGCAATTGCTGGATGAATTAATAGCCACCAAAAGGCCTTTTCAGTTTAGACAAGGATTAGATGAACGCCTTCTTGCTCAAAACAAACGGGGTGAAGAAATGGCAAAGAAACTTGCAAGTGCAAATTATCACGGAGATTTTATCTTTGCCTTTGATAATTGGTTTGACAGGAAATTAATTGTAAAAGCTCTCAAAATATGGAAGTTTTACTGCCCTAAAAAAGAAACCAAGTTCTACCTTTTTTGTGGATTCCGACAAACTGAAGATGATTTAAAGAAATTTCAGCTTGATATCGCTGAAATCTTCATGCGGATTTGTGTGTTAATGAGATACGGTTGTCTGCCATATATTATGAGACACGAAAACTATAAAAATGCACCTATTCCAAACATGTATGTCCAAATTGCACGGTGGTGCAACCAGCCTGGTTTTTTCCGCAATCTTTCATTTTGGCAGTTCTGCTATAAGAATCAATCTTTCTGGGAGGAACACACTTTAGGTAGAAAATGCGTAAGTCTTAAAACTTATGACGAGTTTATGCAAGACTACAACGATGGCTACTATGATGAAATAGGCCTCTCTACCCCATTAAAGACAATTGTTGACTTCCTAAATCAACACAATGAACATAAAGCTCTTTTCTTATCATTCTTTAATATGTCTTTTAAACAAATGATAGATCCAACCTTGTGGCACCGTGACCCTGAGATTGTAGTTAATGAAGTGAAATATACCTTAAATAGTGAATTCTGGAATAATGTAACTAACAATGCAACCAATGAATGTGTTTTAATAAAGGCATTCTATACACACACGGACGATAGCATACTTGAGGATGCTGGCAAAAGTAAGTTGTTACTAGATACTCTTATTAAGTATAGTTGCAGTGACATACTTAACATCATAAAAGATAACTATACACCGGCCGTAGTTGATAAAAAGGACATTTCACAGTTCAGTGATTTTAAAGATGCTTATTATAAGGTTCCTTATCTTTTACACAACTGCGGTATGACTAATGTTGACTATTCTCAAATGGGATACATGTTACGTGAGCAAAAACGTAAGGAAATTGCCGATAAAAAATATGGAGAGAACCATATAAAAACTGCGGCACAATTAGGGTTATGTAAATTTGAGAAATGTAGAGCTAATTCAAATGCTTTGGGCAATCTATTTATAGCCCTCACAGAAGCTGACAGAACAAATATACTTCCCAAATTGTGTCTCTATATGCCTTATATACAGAATTATTTTATGTCTGGAGCTACAGATGAAGTGCGTGATGAGATACTTAGTATATTATCCGAAACCACCCAAAATAGAAGACGCTCAAATGTAAATACTATCATTCAGACTATAAAGGACTCTATTGAATATGAATTTTAAGGACTTACAAATAAAACCTTGCTACGAATCTGGGATAGATGACATCATTGAGGATTATTATGTACCTGTTTTAGGCGCAGCTATCCAATATGACCGAATAGCAGGATTCTTCTCTTCCACTTCATTAGCTGTAGCTGCTCGTGGTATTGCTGATTTTATTAATAACGGAGGAAAAATGAGGCTAATAACTAGCCCACGACTGAATGGAGAAGACATTGAAATAGTTAAAAAGATAGTTGACGATGATGACACACTAAATCTTGTTGACTTTGGACTTGATTTAGACAATCTTGAGAACGAGTTTGAAAAGAACCATGTTAAAGCATTAGGCTGGATGTTATCATCAGGACTACTTGAAATGAAACTAGCTGTTGTTTTTAATGATGACGGTAGCATATGCGATAATGAAACCATTTCAGAGAAAGGTCTTTTCCATCAAAAGGTCGGAATACTTATAGATAGAGACGGCAACGAAATGTCATTTAGTGGTTCAATCAACGAATCCGCTTCTGCCTGGGTTAATAATGATGAGGAGTTTAAAGTATTCAAAGAATGGACAGATTCACGAGAATATTTTGAAAGAGATAAAAAACGTTTCGATGAGATCTGGAATGGAGAACGAAAAAACGTTAAGGTCTACAATCTTCCCAATGCTCTAAAGGCAAATATTGTTCGTTACTCAACTGATTTTGACGTTGAAACCATTTCGCTAAAGAAATACCGCTCTATACGCTTGAGAAAATATAACTTCAAGGATGATAAAAGTTTATTTTTCTATCAAGCTGATGCACTAAACCGATGGAAAGATAATGGTTACAGGTTGTTGTTTGAGATGGCTACAGGTACAGGAAAGACAAGGACAGCAATTGCTGGAATAAAATATTTAAACCAAACCAGGAAAAGACTTATTACAATTATTTCAACTCCTCAAAACACTTTGTCAAAGCAATGGAAAGAGGAAATCGAAAAACAAAAGTTAGTATTCGATGAAAGTGTCATCATTGACGGCTCAATCAATAAATGGAATGATTTATTGATGAAATTAATACTTGAAAACAATACAGGAATGTCAGATCACATCTGTATGTATACAACACACAATACAGCATCTTCTGTAAAATTCACTCAAATAATGATGGATAATCTTCCTGAAAATGCCGAGGTGTTATTTGTTGGAGATGAAACTCATTGGCTTGGGGCTAGGATTTTCCAGCGTGCATTGCTGACATGCTACAAATATAGAATAGGGCTTAGCGCGACTCCTAGCCGTTGGTTTGATGATTCGGGTACAGCTAAATTAGTTGATTATTATGGTAATGCAAATTTTGAATTTACAATCAAAGATGCATTGAGAGAATTTAACCCTTTGACAGGCAAGCATTTCCTTGTGAATTATCACTATCTAATTTCTAAAGTTTCACTTGATGAAAATGAAACCAATGAATATAAAGCCATATCAAGTAAGATAAGTAAACTATGGAGTTTAAAAGACAGCGACAGTGAAACTGCTTTAATATTGGAAAGATTATTGGAGAAAAGAGCCAATATTATAAGGAATGCCTCTGAGAAATACTATCAACTTGAAAAAATACTTGATGAAATAGAAAAAGAAGGGAGAATTGAAAATCTGATTATATTTGTATCACCGCAACAGATTTCCAATGTGCTTGATATTCTCGCTAACAGAGGTATTATCTTCCATAAGTTAACTGAGAAAGAAGGAACGAAATCTGAACAAAGATTTGGTAACAAATCTGAGCGGGAACACATCATTGCCAAGTTTAAGAGTAAGGACTATCAAGTAATTGTCGCTATCAAATGTATGGACGAAGGAATTGATATACCCACTGCTGGAATAGGAATTCTTATGGCCTCTAGTACTAATCCTCGTGAATATATACAGCGTGTTGGGCGTATTATTAGACAAAGTCCAGATAAGGTGACAGCAAAACTATATGATATATGTGTTGATACAATCAATACAATGGATGAAGATGTGGCTGAGATTGAACAGAAAATAAGGGCTAAAGAAATAGTGCGCCTAAAAGAAATAGCAGATAATGCTATAAATTCTATGGACGCTTTAAAAATAATTAATTCACTGAGTTGATATGGCTATTAGCAAGAGAATCTTAACAAAGATAGAAGACAAGACATCGTCTGATATCGCTATGCAGAAAAACTTAGAAACAGTCCTTTCGGGCATAGAAGAAGGCCGTCAAGGCAAGCGAATAATAGAAAAAATTATGAAATCAGTATAAGCCGCCAGTTAAAGGACTATGAGAATAGAAAGCATAGAAATACAGAACTTCCGCCAATACCGCAATCTTTCTTTTAAATTCCCTAGTGTTGCGGGAAAGAATGACTTGCATATAATTTATGCCCGAAATGGTGTTGGAAAAACAAATGTGCTAAATGCGATTACATGGTGTCTTTATGACACAGAGATGCATTTAGGAGATAAATATACCGCTAGTTCCATACTCAACAACCAGGCTGCCCAGGAACTAAGGACACATCTACCTGACGGAGGGAGTGTGATTGGAGATGCAACTGTGCGCATCACTTTATCATCTGATGACGGCTCCGAAAAGGTTCGTTTTCAAAGAGTTGGCAAATTTAATGTCACCAATAACAGTGATATAGTTGTACCCGTTGGAACAGAATTTTCAATTATGCAGTTTATTGATGGAGAATGGAACTCCATTGATTCTGAGGAAGAAACTTTATCTTTAGTCAAAAAGAATGTTCCGGAGGAAATACACGAATATATATTTTTTGATGGTGAACACCTTGAAAACTATTTTAAGGCAGGACAATATGAAAATATAAAGAATGGTATTGAAGAACTAACTCAAGCAAAAATAATTGAGAAAGCTGCAATGGCATTCCACCACTATTTGACAGGAGTCCTTAACCCACAGATTGCCAACTCTTCTGAAAAAGATATTGCTCTAGCACAGAAAGAATTAGACAAAATTCAAGAAGCTATTGATGCATCTGTGGCGACCATTGAAACATATAACACACAGGTTCATAAATGTGATGACGAAATAGCCGATTTAGAAAATATTATAAGTGGACATACTCACGTTTCAGACAAAACAGCAAGACTTAAAGAGGTTGATTCTTTAATTGAAGAACTTAAAACAACGATTAATCAGAAGAAAGCTGATTTAATGGTTTTTGCCCGCGAATATGTACAATATTTTGCGTTATACCCTTCCATAAAGAATTTATTTCTCTATATCAGAGAACAGGATAAGAATGGTAAGTTACCACCTCGAATCGATAAGTACCTGTTAAAGTCCATAGAAGAGCATAAGCATTGTCTAGTATGTGATCAAGATCTAAGTGACCATTCTTTTAATTTCATTCAGGGACTTAGGAGAGAGTTGGAAGTTTCATCCGAAACATCAGCTCTACTCAATAAAACAGAAGTATCATTAAGACAGTATCTTTCAAAGATATCTCAGTATCAGGAAAAAAGAGATCAACTCATGAATGAATTAAAAGAACTGCGTACTAGATATAATGGCTACCTTGAAGAGGAAAAGCAGCTGAATACGTATTTAATGAATATTCCTAATTCAGAAGCTATTACCAAAGCCATAAAAGAAAAGAAGGAGTATCAGGCAGTTCGTGATGGTATAATAGAAAAGAAAGGTGCGGAAGAGGCACAAAAGAAAAAACTTGATGAACAATTTGTTGAACAAAACAAAAAACTACAATCTCTATTTGAAAAGAATAAACAACTGGAAAAGATTAAGGACCAGATTGAATACTGCAAGAAGTGTAGGAATATTTTAAAAGAGACAAGAATAGAACTTCTTGCTGAAAGCCGCTCCGAGATGGAACAAGAGACATTTAATACTTTTACTAAACTATTATGGAAGAAGGACGCATTTTCTAAAGTAGAAATACTTGAAGATTATACTTTCAGGCTACTTGATAATTATGGTGCTCAAACCTTAGGTTCTTGTAGTGCTGCTGAACGCGCTTTATTGGCGTTGTCATTCACTTTGGCTCTACAAAAAGTGTCTATGCACGACTCATTACTATTTATTGATACACCTATTGGTCGTGTTGATGAGGATAATAGATTAAACTTCATCAACACTTTGTGTGAAATTGCCAAGTCAAAACAGGTAATTCTTACTTTCACTCCAACAGAGTATGATGATAAAGTTGCTGGTGCACTTCAGAATCAATTTGCATCATTCTGTAAGTTGACAATAAATGATGGTATAACGGTAATAAATGAATAATATGGAAAGAGTTGCATTAAATATTGCTAAGCAATATGATGATGGTTTTATAGAGGATCTTGAGAAAACAAAATATTTCCAACTAAATAAAAATGCCGCTTCGCGCTCGAGCCTTTATTGTTTTGCAATTGCTCTGGCCGAAATGGAAGGTAAGGAGCCAACTCCTATCCAGAATATAGGAGCTTCTAAATCTTTTGTACGCACAGAATATCTCACCAATTGTGAACCTATTCTATCTTGCTTATATTATGATAAAGTTCTTAAGGATAATCCTGATCTAATTGATGATATATGCAACCGCGAGCAAGTATACAATTTAGCCGAGAAATGTGCAAACACTGGTTTTGGACTTTTAAAGAATTGGATAGACCAAATAGAAGAGGATACTTTCTTTTACAAGCTAATAGGTTACATGGACAAACGGTTTGAAGAGATAAAGAGTGAAGTTGAAACCCTTGTGAAATGATATTTATCAAATAAAGTATGAAGAAGTTTCTGATATTTCTACTGGGCATGATTGTGGGCTCTTTACTGTGTCTGGCCGTGTTGTTTTACATGGGTAATAATTCAAGAGAAGAAGGTGATAACGGCATACCTGGCTTGACTCTTTTTGAGCAACCGGGCGAGAACATTAGTACTAAATCTTTCAAGGTTATCCAGGTTGACAATTATGGTAATGCCTTGGCTATGGAAAAAAGCGGTAGTGGCGATCTATACCTTGGAGTACTTGTATTGTTTCTTGCCGAGGAAAACGCCTCTTATTATGATGATCAGATAATAAAGATTCCATCTGGATCTTGCGCAAAACAATTAGGTACTTACCGGTATACAAGCAACGCAGGCTCAATTAAGACAGTTCCTGCAGTGGCCATAAGAAAAAGATAGTTGTACTCTGTCATATTAATTAGCTGGTGGGCACATGCTCGCCAGTTTTTGTTTCCAGTTGCAGGAGCCGGACATTCGGATTGGGGAGCATCGTGGAGAGGCGTGAGTGGAGCCCCCTGGAGGATCCCGTTAAGAACGGCACTTGTTTGACGAAGGTTAGACACCGCCAGGTGGCTAAGACTGAGGAGTTTGCCGTTTAGGGTCCGGAAGGGAGGCGTAATAGCCTCGGAGCGTTGTCTCCCCAATCCGAATGTCCGGCGGTGCAAGAATACCAGCAGAAACACCCCATCGGACCAATCGGCCCACAAAAAAAATGACGCATTAGGAAATGATATGAACCCATTGCGTCATTTTCAAAAAACGAGTACATTTGTCATCGGACTATCTATATTGATTTATGACAGCGACACTGATTTTATACGGATTAATAACCAGTTCACTT
>JAEEGL014789814.1_pt1 | contig 10693 bp, 2 predicted proteins | sample 9134231 | NCBI WGS metagenome assembly JAEEGL01 (sample SAMN16246548, study PRJNA631951) | gut metagenome | biome: gut microbiome; feature: rumen; material: fiber-attached | host: Bos | place: Iran: Karaj | collected 2018-10 | reverse complement strand
GAGCCCGTATAGACACCCGGTTGTGTCGGCGTCCATGTGAACTCGCCCGTTTTTTCATCGAGCTGGGCACCCTTGGGGGCGTCTTCTTCGTCCATAAAAATGGAATAGGTCAGCTCATCGCCATCTTCGTCGGTCGCCAGAAGCTGGAAGCGAAGTTCCTGACCGACCTTGCCAGATTGAGCGCTGATGCGCTGAAAAACAGGTGCGTGATTGATCCTGGACGCATCTTCAACCGGGAGCGGCCCGGCATCTCCAAGCGGGATTGACCCATCGCATTCCGAGTTGATGTTGCAGACTCCTGAGCAACAGCGCAGATGCGTTTGGCATTCAGCGTTTGCAGCGCAGCGTTCGCCCACATCTTTTTGGCCGTTGTGATCCTCGCAGAATTCGATTGTGGTGCAGCTCCCGTGACAACATTTGAGGCGGGCTTCGCATTCGCGCTCTTCGTCGCAGAACGCGCCGATCCCTTTTCGCGGCGGATCGTTACTGGAGACTTCGCAACCTGCGAGCTCTGTGACCAAAAACAAAAAAAGAAATCGAGATAGGAGAGGGAAACGACTCATATTCACCCTAAAAAGCAATAAATTACCATATGGTAACCTCGTTCTTTTCGAATGTAAAGGACTTGTTGTGGATTTAGAGATTTTCGGCCGAGCGTTTTTTAAGTGTTGGAACTGTGCGCACAGCGGGTGACCTTCATGCCTGCCTGCCCATATCAGCTCTAAAAACTTTCTTAAACTCAACTTTCGGGTTTTACATTTGAAACGATCGCCTTTACAATCCGCTTCGTTGCAATCGTGCAACCTTCCTTTATTCCCGACAGGAGAGATTATGCGCTGTTTATACGGGTACATCTTTGTATGGCTGATAATGCTTGCGGCACCGGGCTTTGCGGCACCGGATCTGATCGATGTCGATGCCCGCCTCACCACCGGACTCAAATCGCCCAACGACGCTGCGGTCGTCATCTCGATCGAAAAATACAGCAATCTGGGGGCAGGCGCTGCGGTGCCCTTTGCCTCAAGGGACGGCGACGGCATGGAGGAGTTCTTCCTCTATACCAAGGGCATGTCTTCGCAAAAGGTGCAGCGCATCGAGAACAATATGGCCACCGTTTCCGGCATCGAAACCGCATATAAAAAGGCGCTCCGGCAGGCCGAAGGGGGAACGGTCTGGTTTTATTTTGCAGGGCACGGCTTTGCCTCATCTGAAGATTCCGGGCAGATGCTGATGACCTCCAAGGTCTCCATCGACGACGATCTGGCCGAGACCATGCGCAATTCGGTCGCGCTCTCGAAGCTGATGGACTGGGCCAATCGATCCAAGGTCCAGAACGCGGTCTTCATCATCGACGCCTGCAATGTGCCGCTGCAGCGCTTTGTAGTGCCCGTCGAACTCGCCTTAAAACCGGTGGCCCAGAAGACGACTCTGGTCTGGACCGCCGCAAGCAAGGGGCAGGTCTCGGGTCCGTATCAGGCGGCGGAGCATGGCGCGTTCACTTATGCGGTCCTCGCGGCCCTTCGGGGTGCGGCCGACGGTGAGAAGGACACCCAACGCGATTTCGACATCGATGCAGAAGAGGCGGAGCTTTACGTCAAGCGGTTCTTCAGGACGCATAAAAAAGAGCTGCCTTCCCAAAATCCGCTCATGATCGCCTCCGGGGCCTTTTCATTTGGCAAATATACCAATGAATCCCCCAAACCCGTTGCAGCCGTGCTCCCCCAGGCGCAGGCAGGCCGGATGGGCAACTCCTCTTCAGCCACGGTCGGCACGTCCGCAACCTTCTACAGTGAGCCTTCAGCGCGCAGAAAGGGTTGGGATCTGAGGCTGAGCCTGGCCACCGCGCTGTTGTCCAACGAGCGCTTCTTTGAAGGAGCGGCCCAGGCGGACGATTACGATTACGAAGGCAAGACCCATTTCTCCAATCCGTTCCAGCTCGATGTCGCCTTCGGTCACAGATGGTCCCGGTTTGGGTTGTACCTCGATGCCAGCTACGCGCTGATCAATGAATCGGTCAGCATTACGGGTGAGCGGTCAAACGGCGAGATCAGCCAGGAGGACAAGAAGACGACCCATGCGCTGGGACTGGGGTTCCTCGGCAGGTTCGACATTCTTCGGGTGAAGAAGTTCACCCTCAGCGCGCAGTTTGGGATGGCTTTTTCGAAGGTGCTGGATACGTCTGAAAATCTCTATGGCCAGGGCGGTCAGGGCAGCGCGTACAACTATGACGATTTTGCAGATTGCTTCCCCAATCAGAACGCCTTCATGAGCAGCTACAAGCTGGGGACCGCCTTTGAATATGCCCTGTCCCGAAAGATCTCGGCCAATCTCGGGCTGAACCTTCAGACCCTGAATCCGGTCGATGATTTTGCAGCCCTCTTCCAGGTTCATACCGTGCTCTTCCAGATCGGCATGGGCATGGGTTACCGCTTCTAAGCGCCTCCGCCCTCAATCCCGCCTCGATTCTTCCTCAATCCTTCCGCCCCTTATCCCGCCTCAGCCCTTCGCGCTCAGATGGAGATTTTCATACAACTGTGTCAGCAGCGCCTGTGACGGCTCTCCCGTAAAGGCGGGTGAGGGCGGTCATGCAATGATTGGGAAAGAGGGAAGGAAGAGACCTTCGATGGCCGGTTTACATGAGGCTTTTTACATGAGGCAGAGAGAAGGGTGGAGCGCTACGGCCGGAAGCGAGGTGAGGGAAGGGATGCGAGCTCAATACCCCCAGGAGTTTTGCGTGCAAGTGCCGTCAGAAGAGGAGCGGGTATAGCCTGCATTCCCATCACATTGCTCGCAATTGTCACCGATATAGCCCGCGTTGCATTGGCAGAGGCCTTCAATGCATTGACCCATTTGCATGCAGTCGCGATCCTCTGCGCAATCGGGGCATTCTCCGTTCTCGCAGGGCAAAGGCGTCCTTGTGATACGGATGTCATAGGCTGTGTTGATGCTTGTGTTCCTCTGGTAGTTTCCGATCACGATGAAGATCGTTTCAACATCTTCTGGGGCACGGTAAATGAGCCCGGGATTTTCTGGCCTGTCGATCGATTGCTGACAAGCGCTTGTGCAGCTTTGTTCGAGGATCGAGATCGCGCAATCGATGTCGCCATGCTCTGAGACATGGATCAGATCACCGGCCTGTACGGGAACTTCAAAGATCACTTCAGGGTCATCTGAAGAGTTGTAACCTTCGCAGTTACTGCCTTTGCTCCATTGATGGGTGAAATCATTGAAGAAATTCTCTCCCGAAAGCCGGAAGGAATTTGTCAGAATCGCTCCATGGGTGAACTCGCATGCCGATTCGTTGATGTTTTCGGTCTCAAGCTCTGTGCGATAGCAGAAGCCATCGGCGCAGCTAAAGCCGATCTCCTCCTGACATGTTGAGGAGCAGCCATCTCCCGATACGGTGTTGTGATCGTCGCATGCTTCATCACCTTCGAGGATACCATCGCCGCAGGTGATCCTGTGGCAGATCGAAGGTTCTTCGTTGTTGCAGGCCCAGCCGGGCTCCTCCTGGCAATTCTCATCGCAGCCGTCGCCCGACTCTGTGTTGCCGTCGTCGCATTGCTCGCCTTCTTCATGGTAGCCACCGCCGCAGCCGGTATGCCCTTTGTGGATGACGATTTCGTATGCCTCGTGCGTTTTTGTTGTGTCGCTGAAATAGCTTTCTACGACCGCGTAGATCGTCTCATCCATTTCCGCGATGTAGGTCAGGCCTTTGGATTCATCGCTGTTCATATCATCTGAGGCCGCACATGCGGTCTCACCGCATCCCCTGACGTAAGAGATCACCATATCGATGCCACCGGTTTCGGCGACGTTGACGATGTCTCCGGCCTGGAGATCGAGCTCGATGAAGACTTCGGGGGCATCCTCGCTGTAGTAGGAACTGCCTTTGCAGCCTGTGCCCTGCGTCCAGGTGGAGATGAAGTCCTGATCGAAGTAATGTCCCTCTGCAGTTCCGGAGAGGGTAAATCTGCCGCGCTCATCGAATTCGGGAATGATCGGCTGAGCGCAGGTGTCTCCCACCGGTCTCTGTTCACAGACTGAAGGTTGTTCGGTGCCGCAGTACCAGCCGGTTGTGATCTGGCATTGGACGCAGCCTGGACTTGCATTCGCGGGGTCCGGTCCTGTGTCGCATGTTTCATCGCCTTCGATGATGCCGTCGCCGCAGCTGGTTCTATGGCAGACGGAAGGTTGTGCGTCGTTGCAGACCCAGCCTGACGAGATCTGGCAATCGGCATCGCAGCCGTTGTCCGGATCAGTGTCGCCGTCGTCGCATTCTTCATGACCTTCGATGATGCCGTCGCCGCAGGTGAGCTGATGCCGGGTGATGACGATTTCGTAAGCCTCGTGCGTATTATAATAAGACTTGGAGCTATAGCTTTCGACGACTGCGTAGATCGTTTCAGGTTCATGCGCGGTGTAGGTCAGGCCCTGGGATTCATCATTTCTCAAATCACTTGAGTCAACACATGCGGTCTCACCGCATCCCCTGAGGTAAGAGATCACCATATCGATGCCACCGGTTTCGGCGACGTTGACGACATCTCCGGCTTCGAGCTCGAGCTCGAAGAAGACCTCGGGGGCATCCTTGCTGTAGGAACTGCCTTGGCAGTCTGTGCCCTGCGTCCAGGTGGAGATGAAGTCCTCATCGAAGTAATGCCCCTCTGCAGTTCCGGAGAGGGTAAATCGGCCGTTGGCATCGAATTCGGGAATGATCGGCAGAGCGCAGGTGTCTCCCACGGGTCTCTGTTCACAGACCGAAGGTTGTTCGGTGCCGCAGTACCAGCCGGCTGTGAGCTGGCATTGGACGCAGCCTGGACTTGCATTCGCAGGGTCCGGTCCTGTGTCGCATGTTTCATCGCCTTCGATGATGCCGTCGCCGCAGGTGATCCTGTGGCAGACCGAAGGTTGTTCGTCGTTGCAGACCCAGCCGGGCGTGACCTGGCAATCATCTTCGCAGCCGTCGCCCGAGATGCTGTTGCCATCATCGCATTGCTCGCCTTCTTCAATGAAGCCACCGCCGCAGCCAAGATACCCTTTGGTGATGACGATTTCGTAAGCCTCGTGCGCATAATCATAAGAACTGGGGTAATAGCTTTCGACGACAGCGTAAATCGTTTCATCTACTGGCGCGGTGTAGGTCGGGCCCTGGGGGGTATTATTACTCGAAATCTTTGAGGCGGCACATGCGGTCTCAAGGCATCCCCCGATGAAAGAGATCACCAGTTTATCGATGGGACCGGTCTCGGTGACATTGACGATATCGCCTGCTTCGAGATCGAGCTTGATGAAGACTTCCGGCGCATTCTCGCTGTAGTAGGAACTGCCTGCGCAGTCTGCGCCCTGCGTCCATTGGGAGGTAAAGTCCACTTCGAAGTCATCACCCGAGATCCTCGCGGTTTTGTTTTCAAAGATGGGAACGATGGCGTCAGAGCAAGAATCCCCTGCAGGTTTGGGATGGCATGCGGAAGGTTGTTCGTCGTTGCAGACCCAGCCATCTGTGACCTGGCAATCAGCCTCGCAGCCGTCACCCGACTCTGTGTTGCCGTCATCGCATTTTTCGGGATTATCGATGATGCCATCGCCGCAGGTGAGGTGATGTTTGGTGATGACGATTTCGTAAGCATCGTGCACATACGAATCGTAGTAGTATCGGCTTTCGACGACCGCGTAGATCGTTTCATTTTGGGGCGCGGTGTAGGTCAGACCGTTGTATGTCTGAGTATCTGTTGAGGCAGCGCATGCGGTCGCATCGCATCCATTGATGTAAGAGATGCTTGCATAGATGGACCCCTTCTCGGCCACGTTGACGATGTCTCCGGCATTGAGCTCGAGCCTGATGAAGACCTCGGGCGCATACTCGCTGGTGGAGGAATCGTTTGCGCAGTTATCGCCATTCGTCCATGTTGAGGTGAAGTCCAATCCGAAGTCGTCACCCGAGATCGTAGCGATGCCGTTGGCGTCAAATTCCGGAACCAGAGCCTGGTCGCAAGAATCCCCTGCAGGTTTGGTATGGCATGCGGAAGGTTGTTTGTCGTTGCAGACCCAGCCATCTGTGATCTGGCAATCAGACTCGCAGCCATCACCCGAAATCAGGTTGCCGTCGTCGCATTGCTCGCCGTCTTCACGGAAGCCATTACCGCAGCCGGTATGCACTTTGCGGATGACGATTTCGTAAGCAGCATTGATTCTCCAATCGTCGCTGTAATAGCTTTCGACGACCAGGTAGATCGTTTGATTTTGTGTCGCGATGTAGGTCAGGTCATCGTTGCCATAGCTATCTATGGAGTCAAAACATCTTGTCGAATCGCATCCGTCGATGAGAGAGATGGCCAGGCGAAGGTCACCAGATCCGGTTACGTTGACGGTCTCTTCGGCATTGAGATCGAGCCTGATGAAGAGCTCGGGCGCTTCCTCACTGTAGAATCCTTCGCAGCCGGTGCCATTCGTCCATGTTGAGGTGAAGTCTGCTCCGAAGTTGTTCCCCGAGATCCTCGCGGTTCCGTTGGCGTCAAAACGCGGGATGATGGGGTCAGAGCAGGCATCTCCGGTGCCCTGGAAGACGCAGACAGGCGGATCCGCTTCCAGATTGCAGGTGCCAACGCCGCAGTCGCCGTCTTCGTCGCATTCGATGCCCGAATCGCACTGATGGGTCGTGAAGTTGCAGTTCCCTGCATCGCCCGTGCAGTCTGAGGGTTCATCGCAACCGGGGCGGCAATAGTAGTCGTAGCTATCCAAGCCTTCATCGCTATCTCGGTTATATCGGATGTGCGGCTCGTTGTAGAGATAATAACCGGTGGGGCAGCTGTAGACAGTTTCATTTCCCTCCTGCGTGATCGTTGCAAACTGGCCCTCTGTGCATTTGGCATCAAAGTAGTAATGATTAGACCATCTGTCTTCATACCAGGAGACTTGATTGTATCCTGCGTTGAGGCAGATCTGATTGCAGCTCGCGCCGTCATCACCGCAGCAGTCTGCGTCTTCATCGCATTCGATGCTTGAATCACACAGATGGGTCGTGAAGTTGCAGTTGCCTGCATCGCCCGTTCAGTCTGAGGGCTGATTGCAGGGGTGCTGTTTGGTGATGTTGCAATAGAAGTTCGCGAACCATGAGGATTCGCCGGGTTCGACGACCGCGTAGATCGTCTCATCTTCTGTCGCGAAGTAGGTCAGATTGTGGAACATCTCGCCATCAATGGTGGTATAAGAATCACATGTTGTCGCATCGCATCCCCTGATGAAAGAGATAAACCCTCCGGAGCTCCAGTCTGCAGATGCGGTTATTTCGACGGTCTCTCCGGCTTTGAGCTCGAGCTTGATGAAGACCTCGGGCGCAGATGAACTGTCTCCTTCGCAGCCAGCACCCGCCGTCCATGTTGAGGTGAAGTCCCCGATGGAGATCGTGAGACCCGCGGTGCCGTTTGCATTAAAGTCCGGGATGATGGGGTTGGAGCAGGTATCCCCTGCGATTGAGAAGACGCAGGCTTGCTGATCGAGATTGCAGGTGCCAACGCCGCAGTCACCGTCCTCGTCGCATTCGATGCCCGAATCGCATTGATGGGTCGTGAAGTTGCAGTTCCCTGCATCGCCCGTGCAGTCTGAGGACTCATCGCAACCGATGCGGCAGTAGTAATCGTAGTCATAGATCCAGCCGTCGATCATATACGAATGGTTCTCTTTGTAGAGATAATAACCGGCGGGGCAGCTGTAGACGATTTCATCTCCGTCCTGCGTGATCGTTGCAAACTGGCCCTCTGTGCATCTCGGGTTGGCGTCCTTGATCCCCGCACTGAGGCAGATCTGATCGCAGCTCGCGCCGGCATCGCAGCAGTCTGCGTCTTCGTCGCATGCGATCTCGTCGCTGCACAGATGGGTTTGGAAGTTGCAGTTTTCACCCCCGGAGCAGTCTGAGGGTTCATCGCATCGTCTGGTGATGACGATTTCGTAGTCTTCGTGCGCAGTGTCGCTGTAGTAGGCTTTGATGACCGCGTAGATCGTTTCATCTTCTGCCGCGGTGTAGGTCAGTTGGTTGTTGCTCGGATTCGATGTTGAGGCAACGCATGCTGTCGCATCGCATCTTTCGATGAAATGGATACTCGGTGTGATGTTTCCGCTCGCGGCGACGTTGATGGTATCTCCGGCTTTGAGATCGAGCTGGATGAAGAGCTCGGGCATAACCCTGGAGAAATCTTCTACCAAGCAGCCTGTGCCCCCCGTCCATGTTGAGGTGAAGTCCCGTCCGAAGTTACCACCCGAGATCGTCGCTGTTCCGTTGACGAAGTTCGGAACGATGGGGTTGGAGCAGGTATCCCCTGCAAGCTGGGGATGGCATTCGTTGACATATTCGTCGTTGATGCAGACCCAGCCTTCCGTGATCCGGCAATCGACGCAGCCTTCGCTCGCTTCATCCGGGTCGCATTCTTCTTCTCCCTCGACGATGTGATCACCGCAGATGGTCTTGTGACAGACCGATGGCTGTTCGTCGTTGCAGACCCAGCCTGACGTGACCTGGCAATCGACGCAGCCGTCGCCCGACTCTGTGTTGCCGTCGTCGCATTGCTCGCCTTCAACGACGAAGCCATCACCGCAGGTGATCTGATGCCTGTGGATGACGATTTCGTAAGCCTTGTGTAGATTTGATGCATTGCCTGAGTAGCTTTCGACGACCGCGTAGATCGTTTCATCTCGATGCGCGATGTAGGTCAGACCGCCGGATTCATTGTTTCCCAAATCGCCTGAGGCAACACATGCGGTCGCATCGCATCCCTCGACGTAAGAGATCACCATATCGATGGGGCCGGTCTCGGCTACGTTGACGAACTCTCCGGCTTTGAGATCGAGTTTGATGAAGGCCTCAGGCGCAGATGAACTGTTGCCGCTGTTTCCCCTGCAGCCTGTGCCAATCGTCCATTGGGAGGTGAAGTCCTCTCCGAAGTCTTCACCCGAGATCGTCGCGATGCCGTCTGCATCAAAGGCCGGAACGATGGGATCACTGCAGGTATCCCCGGAGCCCGGAAGGCAGGCTTGCTGAGCGAAATCGCAGGCAGCGCCGTCGCAGTCTGCATCCTCATCGCATTCGATGCTTTCGTCGCACAGATGGGTTTCAAAGTTGCAGTTCTCACCTTCAGAGCAGTCTGAGGGCTCATCGCAGGGGTGCTGCCTGGTGACGACGATTTCGTAAGGCTGGTGCAACAAAGCATCGGTGCTGTAATTGCTTTCGACGATCGCGTAGATCGTTTCATCCTCTGTCGCAGTGTAGGTCAGGTTTTCGAATGTATTGCCAGAATCACCACCAATGGGGGTGGCGATACATTCCGTCGCACCGCATCCATTGATGAGAGAGATCATCATAACGATGCCACCCTTTTCGGCGATGTTGAAGATGTCTCCGGCTTTGAGATCGATCTTGATGAAGACCTCAGGTGCAGTATTAGAGTTGCTTCCCCTGCAGGCTGTGACCTGCGTCCATGTTGAGGTGAATTCCGCTCCGAAGTCGTTCCCCGAGATCGTCGCGGTTCCGTTGACGAACTTTGGAACGATGGGATCCGCGCAGGCATCACCTTTGCCGGGGAGGCAGACTTGCTGATTGTTCTCCAGATTGCATGCGCTGCCGTCGCAGTCTGAGTCTTCGTCGCATACGATGTTTTCGTCGCACAGTTGGGTTTCAAAGTTGCAGTTCCCTGGAACGCCCGCGCAATCTGAGGGTTCATCGCATGGATGCTCTTTGGTGATGACGAGCTCGTAAGGTATGGACGCAGATGTGTAGATCTCGGAGGAGCTCGCGGCGACCAGGAAGATCGTCTCATCTTCTGGCGCGGTATAGGTCGCAAGACCGGATCCATCGCTCCCCATATCAAATGAGGCAGCACATGCCGTAACGCCGCATCCCTTGATGAAGGAGATCACGAAACGTTCCGTGGAGTTCTGGGTCACCTTCACGATGTCTCCGGCTTTGAGATCGAGCCGGGTGAAGAACTCGGATGCTGTCTCGCTGTAGTTCTGACAGCCTGTGCCACCCGTCCATTGGGAGGTGAATTCCGTTATGAAGTCTCTGACCGAGATCGTCGCGGTTCCGTTTACGAAGTTGGGAACGAACGCTTTGGAGCAGATATCTCCCTCGTTGGCGATCTGACAGACGGAAGGCTCACCGGAGCAGATCCAGCCTTCTGTGAACTGGCAGTCCGCTTCGCAGCCGTCGCCCGATTCCTTGTCGCCATCGTCGCATTGCTCGCCTTCATCGACGAAGCCATCGCCGCAGGTGATCTTTCGACAGACTGAGGGTTGCTGGTAGTCGCAGACCCAGCCTTCGGTGACCTGGCAGTTGCTCTCGCAGCCATCACCCGAAATCAGGTTGCCGTCGTCGCATTGCTCGCCATCTTCAATAAAGCCACCGCCGCAGCCGGGATGCCCTTTGTTGACGACGATTTCGTAAGCCTTGTGCAAGTTCGAATTGACGAAGAAATAGCTTTCGACGACCGCGTAGAGGGTTTCATCTTTCGTTGCGGTGTGGGTCAGACCGTTGGCATCATCGCCAAAGTATGAGGCCATACATGCGGTCGCATCGCATCCCTCGATGTAAGAGAGGGCCATGCGAAGTTCACCGGTCTCGGCGATGTTGACGATGTCAAAGCCGGAGACATCGGCAACAGCGCCGAGACCGGCGAACTTCGCACGGCCCTCTCTTACACCG
>JAEEGL014699221.1_pt1 | contig 10693 bp, 7 predicted proteins | sample 9134231 | NCBI WGS metagenome assembly JAEEGL01 (sample SAMN16246548, study PRJNA631951) | gut metagenome | biome: gut microbiome; feature: rumen; material: fiber-attached | host: Bos | place: Iran: Karaj | collected 2018-10 | reverse complement strand
GTGTTATACTGATATGGTATAAACAGGCAACCGTGCAGTCCCGATGCGAAAGAGGTCGTGCCATGACAGACTTTTCCTACACGAAAACGGACGAGGCGTCCAACCGCTTCAACCTGAAATCGCTGCTGCTCATCGCGGTGATCTTCGTTTTCATATGGATCATGAACCTGCTCGGCATTTTTATCAACGACACGCAGCTGTTCTGGAAAACGGCGGTGTTCATCGGTCCGATCATCCTTGCCGTCTGCCTGTATTTCAAAATCGCCGGCTTCAGCCGGCCAGAGGGCAAGTATGTCATGCTGATCGCGCTGGTCCTGACCATCAACATCACCTACGTGTTCCTGACCTACCATATCACGCTGGTGCTGCTGTTCCCGCTGATCTTCGCAGCCCTCTACCGCAGGAAGAAGATCATGCTGTTCACCTACGCCATCAACGTCGTCGGCGTGTTCATCTCGACGCCCCTGTCCTACAGCTTCGGGCTGTGCGACGCCAACGCGGTGCTGACGACGACCTCGACCGTCGCGGATTTCATCGGGAAGTTTCCGACGCTGGAGCCGATCGTGGAGACGCCGGTGCTGAATCTGGAGCTGTTCTACGCCGTGCCGCGCTGTCTGATCATGCTGGGGATCATCCCGCTTCTGACACACATCACGGTCGTGATCGACAACCAGACCAGAAAGCTGCTCGAAACGCAGGAGAAGAACCTTCAGCTCTCCCGCGAGCAGCAGGAGATCCAGCAGAAGATCATCTGTTCGCTTTCGTCCATCATCGAAAGCCGCGACGAGATCACCGGCGAGCATATCCACAACACCTCGGATTACGTCGCCTTCCTCACCGAAAAGCTGCGGGAGAAGGGCGAGTTCAGCGACATCCTGACGCCGGAGTACGCGGATCTGTCCGTCAAGGCCGCGCCGCTGCACGACGTCGGCAAGATCGAGGTCAGCGACGCGATCCTCTGCAAGCCGGGCCGCCTGACGCCCGAGGAGTTTGAGAAGATCAAGGTCCATACGACCTACGGCAAGAACATCATGGCGGAGATCATCGGCGACATCGAGGACAGCAACTATCTCGAGATCGCGACCGAGATGGCGTACAGCCACCACGAGCGCTACGACGGCGTCGGCGGCTATCCGGCTGGGCTGAAGGGCGAAGAGATCCCGCTGTGCGCGCGGATCATGGCCGTCGCCGACGTGCTGGACGCGCTGCTCTCCAGGCGCCATTACAAGGAGGCCTACTCGCTTGAGAAGACCAAGGAGATCATGAGCGCGGAGTTCTCCTGTCCGCGCTGCTGGACAACTGGGATGAATTTGTCGCGCTGTACAACCGGAAAAAAGCGGACGGCGCGGCGGAACCGGCCGGGGCGTGACCCGGATGAAAGGGAGGAAAACGAGATGACTGAACAGACCACCGCCCCGATGGGCAAATCCATCACCGCAGAGCTGCTGAAGCCCGCACGCATGACCGAAGTGCGCTCCGTTCTGGAGGGCAGGCCCGCGCCCGCGTTCATGACCCCGCCCCCGCCGATCCCGGAGGACAAGATCCGGGATCGGCAAACGGCGGACGTCGTGGTCGTAGGCGAGGGCTTTTCCGCGCTCTGCTGCGCGCTGCGCGCCAGGCAGACCGGCGCCGACACACTGATCGTCACCGCCAGCACGAAGCCGGTCGGCCGCGGCGGCAGCGTCTTCGCCGCTTACAGCAAATACATGGCCGAAAAGGGCGTCCCCCGGACGGATCTGGACAAATTCCTGCTCCAGGAGATGGAGGCGCGCAGCTTCCAGGTCGACCAGCGGAAATTCTACCGCTTCATCAACCACAGCGAGGAGGTCATGGACTGGCTGATCGACATCGTGCGCGCGCACGGCGTCACAGTCGTGTCCGAAAACGTCAATTCTGACGATCACGACAGCCCCACCTGGATGCCCCCCGGCACCCACGGCTTCATGCAGGAGGGTCAGGGGCACGTCGGCATCGGCATCGATCTGGCGCTGCGGGCGCTGGAGGCCGAGTTCCTCGCCGCCGGCGGCCGGATCATCCGCGCCACCCCGGCAGAGCAGCTGGAGAAGGACGGCGCGCGCGTCTGCGCGGTGCTGGCCCGGCGCCCGGACGGCAGCTACGTCCGCGCCGAAGCGAAGCGCGGCGTCGTCCTCGCCACCGGCGATTTCTCCCGCAACCGCGAGATGATGGAGGTCTTCTGTCCGCAGTACGCCGGCGGCTTCGCGACGGAGAAGCCCGATTACGACCTCGGCTTCTCGTTCGGCGGCCTGTTTCAGGGCGACGGCCACCTGATGGCGCTCTGGGCGGGCGCCGCCTGGCAGCGCACCTGGCCCTGCGCCCCCCTGATCCAGGGCAGCCGCCTCGCCTCCGTCCAGCCTTACGGCTCCTTCCGCGGCCTGCGCCTCAACGGACGGGGCGAACGCTACTGCAACGAGGACATGAACGGCGCCTACACCGCGCTGACCGCCATGCGAGAGCCGGGCGGCAAAGCCTTCGCCATCTGGGGCTCCGATTACGCGGAGGATGTCCGCTGGCGCAACCACGGCGTCATGAGCGACGCCCCGGACATGACGAAAGAGGAGATCCTGCAGGACTGGGAGAAGTCCATCCGCTTCGGCAAGGCCGTCCGGTGCGACACGCTTGAGGAGGTGCTGGACAAGCTCGGCATCCCGAAGGAAGCGGCCATGCGGGAGATCGCGCGCTACAACGCGCACTGCCGCGCGGGCGTCGACCCCGACTTCCACAAGTCGCCGAAGTATCTGCAGGAGATCAAGGGCGCGCCCTTCTACGGCGGCGTCCTCAACGACCACGGCTTTTTCAGCGTGCTCGGCGGGCCGCGCACCAGCTGGAAGATGGAGATCTGCGACGCGGACGACAACCCGATTCCCGGCCTCTACTGCGTCGGCTCCATGATGGGCGACTTCTACGCCGGCTGCTACAACTTCCGCATCCCCGGCGAGAACTACGGCGCCGGTATGACCCTCGGCTATCTGACCGGCCAGATGCTCGGCAACGGCAGCGTCTGAGCCCGCGCCGCACTCGGGAGAACGGGCGGCCTCCGTCCTGAACGGGGCGGCCCGAGGCGCTCAACCGATAGTAGAGATTCTTCGATTTTCTCGTTATTTACGAATCGCGCCTTTTGTACTAAGATGTTTCCGCAGGCTGCAGAAAACAAATCGGCAGAGAAGGTGCAACAGATGGACAATTTGAAGATCGGACAGTATATCCAGCATTTGCGAAAAGCGGCGGGTATGACGCAGAAGGAGCTTGCGGAGAAGCTGAGCGTTTCGTTTCAGGCCGTGTCAAAATGGGAAAACGGCGATTCGCTGCCCGACACGGGGATCCTGCTGGATCTGTGCGACGCGCTGAATACGACGGCGGACAAGCTTCTGAACGGCGGAAGGCTTGCGGGAGCCGAACGCAGGCTGATGCGGCTGGAGGACGTCGTCACCGGCTTCCGGCATATCGAAAGCATCGGAAAGCTCTTCGGAGAGGACTGCACGTTTTTCACCGGGATGATCGAGGGGATCAACGGGAAAATGAATCTGGATCTCATGTCTTACCTGAAAGACCCCATGACCCGGGAAGTCCTGTATGCGGAAGTGATCATCCAGGGGCTCCTTTCCGGGCGGACGGTCGATATGGAGGAAATCGAATCCGGTTTCCAAAACAAAAAAATGGTCGAAACGATCCGGCGCTACGTTACCAAATCAAGCGAGAGCCCGAAACCGACCGCATAGCGAGGTTTTTGAGGCTGTCGGCAAAGTCGGCAGCCTCAGCGTATGTCGTTCCCCGCTTCCGGCATGACGCCGGGCCTTCGCAGCAAACCAACGGTTTCCTCCGGAGAAAGATTCTGGTGCTACCTCGGCTTCCGGCGGCAATGGTATAATGATATTATAATCGGAATCGTACGGATCTGCCTTGCGGTACGAAACAGGAAAAGGAGACGGTGAGCATGCTGAACGGCGGTTATCAATTCAAGCAGATGACGGACAATATCGTGTTGCTGTACGGCTTCCAGAATGAATGCAATATGTACGTGCTGAACGGATCGGAGCGCCTGCTGCTGGTCGACACCGGGATGGGAACGGGCGATCTGAAGGCCGCGCTGGCGGCGATCGCACCGGGAAAGCCCTGCGTTGTCGTCAATACCCACGGCCATTCCGACCACTGCTGCGGAAACAGTCAGTTCCCCTCGGTCTTCCTCCATCCGCTCGCTTATGCGGACGCCGACTTTGCCGAGGAGGAAAAGAAGACGCTCCCGACGGATCGGGAGGTCGAAGGGATCGTCAAATACGACTGGGAAAAGCGCCCCCTGCGCGAAGGAGATCCGGTGGAGCTCGGAGACCGTGCGCTCGAGGTCATCGAAACGCCGGGCCACACGCCCGGCTGCATCTGCCTGCTGGATAAGACGGACCGCATCCTCTTCGGCGGCGACCTTTTTGCAAGCGGCGACCACTGCATCCATATGCTGGATCACGTAGGGACGCTGAAGTTTTCCACGGTCTCCATCGAAACCTTGCTCCGCAGTCTGCGGAAGCTGGACGCCAGGAGGGACGAGTTCGATTGGATCCTGGCCGGGCACGACGCGTTCCTGATGGGCAAGGAGTATCTGGACTGGGCGATCCGCATGTGCGAAAAGGTCCTGGACGGCAGCGCGGATTCCTTCCATCCGCAGCTCCCGCCCCTCTACGGAGACACCGTCTGCTGGAAGGTGGAGGAAGGCAACAGCGCCATGCTGTATCAGGATGAGACCATATTCGACGGCAAAGCGGAAAAGGAGCGCTGACCATGGTGCACCGGGTAAAGAAACTGACAGACCGGATCACGCTTTTGTACGGCGTGCCGATGGAGTGCTGCATCTATCTCGTCGAGGGCAGCGACGGCGCGCTGCTGATCGACACGGGTTTGGGCGCGGTGGACGTCCGAAGCGAGATCGGGGAGCTGACTGCCCTCCCGCTCCAGGTCGTGAACACCCACGGCCACGGCGACCACACCGGCGGAAATATCTGGTTCCCCGCAGTCCATATGCATGCGGCCGCAGAGCCCGACGCCCGCGGCTTCCTGGCGCTGAACCGAACGGTGCTGCGGCCGGAGGAGATCGCCGTGATCGAGGCGCAGATGGAGAAAAACAGCTATGAATCCCGCTGCGTTGACGACGGCTTCGTGTTCGATCTCGGCGACCGGCATCTCGAAGTCATCCATATCCCGGGCCACAGCTCCGGGTGCATCGCGCTGCTGGACCGGGAGGACCGCGTGCTGTTCAGCGGCGACTGCATGGTGAGAAGCATGGACATCCAGATGGTGGTGCCGTCGGCGCTGACCATCCGGGAATATCTGCAGAGCCTGAAAAAGCTCCAAGCGCGCGCCGGAGAATTCGACACGCTCTGCACGGGACACGATCCGCAACTGGAACCGGCATCCTTCTTGGACGACGTCGCCGCCTGCTGCGAAAAGCTTCTGTCCGGCGAGCTGGTCGGAGAGGACCTGGAGCTGCCGGCGGTGTACGGCGACACCAGAGCGAAGCTGGTCAGAGGGGACCGCTTTACCATCGCGTATCGGCCCGGACGGATCGGCTGACGGCGCGCGAACCGCTGTGAATGAATCATTCGGAAAGGAAGAAACGACATGACGGAACGACTGAAACGGATGTACGCGAGGATCAAGACGGACAAGCAGCACATCGGCATCGAGAAATTCAAGATCACGACGCAGACCGAAGCGGAATGCAGCGGCTACCCCGCGATGCTCCGCCGCGGCCATATCCTGAAAAACGTGCTGGAACGCTTCCCGATCTTCATCAATGACGACGAATTGTTTGTGGGCAACCCCGCCAGCCGGCCCTGGGGTCTCGAGATCGACGCCGGTCTCGGGCTGTGGAGCCGGGAAGAATGCGAATACCTCCGGGAGGACGGCTTTGACTTCGACCCGGCCGACCAGGAGGAGATGCTCCGGATCAACGAGCGCTTCCGCCCCTTTGGCATGTATCAGGGGGCGAACCTGATCATCGCCGAGGATGACCGTCTGGACGCCTTCGCCTGCTCCGGCATGATGCTGGCACCCTGGAAAAAGGACAAAAAGCTGGGCAACCGCGTCGGCGGCGGCGCAGCCTGCTCCGGTCTGGGCAACGGCCCCGGCTGGAACCTGCTGTGCATCGATTACGGTCTGGCGCTGAACAAGGGCCTTGCCGCCATGATCGAGGAGTGCGACGAGGAACTGAAAAACAACCGGTATTTCGGAACGCGTTCCTTTGAGCGCGGCATCACGCTGCAGGCCATGCGCCTGTCTCTGCAGGGCCTCATCAATTACGCGCATCGTTTCTCCGTGCTGGCCGCCGAAATGGCGGAGACGGAGCGGGACGCGCAGCGCGCAGGCGAGCTGCTGGAGATCTCCCGGATCTGCAGCCGCGTCCCCGCCTATCCCGCCCGGACCTTCCGCGAGGCAATGCAGTGCTTCTGGTTCATGTTCATGATGGTGAACCCGGCGCCGACACCCACCATCGGCCGCTTCGACCAGTATATGTATCCCTTCTACAAGGCGGACGTCGACGCCGGCCGCATCACCGACGACGAGGTCCTGGAGCTCCTCGGGATGCTGCGCATCCGCTGCATGGAGATGAACCAGCAGTCCGGGCGTGAGATCCGGAAGCGTTCCTCCGGCAACGCGCGCTGGATCAACATGACCATCGGCGGCGTCAAGCCCGACGGCAGCGACGCCTGCAACGAGCTGACGCGCCTGATCCTTCAGGCGGTCCGCGACGTTCGGACGCCGCATCACACGGTCACGCTGCGCGTGGCGGATTCCACACCCGACGATGTGATGCTGCTGGCGCTGAAATGTCAGGCGGAGGGCTGTTCCATGCCGGCGTTCGTCGGGGACAAGTCTTATATCGACTATTTCATGCAGGTCCACGATCCCGACGACGGGCTGCCCGTCGAGGTCGCCAGAGATTTCTGCATGACCGGTTGTATCGACGGCAACATCCAGTACCGCACGCGCACCATGGGCATCACGATGTTCGTCTGCCCGCTGATGCTGGACGTCTTTATGAACAACGGTCTGGATAAGAACACCGACATGCAGGTCGGCCACCGGGTCGCCGGCGACCTGAGCAAATATCAGACCTTTGAGGCGTTCTATGAGGACTTCCTCGGAGAATACCGCTACTTCGTGCAGACAGCCGCGGAAAAGCTGAACATCGAAAGCGTCGTCTTCAAGGACATGCTCCCCGATCCCTTCCGCGCGGCGTTCATGTACAACGGGATCAAGAGCGGCTTCGACTGCTATGCGCAGGAATACCCCTTCGAGAGCAACCAGCTGCTGAACCCCGTCGGCATGGTCAATCTCGCCCAGAGCCTCTATGCCATCCGGACGCTCTGCTTTGAGCGGAAGGTGATCTCTCTGCCGGAACTGAAGAAGGCGCTGGACGCCGACTGGGTCGGATATGAGGACCTGAGAAAGGCCTGCCTGGAACTGCCCCATTACGGCAACGGCGACGACGACATCGACGAGATGGTCCGGAAGTGCTATCGGGAGTGGCTCGAGATCGCCAACGCGACGCCGTCGGCTCTCGGCGGCCATTTCCGCTGCTCTGCCATTTCCGTCACCTCCCATCAGCCCGGCGGCGCGCTGTGCGGCGCGCAGCCGGACGGACGCCATGCCGGAGAGATCCTCGCGGACGCCTGCGCTTCGCCGATGGCCGGCTGCGACCGCAACGGGCCGCTGGCCGTTTTCCGCAGCGCGCTGAAGATCCCGCAGGATGAATTCCAGGCCATGCTCCTGAACATGAAGTTCTCGCCTTCCGCGCTGGCGACCGATGCGGACAAGATGAAGCTGGCCGCCGCCATCAAGGCCTACTTTGCCAACGGCGGCAAGCACGTCCAGTTCATCGTGGAGGATCAGGAGACGCTGAAAGACGCCAAGGCGCACCCCGACAGGCACGGAGACCTCATGGTCCGCGTGGCCGGCTACAGCACCTATTTCGTGCAGCTGACGCCCGGACTGCAGGATGAGGTCATCGCCCGGACGGTGAATACGAAGATCTGACGGCATGCGGCGACTCCCCTGTTGAAAAGGATCATAATCATACGGTAAACAAACCCGTGCGGCGAAGGAAAGTCAAGCATGGGAAGATTGCAAAGAGGGGACGGGAATCCCCTCTTTGCGTTAAAAAAACAGAGGCTGTCGACTTTGTCGCCAGCCTCAACGCCCGGGAATACCGCAGACGCGGCATTCCCGGGCGTTTTGTTCCGTATTATTTCAGGGCAGGACCCGGTTTTCCGGCTTCGTAAAGAAATCCTTCCGGGCGGCAAGCGCCTTGTCGACCGCGGCGCGAAGGCCGGGCACCGTGCTGTTGCCGAGGGGGAACACGGCGCCGCCCCGGCAAATGTCGTCGATGCGCTCCGCGGTGCGCCGGTCGATCTCCTCCTGCGGCACGTTCGGCAGCTGGATTTCCGGCGTATCCATACAGCCGAAGAAGGTCATGCGGTCTCCGTAGCGGTGGACCAGCGCAGGGATGTCGTTCATGCCCTGGCAGGAGGACCAGTGGGTGATGCCGGCATCGACCATCTCCGGAACGATCGTCTCGATCTTTCCGCAGGAGTGGACTTGCATATGGATCCCTTTCTCTTTGCAGTGCTTTGCGATGCGTCCCATCGGAGCGGAAAGCAGCGCTTTCCAGGTGTCCACGGACATGAAGGTGCTCTTCTGCGTGCCCCAGTCGTCGTGCAGGTCGATCAGGTCGATGGGATAGACCTCGGCCAGACGGTCGATCAGCTCGATCTTGTGGTCGGCCACCGCCTGGAAAAAGTCCGCGCAGGCCTCGGGCTCCATAAGCAGAGCGCACAGCGCGTCCTCAGTGGCCATCAGGGAGAGCAGCCGCTCAAAGGGCCCCTGCATGATCGTGACGAGATTGAGCTTGTCCGGATCATAGTGCGGATCGTTCAGATCCTTCTCCGCAGCGCGCTTGAAGTCGATCTTCGACAGGTCGGGAAATTTGACGGCCTCTTTCCATTCGGTGATGTCGTCCATCAGGGGAGGATACGCCGGATCGACCATCGGCGCGCCGCTGACCTCCTCGTATCTCCAGTGAACGCCGAACCAGTCGACGCCGTCGCTGCCGTAGGGGCGGCCGGGAACGGCGGGGGCGCGCTCAAAGATCGTATAGGTACCGAGCATATTCGCATCGTTCACAAGGTCCACGATGCGCTCCGGGACTTTATGCTCCAGCGCAAGCAGCGCGTTTTCTCTCGGGGTCAGACTCATATCCGGATACCTGCCTTTCCTCTGTCTGCTTCTCTCCCGCAGGACAAAAAGCTTTTCTCACTTATGAATCGTAACAGAATCCGGGGAGGATTCAAGCAGTATTTCGTTTCCCTGCGGGAAAGCAACTGTTTGAGGACGAACAAACAGGCTGCGGTGCAGCGCATCGCAGCCTGTCGGAGCGTCGGCGGAGCAGGGATACGGAGCGATCATCCCATCCCCATGAGCAAAGGGTAATTGCTGACCAGGTGATCCACAAAGCGCATGATCTCGGGATCGAACTCCCGTCGTTTTCTCAGGATCAGCGAATAGGTGACGCGCACCTCAGGTTCGATCGGAAGCACGGCGGCGTTGCTGCACAGCTGCAGGATGGACGTATGATACCCTTCCCGCAGGATGATCGAGGTGTCATGATTGTCGATGAGATTGGCGATGAAGGTGTTCTCGGTACCGTAAAAGCAGTTGTTCAGCTTGACGCTGCGCTCGCCGCAGATATGCTCCAGCATGTCCGCAAAGGGATCGGAAACGCCGGCAACCACGAATTTCAGATCCTCCAGCTGCTTCCAGGTCACAGACTGCCGGCGGGCCAGTTCACTGTTTGCCGGAGTCAGGAGAACAAGCGGACTGTACCGGACGCAGGGGAAGTATTTCAGATCCTCATATTCTCTCCAGTGGAAGAGCATCGCCATGTCCGCGCTTCCGCTGCGCAGCGCCTCGAACAGGCTCTCGCTGCTGTCAAAGGGCGCGGCGTTGACACGGATGCTGCACTTGCCCTCTTTCTCGCAGAAGGCCGAAGCGCAGGCGGAGATCCCGCTGATGAATTTGGTGTTGTTTCCCAAAACGCCGATCGTGACTTCCAGCTTCCTGGAGGCGTTGTATTCCTCCGCCATCTTCTCCAGTTCGCGCATCTCCCGGTCAACGATACAGGCTTTTTCATAGAACTGAAGGCCGAATTCCGTCGGCCTGACGCCGGTCGGCGTGCGCTGAAGCAGCTTGACGTCCAGCGATTTTTCCATGCGCTGGATCGCCTGCCCGAGCCCCTGGGAAGAGACGAACAGTTTTTTGGACGCGCTCTGAATGCTGCCGCAGTTACAGACCTCGATAAAGTATCGCAGGAACTCAAGCGTCATAGCATATGCTCCTTTGCATGCACCTGGGAGACCGCGCGTTTTCTGTTTATCAACGCGCGGGACGCGCCCCGCGGCGCAAAAGGCCGCATGACGCCCGATGATCAGAAAGCCTTTCGCGGCTCTGCGTCCGCATCCTTGAAACCGACCGGAAAGCAGTCACGGCAGAATATTTGTATTATTATACTGCGAATACCAGCCTATGGCAACAGGAATCTCCTGCGATAGCCGAATATTAAGCAATTACAGAGGGTTCGGCGGCGATGCGGACAGCCCCCCTCCCGCATGGGGCGGGTCCGGGAGGGGAC
>JAEEGL014315934.1_pt1 | contig 10693 bp, 8 predicted proteins | sample 9134231 | NCBI WGS metagenome assembly JAEEGL01 (sample SAMN16246548, study PRJNA631951) | gut metagenome | biome: gut microbiome; feature: rumen; material: fiber-attached | host: Bos | place: Iran: Karaj | collected 2018-10 | reverse complement strand
GTACGAGTCTCCTCAGTTCACCGACGGTATCGCACAATCCAAGGGCCCATGCCTGAGGTGAGACCTTCAGTGTCTCGTATGTGGGCATATCCTTCTTCCTGACTATCGATGATAATATCAGAGCTTCGGAGAACTCCATCATGCAGTCCTCCACCACCTGTGATTGCAGGATCGCAGGATCCGATTTCAACTTGGAGACAAGCGATTTCATATCCTCCTTGAGCTGCCCCTGTATCGTCATGAACTCGCCCTCCGTATGGATAGCATGGATCATGTTCTTCGTCTTCCTGATTATGGTACGTGACATCGACAGTGCCAATTCTCTTTTGATCTCGAGTTCGGCCATTTTGTCCATGACTTTACCGATCGTTGCATCCAATTCCTTCATGGATGTTAGAATGTACTGGCGGGTTTATAAAGTCAGAGAATCCAGGAAGCTCTTCCTCAGCAGGATGTGGCGGTTGGCACACTCGATCCTGTCGGAAAAGGATGACGGGTCGGCAGGTTCGAACTCCAATCCTTCATACTTTACTTCCAATAATGTGAGCGCATCCGGATCGGCGATACCGAAGTTGACCGTCTTACCGTTCAATGCCTCTTTGACATCATCGATGCCGTTCTTCCCCGATGCCACGGCTGTCAAGGCGGCGACTATCTTCCTGATCATGTTCCATAGGAAGAACTGTGCGCGGAACGTCAGTTCGATGATATCACCCTTCTCGACGATGTCGATGGAATCTATGGTGGTCACTGTGGGCTTGTTCTCGTATATCTTGCAGAACATGGCGAAATCATGCTCCCCGATGAACAGGCTGGCACATTCCCTCAACAGTGGAATGTCCAGACCTTCTGACGGCAGGACGTATCTGTAGATGCGTTCGTTCGCGTACCTGGGATTGAAATCGACAGGTACATCCGCAGCCCCGAGGTAGTAGATGCTGCCCGATACCGAATTCAGTGCCTTGAGGAGTGTGGCATTGTCCCTGAAGTCGGTGTTGATCGCTACGACATTCCCCAAAGCGTTGACTCCTGCATCGGTTCTGCTGGAGGGCTTGATGTCGAACCAATCCTCCTCCTTCCCTCTGCAGACGGTCTGTAGATCTCTCATCATATCGCCTACGACCGTCGGTAATCCGACCTGATACTGGGAACCGTTGAAACCGGCCCCCTCGTATGCTATCTTCAAAGCGACTCTTCTCATGCCGAACGCAGTTCCTTCATGTGGTCCACTCTCTTCTGGACCAATGCCTTCGTACCGATATCATGACGTACCGCCATGTGGTCGCACTTAACGAACTTGAGCGCCTTCTCGCAGTTCTTCTCTGCCTCGTCGATCGTGCTGCCGATACCCACGACACCGATGGACCTCGATGTTCCGGTGAGTAACTTACCGTCCTTCTGGTCCACGTTCGCGAAGTATACTTTGGAACCGCATCCCTCGATGCCTTCAACATCGACGGATATCTCCTTTCCGGAGACTGATTTCACACCGTATCCTTCCGGTACCACGTATTTGCATACAGTGGCCTGGTCGTAGAACTCCACATCCTCCGTCAGTGTGCCAGTGGCCATCCTGTAGCAGATGTCCGCGAAGTCGCTCTTCAGTAAAGTCAGAACATTCATCGCCTCCGGGTCTCCGAACCTTGCGTTGATCTCGATGATCTTCGGGCCATTTACTGTGAGCATGAACTGTCCGTACATCGGACCCTTGTATGGACATCCTTCCTTTGCCATCGCATCGACGATGTCCTGCACTATTTTCAATGCAGCCTTCCTCTCCTCAACGGTGACGAACGGAAGGAGATGGTTCGAATCGGTGTATGAGCCCATTCCGCCTGTGTTCGGTCCCTTGTCACCCTCGTATGCCCTCTTGTGGTCCTGTACCAAGGGCATGGGTCTGATGTTCTTTCCGTCGCAGAACACCATCTGCGTGAACTCCTCGCCTATGGCTCTTTCTTCAAGGATAACGCCGGCACCTCCGATACCGTTGTCGAATATCTCATTGATATAATCCATGATGTCCTCGAAGGAATGCAGGTGCTCTCCCTGAACCTTCACACCCTTTCCGCCTGTCAGACCTACGGGTTTGACGACGATCTCGTGTTTAACGTTCTTCACATACTCTTCCGCATCCTTGGCGTTATCGAATGATGCGTATGCGAGGTTTCCGTCGATCTTGTACTTGTTCACAAGGTCCCTCATGAAGGATTTGGACGTCTCGATCCTGGCGGCGGCCTTGGTGGGTGATGCGCATCTTACGCCGATCTTCTCCAATTCATCGACTATACCCACTTCAAGAGGAGCCTCAGGACCTACGAATGCTAACTTGATGTCATTCTCCTTAGCGAACGCACATACCTTCGCGGTATCCTTCTCGTCGCACAGGAGATACTTCTTGGACCTGGATATTATGCCGGGGTTGGCATTCTTCATAACACTGTACACTTCCGCACCGGACCTGAACAATGCCTCAACTGCCGCGTGCTCACGTCCACCGCCTCCAATAGCCAATACCTTCATCGGATCACAGCTCCATAGCTTTTAAGATCTCATCAAGTCCCATATCCTTCTTGACACTGGTCTTGAAGATGTGTTTGTTTCCGCCGGTGAGTCTCTCATAATCCTTAGTTATCACTTCGGGATCGACATCCACCGCTTCGGCGATGTCCACTTTATTCAGTATCGCCAGGTCTGAATGCAGGAATATGTCGGGGTGCTTCCTAACCATGTCATCACCCTCCGTGGTCGAGATGACGACAACACGGAAGTCCGTTCCCAGCGGGAAGTCGGCAGGACATACCAGATTGCCGACGTTCTCAATGAACAGCACATCGATCTCTTCCAGGTCCATCTCGTGCAGTTTCTTGTGTATCATATCGGCTGTGAGATGGCAGTCCTTCCCTGTGTTGCAGTTGACCGCTTTGATTCCGGAATCCTTCATCCTGGAGAAGTCATCGACTCCGGTGACATCGCCTGCGATAGCGGCCACCTTCAGGCCCTTGGCCCTCAGTTTCTCCGCCAGTTTGATGATCATCGCCGTCTTACCGGCACCGATGGAACCCATGAAGTCCACGGATGTTATGCCGTGCTCCTGCAGGAGGCGATAGTTCTCATGAGCGATCTTGTTATTCTCCCTCAGTACGTCGAACTCCATACTGACATCGGTGATCATGTGCATGACCGATAATCAATCACGTCAACTATAATACTAACGCGCACACGCGAGGCTCGATGTGGGATGTGGATGCCATGGTGATGAAATCCTTTTCTGATCCTGGTGTAGGTCAGTGCTGCCAGATGATTGTACGTACGTCGAACATACCATACTATATCCAGCGAATGCGATTCACGGACCATGGCCAAGTACAGGTGTTCGATCTGCGGTGAGATTTACGACGAAGAGAAGGAAGGAGTATTGTTCAAGGACCTTCCGGATGATTGGAGATGTCCTAGGTGCAAGGCATCGAAGGACAAGTTCGAACTCATCAAGGATGAGTTGCCTGTAAGCGAATTGGATTACGACCCGTCGTTGGTGAAGCATGACAACGGTATCATGGACGAGATCCACGAGATGGCGGTCAAGGGTGTGAGCATAGGCGAACCCATGGATACATTGATGCATGTGCCCAAGTTCGATGACATCCTGATATTGGGTGCACAGTTGGCCACACCGCCCAGGGATGACGGGGAGGAGGTCAACATCCGTACTGTCATTGGTAAGAACGCCAAGAGGCCGATGGTGTTGGAATCCCCGATTTACGTGTCGCATATGAGCTTCGGTGCACTGTCCAAGAACGCGAAGGTCGCATTGGCGAAGGGTACCGCTTTAGCAAAAACTGCCATGTGCAGCGGTGAGGGGGGTGTTCTCCCTGAGGAGATAGGTGCGGCATACAAGTACATATTCGAGTACGTTCCCAACAAATATTCAGTGACGATACACACCTTCGAGCATTCCGCAGCGATCGAGATAAAGATCGGACAGGGGACCAAACCCGGGATGGGAGGCCATCTTCCCGGGAAGAAGGTAACGCCCGAGATCGCGAAGGTCAGGGACAAGCCCGTGGGGCAGGACGTCCAGAGCCCATCCAGGTTCGAAGAGATCAACTCCCCCGAGGACCTGAAGGCCATGGTCGATACATTGAGAAGATTGACAGACGGTCTTCCCATCGGTGTGAAGATCGCCGCAGGTCATATCGAGGAGGATCTGGAGTTCATTTCCAAGTCCGGATGCGATTTCATAACCATCGACGGAAGGGGCGGAGCGACCGGTTCGTCACCGAAGTTCCTGAAGGATGCGTCAAGTGTACCGACGGTTTATGCACTGTCCAGGGCTAGGAGATACATGGACGAGCATGGAATGACCCAGGAGCTCGTTATAACAGGCGGGTTGCGTACAAGCAAGGACTTCGTCAAGGCCATCGCAATGGGTGCGGACGCCATCGCCATCGCTTCAGCCGCCATGATGGCCCTTGGATGTCAGAAGTACAGGGTGTGCAACTCAGGCAACTGCCCTATGGGCATCGCCACACAGGATCCGGAACTGTCCAAGCGTTTGGATGTCGATATAGGTGCGAAGAGGGTCGCCAATTTCCTGAACGTGTCCGCCGAGGAGCTGAGGATATTCACGAGGGTCACCGGTCACAAGGATGTTCACGATCTTTCACTGAAGGATCTGTGCACCATCGATTCGGACATAGCCAGTAATACTGGAATAAGGCACGCCTGACTCAGAAGAAATCGGAGAGTTTGGTGTTCTTGACCTTAGGTTGTGCCGGAGGCTCCTCCTTCGGCACCTCCTTCTTCTTAGCGGCACGGGGTCTGCCGAATTTACCGTCGAATAAGGTTGCCTGCTGCGACCCCATCATGATGTCCTTCTCGTTCCATCCGAATACCTCGGTGATCCTGGAAGCGGTCTGGGCAATGCGTTCGGCGTAGTATCTGTAATCGGGTTTCGCCTTGAACTCCACACCGCTGATGTACGGTTCCACCTTCTGTGGTGTTGAATTGGAATCCGTAACGATCCATGAGACCTTCATTCCGGGGATGAACTCGTAGCCCATGTCGATTAGCTTCTTTGCTGCCTGTACATTCGCCATCCTGTCTGGGTTCTCGTACGCATCGAGTCCCTTACATCCTTTGGATATGACTAGCTCCGATGCAGGCACCTTTCCAGCAAGGACGTCCTGCACAGTGGTCTTCACCAGTGTGAGTGCCTCATCGTTCCTCTCCTCCAGGATGTAGTTGAACAGTTTCATCAGGACATCGCTTTGAAGGTCGAACGAGTCGGAACGCCTAATCTCGTAACCCCTCACAAGGAGTTCGTCCTGGGGTTCTGGGTATACTATCCTTCCCACATACCTCTTCTTCATACCGTGGGTGAACATGGGTTCGAAGATCTTCTCGAACTCCAACGTTCCGCCGTCCCTGGAAAAGCGTTCCGCCATCCTGTTACCGAATTCTATCGAACCTTCCAGGTTCGGTTCGGGTGACTGCATGAATATGGAATCGGTATCGGAATAGATCACAGGCACACCTTCCGCCTCCACCTCCTTGATGATACCGATGGTGGTGGCCCTTGCGAACGCTGTTATCGAAGCTCCGATGCTCTTATCGGTGAATCTGTAGAATGATGAGGCGAACACTCCGTAGAAGGTGTTCATCAATACCTTGACAGCGGCCTGGAGACCGTCCAGATAATGGTACTCATCCTGATTGGACGTCTTCTTCATCCTTGCCTTGATGTCATCCCTCTGTTTCATCAGCCCTTCGAGGATCCTGGGGAGGAGGCCCTCCCTCCTCTCCTTGGACACGTATCTCGTGGTCCCGTCGGGACTTACTATCTCGCCGTCCGGTGACAGTGTGGTGAAGCAGATGTTCTTGGCTATGATCAATGAAGGATACATGGATTTGAAGTCCAGGACACATACCCAGTGGTACAATCCCGGGTTCATGGTGTGAACGTATCCCCCTTCGATCTGGTCGGTACGGGACATCTTCCCCGTCATCGGTACGCCGATCTTCTCCCTGTCCGCCTTGCGTATGAGCAGGGAGTCGGCCAACGTGGATGTCCCTGATGTCAATATATCCTCAACAGGAAGGTATGACACGGCCGCAAGGTCCATGCCCTTCCTTACGGTGCCCACATGCTGCAGTATCTTAAGTGCCAGTTCGGCGTCCTTGAAGCAGTATTCTATAACTTTGGCGCTGTTCTTCGCCCATTCCTCGTCCATGTATTTCGGGTCCACATCCAGTTTGGTCTCCCCGAGTATCTGCATCGAGACGGCGTTGAGAGTTTCCTGCTTGGGCCTGAGTTCCCTTCTCACGGCCCACCATGCGTCGACTACCAATCTTCCTTTGGCCCTCCAGAACCTCTCCGAGATACGTTTCGGGATGCCTCCATCCCTTCCCCATCTCACCTCGGATTCTATCTTCTGGAGTCTCGCCCTCTCCATTATCTTGGTTATATCGTAATTGTCGATGTTGTATCCAGTGATGACATCAGGGTCCTCTTTCTGTATGATCTCCGAGAACTTCTTGATGATGTCCTTCTCGGAACCCGTGGCGGCCTCGCAGTTCTTGTACTCCCCATTCTCGTACACCACTGAACAGATGGTCAGCAGATAACCGTGGAGAACGCTGTTCTCTATATCGAACGATAGGAACTTCAGACCGGGGTCGAAGGAGTCTATGTTCTCGAAGCTCTCCATCTTGATGGTGAGGTCAGTGGAGTAGTCCTTCTCGATCTCCTCACCCGTCACATGGATACACGAGCCCATGTCCATGTCGTAGAGGAACCTGTCGGCGAAATTGATGTCCGCCGACAGAAGACGGTACGCACCCTTCAGACGGTTGCGGAAATCGTTCATCAGCCAAGGGTACTTTATGGTGACCTTGAGGACGTCGTTCATGTCCCCTTTGTAGAGTAATCTGTCCTCTTCCACGGAGATGATGTTATCATCCTTGCGGAGGCTCTCCGCAAGGTCCTTCCTCGGATTAAGGATATGGAAATATGTGTGGAATCCGTAGTAGAGGATGGTTATGGACTTCTGTTCACGGGTCTTCCCGAACAGTTCTATGGCGACGTCATCCCCGTCCTGGCGGTAGGATGCGCTTAGCAGTCTGACGTCCCATTCTCCCATATGTTACCTCACTTGTTGGCCACTATCCTGATGACGTCCCCGTCCTCCAGGATGTAATCCGCACCGACGGTACGTTTGGTCTTAGCGTTGATCGCACGGATGAACTTGTCACCCAGTTCCGTGTGCACCTTGTATGCAAGGTCGCGTGCCGTCGATCCCCTCGGCAAGAGATACGCATCAGGCAGCACCCTTCCGAAGTGGTCGGTGTACTTGTTCTCGTCCTCCACGGGATAGACGGTTATCAGGTCCAGGATATCGAACGCGGCCTCTTCCAGACATCTCTGCACGCCTGTGCCGCCGTACTTGGCCATGTTCTCCTTCATGTAGTCTAATGCCTTCTTCTGGGCATCGTTGAGATTGATTCCCTCTTTGATCTTGAAAGACGGGTCGCCAGGTGTGTATTCCACCACACCTTTCTCCGCCGCTTTCTTTAGAGCGAGCTCGGTTTCCGCCATGGTGACCACGCTCTTGTCGTTGATTGCACGCACCAAATCCACATTACCTTCGGGAGCGATGTCCGCCTTGTTCATGGCGACGATCATCGGTTTGCCGTACTCCCTTACCTTCACCGCGATCCTCAGCATGATCTCATCATCCCACTTCGTAGGGTCAGCGGGAGGATTGACGTCCATGAGAGCCTTCTTCACTTGTGCCTCGGTGACCTTCAGGCCTGCCAATCTGTCATAGATCAACGTCTCGGGCTTCGCACCTGTCATCTTGGCGGTGCGTGCCATCTTGTTGAAACCGTCGTTGAGGATTCCTTTGATCCACATCTCGATCTCGTTCCTCAGGAATCCTATGTCCTCCCTGGGGTCGTGATCCCCAGGTTTTCCGGGTACGCCCTCGATGTTGGTCGATCCCGACACATCTATCACGTTGATCAGCGCATCCGCCTGTCTCAGATCATCCAGGAACTGGTTTCCTAGACCTTTTCCCTGCCAGGCATCGGGTACCAATCCTGCCACGTCAAGGAGCTCCACGGGTATCATCCTGGTCCCGTTGACGCATCCGGAGTTATGGGGTGTGCACTGCACGCCCAGCTCCTTGCACGGACATTTGGACCTTACATATCCTACTCCTTTGTTCGCCGCGATAGTCGTGAACGGATAGTTGGCTATCTCGACCGGTGCCATTGTCGCCGCACCGAAGAATGTCGATTTACCTACGTTCGGTTTCCCTACGATTCCGATCTGCATGTGATCGTCGGGGATTATGGATTGCTACTAATTTATCATTACTGGGAGAGGGCTCCGATTATCGCATGTTGAACACGTTTCTGAAGGTGGGGTTTAACTACTATCATTTGGATTCGTCAGGCCATGCGCATTACTATAGTGGGTTGCGGCTCCATAGGCAGGACGCTGGCCATGGCCGCTGACCGTATGGAAGAGGTCAAGAGGATCTACCTCATCGACATCAAGAAGGAGAAGGCGGAGAAGCTAGCGACCCAGCTCAACAAGGCGATAGTGGTCGAATCCGTCGAGGATGAACTGTATCACTGCGACCTTGTGGTGGAGGCGGCCACACAGGAAGCGGCCAAGGATGTACTTTTGAAGACATCCTCACGCGGTGTCGACATCATGCTGACATCCGTCGGTGCACTTGTGGAGGATGACTTCAGGGCGACGGTCTTCGATAAGGCGAAGAACTGTGACGCACGCATCTACATCCCATCCGGTCCGATGTTCGGAATGGACGGACTGAGGGCGGCAGCGAGCGATGAATTGGACACAGTCGAGATGGTCCTCACAGCAGGTGACGCATCATTCGTGGACATCGATGTGAGCAACATCAAGGAGAGGAAGGTCCTGTTCAGCGGTTCCGCCAGGGAAGCAGTCAAGAAGTTCCCGAAGAACATCAACATCGCAGCAACCGTGAGTCTTCAGGGTATCGGTTTCGACAAGACCAAGGTAACCATCGTGCTCGATCCGGAAGCGAAGACCAACAGGTTCGACCTGATCGTTGAAGGAAAATTCGGTAAGTCCGAATGTACAACATCCAACGTGTATTCGCCGGAATCCCCGTACAACTCATATCTGTCATCACTTTCGACGATTTCCGCTCTCGAAAGGATCATCAGGAACGAGTGGGCAGGAATATGAGCCGTTCAGGTAGACTGTCGTCCCTCATGGGCGACCTCGATGCTGTCATAATAGCCAACGGTACCGAGCCGTTCCTGGATTCCACTTTCTGGTATCTCACCGAGCAGATGTCCGGTTCATTCGAGGGTTCCATAGCCATGGTGCACAAGGATGGTACGCTTGATGTGATCGTGAGTCAGCTGGAGGAGGAGATCGCCAGGTCCGGAACGGGCGAACTGCATGTGTACAAGACCGGGCAGGAGTACAAGGATATCCTCACTGAATTGTTGAAGGATTGCAAGAAAGTCGGTGTCAACTCAGGTTCCATCCCCTATTCAGCGATAAGGATGCTGAGGAAGGTACGTGAGGACCTGGAGTTCGAGGATGCCTCAGGCATCGTATCCGAAACTGTGAACGTGAAGGATGGGAAGGAGGTCGCATGCATACGCAAGGCATGTGAGATAACCTCCAAGGTCGCGAATGAGTTGCCGTCGATGATATCCGAAGGCGTCTCGGAGAAGGAGGTCGCATCGGAGATGGACATCCGTATGAGGAGATACGGAGGGACGGGCAATGCGTTCGATACCATCGCTGCCTTTGGGAAGTACTCCGCGGAACCGCACCATATGCCATGCGACTACAGATTGAAGAAAGGGGACACGGCGCTGTTCGACTTCGGTGCGAAATATGACAGGTACTGTGCGGATCTGACCAGGACGATATTCCTGGACGATCCCGGGGACACCATGCGCAGAGTCTACGACATTGTGCTCAAGGCACAGCAGGCCGGTATTGATGCCATCAGGCCCGGTGTGAACGCCGAGGCAGTGGATGCAGCGGCGAGGGAGGTCATCGATTCAACGGAATTCAAGGGAAGGTTCATCCATTCATTCGGTCACGGTATCGGCATGGACGTGCATCAGGAGATCCATGTATCGCCGAGATCGAAGCATGTCCTCAAGGAAGGGAACATCATCTCCGCTGAACCGGGAATATATGTGCCAGGTGTCGGCGGTGTAAGGATAGAGGACACAATATTGGTGACGAAGGACGGCTGCGAGAGGCTGACCTCCTTCGACCACTCTTTCACGATTTCTCGATGAATATCCTCTGTCTATCGCCTGCTTCTTCCAGTACGGAGCAGTCTCCCTTCATCTTACCTATCTTGATGACTGGGTATCTTGAGACGGGTCTTCCGTCCTCACCGCTCAGCGGTGTCGGACCGAAGAACAGGCATAATGCACCGACCTTGGGCCAGTAGGCTATATCTCCAACATCGAGTACGGTGACCTGTTCTCCCTTCATCTCCACATCGTTCAACGGGAACTCGAAGTAGATCTCGTCCCCGAGCATGTTGATGGTGTTCCTGAACGGGAGAGCGAACCATATCGCATTGGATATGTCGGAATCATCGAGTTCCGCTTGGATATCCGCGTTGCGCGTCCTTATCGATATGTTGAGCATCTCATTCCC
>JAEEGL013884255.1_pt1 | contig 10693 bp, 9 predicted proteins | sample 9134231 | NCBI WGS metagenome assembly JAEEGL01 (sample SAMN16246548, study PRJNA631951) | gut metagenome | biome: gut microbiome; feature: rumen; material: fiber-attached | host: Bos | place: Iran: Karaj | collected 2018-10 | reverse complement strand
TTGTGGTTTGATGTCACGGTGGATTACATGATGCGCATGTGCGGCACGCAGGCCTACAGCCACTTGCGCCGCAATTGCCATGGTCTCGCGTGGGCTCAGTACACCTTTTCGACGAATATACTGTTTAAGAGTAATGCCGTCAATCAGTTCCATCGCGATGTAGTAAACATCACCAACATTGCCGACATCATACACGCGTACGATATTCTCACAGTCCAACGAGGACGTTGCCTGTCCCTCGATCTTGAATCGCCGCACAAATTCCTTGTCATCAGACAGTTCCGGTTTCAATATCTTTATGGCCACAAGATGTTTTTCCAGCACATCCTCAGCCTTATAGACGTCAGCCATTCCGCCGGCGGCGATATACTCCAAAATATTATAGCGTTCCGCAAAGAGACTGCCGACCTTAAGCATCCGCATCCTCCTCTGCTTTATACAGAACGGCAGTGATATTATCCTTGCCGCCCTGTTCATTCGCTGTATGAATCAATGATTCAACTTTCCTTTCCATCGGGAACGTCTCATCGAGAATGAGGTTTTTGATGACGATGTCCCGGACCATACCCGACAACCCGTCTGAACAAAGCAATAGATAACTTCCCTTTCTCATACGCTGTTCGAACAGGTCAGGCTCGACCTTCGACATCGTCCCGATAGCTCGCGTGATCACATTCTTAGAACGCTCGTATTCTTCCGAGCCGCGTTTCATCATTCCCTTCTCGACCATTTCCTCCACGTATGAATGGTCTTTGGTGATCTGTTTTATCGTGTATTTTTTAGGATCCACGTAGTATGCGCGTGAATCTCCGACATTGGCGATGTAAACGTCCCGGCCAACGATGGCCGCAATGACAAGCGTCGTTCCCATTCCAAACGTATTCATATCAGCAGACCGACGAAAAACCACTTCGTTTGCCTGTTCAACAGCCTGTTCAAGAAGATATCCCGGCATATTGACAGGAGCCTTCTGAATATATTCGGCCACAGTCGATATTGCAAGCGAAGATGCGACCTCTCCATATGAATGCCCGCCCATTCCGTCCGCCACTATCATAAAGGCGTCAAACATACCGAAAGGCGCAGCTAAAAAGAACGAATCTTCATTGTTCGCCCTCTTTCTGCCCTTATCTGTCTTTCCGAATGGGTTGTTTGCCGGCATTGATTTCTTCCTTATTGCTCCTTTTGAAGACCTGTTTCCGTTCCTTCTAACAGTTCTTCCTTCATTACACGGCGCCGAAGCTGACCGCAGGCGCCGTCAATATCCGAGCCTAATTCTCTCCTAATTGTAGCATTTATTCCATATTTCGCAAGCGTTTTTTGGAATGCGGAAAGTTCTGAAGCAAGCGGTCTTTCGAAGCCTCGCTCTGCAACAGGGTTCACCGGAATCAGGTTCACATGGGCATTCCTGCCTGTCAGCAGCCGGCCGAGTTTCCCCGCCTCTTCCTTTGTATCGTTCACGCCACGCACAACCGAGTACTCATACGTCACGCGTCTTCCAGTCTTTTCAAAATAGTGGTCACATGCATCCAGCACTTCAGACAGCGTATAACGGTTCGCGATCGGCATCAGTTTGCGGCGGGTCTCATCATCAGCAGCGTGAAGCGACAAGGCAAGTGTTAGCGGAATATTCTCTTCGGCCAGCTTAAGGATACCCTCCGGCAGACCGCATGTCGAAAGAGTGATGTTGCGAGCGCTAAAGTTCCTGCCCCTTGCATCCGTGACGATATGCAGGGATGAGACCACATTGGAATAATTATCGAGCGGCTCTCCGGCTCCCATCAAAACGAGGTGGTTTACGGTTTCTCCTGTATCAGTTTCGATTCCGTACAACTGTCCAAGTATTTCAGATGGCTTTAGAGAACGTACGAGGCCGTCAAGCGTGGATGCGCAAAAGCGGCAGCCCATCCGGCAACCGACCTGAGTTGACACACAAACCGTGTTGCCGTGATGATAACGCATTAACACTGACTCGATCAGGTTGCCATCCGGCAGGAGAAACAGGTATTTCCGTGTGCCGTCCAGCTTTGACTCCTGTACGCGCTCTATTACAGGCATTCGGAAATCCCCGTTTTCCTTCAGTTTTACCCGTAAGGCCATTGGCAAATTCGTCATGCTGTCAGGTGACGGAACTTTCTCCTTGTGAAGCCATAAAAACACCTGAGACGCACGATATTTCGGCTCCCCAAGTAAACGCATCTCTTCTTCAATCTCTTCATAACTGAGAGACCTGAAATCCTTCATTTCCGGTCATTAACCTTTCTTAAAAACGCGCGCCATGTAAAAGCCGCGCATATCATCTACTCCCGGCAGGCACGTTCTTTCATAAACGAGTTCCAATTCATCGTGAAGATCCAACAGTCTCTGGATCTGAGCTCTGTTCTCCCCCGGGTTTAAGGTACATGTTGAATATGCCAACGTACCGCCTTTTTTAAGATATGGCAGTATATTGTCCAAGATTCTGCGCTGTAGACCTTCCAGTTCCTCAAGATACCGGTCGTTCAAATGCAACTGTATATCGGGCTTCTCTCCGATTATTCCGATCCCTGAGCACGGTACATCAGCTATGATGAGATCAAATGCATTGAAAAACTCTTTGCGCGGTTCGGATGCGTCCTGCACAATTGTCTCAATGAAAGGCAGACCGAGACGTTTCTTATTCTCTAGGATTCTTTTGAGTTTGGATGTGTTTATATCACATGCCACAAAACGATAGTTTTGACTAACGAGTGTTTTTAATTGCTGTGAAGTCCAGTTCTGAATCCCACATTGCATTTGAGACGTCTTCTTTGCCTCGTTTGCTCTTCTGAATGCGTATTTGGCCCGATACAGGGCTTCATCCGCAAGTCGTATGCATTTCCCTCCCGGTGCGGCACAGACATCTAAAATAGCCAAATATGCAGTCTCAGGGCGGCCCGAAACGATGTCCGCAACCATATCACCAGCCAGAACCGAACTGGTGTCCTGTATATAAAACAGGCCATTCAGAAAAGCATCAGATCTCGTTAAGTCTTTGACGCCGCTCAATTCATAAACGTTACGAACATCCTCCCGTTTTTTTACAGTTATACCATCTTTGGCAAGGCTCTCCAAAAAAGACTTTTCGCTCCCCGCCGAAATCATCCTGCGAACGATCAGCGGACGTCCGGGTGTTATCAGAGAGGCAGCAATAGCCTGATAGTTTTCAGGATACCATGCCTTCAGCTTTCTCCATAGCCAAGAAGTAATGCCGGCACGATCCGATTTCGACAGACACGACAAAACAGTTTCGCGTTCAGCATCGGCCCTGCGAAGCACGGAATTAACGAGACCTCTCAACCCGCCAAGTCCGATGCTCTGCGCCAACCTGACATATTCATTTACAGCGGCATAGTTTTCTGTCCGCATGTAATACAGTTCAAATAGTCCCATGTATAGGACTGTCAGCACCGAAATCTTCTGCTTCGCGACGGGCTTCGTCAGTAGTCGTCCCAGTATCGCGTCCAGCGTTACTTTTCGTTCCAAAACACCTTTCGTAAGATGCCGTAGAAACCCCTTGTCTTCAATAGACAGTGCATTAGTCAAAGATTCCTGTCCGGCGTATGCGTCGTTCAGAAGTCTGCCGTCCTTCAGCACTGATAGCAGAATGAAGTATGCTGTTTTCCGCACAGAAACTTCAGACATTCAACATCTCACCCACAATAACCGGATAGCCGCGCAGATAAGCATCCGCCTCCATCCATTTTTTACCTTCCGGCTGTACGGAAAGGAATTGCAAAGCATCTTTACCACAAGCTACAGTAAAGGCTTTCTTGGTCACTTCGATGACTGTGCCAGGCAATGCATCCCCTTCATAATAAACGGTTTCGGAATCTCGCACTTTCAGCATTTTCCCTTGGCGGAAGCAATATGCTGCCGGCCACGAGTAGAATGCGCGGACCTTTCGCTCGAGAACTTCTGCATTCTCGGTAAAATCCAGCTTTCCCATTGCTTTGTCAAGCATTTTAGCATAAGGGGTCGGGGAATCTCCCTGCGGGATCGGATGAAGCACTCCCGCTTCCGCTTCTTCCAGCACTTCTAAGAGCGCCGGACCACCGAGAACTGACAGCCGGTCAAACAGCGATTCGCCGGTCTCTTTTGGTCTTATCTCATATTCCACTGTTTTCAGGATATCTCCGGTATCAAGCCCTGCATCCATCTGCATGACTGTAACACCCGTCTTCTCTTCACCACACAGCAGTGCCCATTGAATCGGAGCCGCTCCTCGATATTTCGGCAAAAGTGAGGCATGTACGTCGATACAGCCATAACGAGGTATTGACAGGATATTGTCACGGAGGATCACTCCATACGCTACAACTATGATTACATCCGGCCGAAGTGTTCTGATCTCATCTGCGCGTTCCTGCTTTTTCAGGGATTTCGGCTGAAACACCGGTATTCCATGTGAAAGCGCAAATGATTTCACTGGTGAGTAAGCCGTTTTCTTTCCACGTCCCTGCTCTCTGTCCGGTTGTGTATAGACGCCGACAACTTGATGCTTTGATTCTGCAAGCGCTTGTAATGTCGGGACTGCAAAATCCGGCGTCCCCATGAACACGATTCTCATGAATGTTTATCCTTTCGGAACATTATTGTTCCTGGTCTTTATCCTGCCGCGTGCGGGCTTCTTCAATTCGACGGTCCAGTTCCTCGTTGGTAATAACTTCGCCTATGACTTTCTGTGTATACATAATGCCATCAAGATGATCACACTCATGGCAGATCGCGCGCGCCAGAAGTCCTTCACCCGTAAGTGTATATATATCGCCGTCCAGTCCCGTGAATTCAACCGTGACTTTCTCTGGCCGAGTCACAACACCGCTCATGCCCGCATAAGACAGGCAGCCTTCATATCCCGTCTGCTCTCCTTCCGTCTCTTTGATGACCGGATTGATCATCGCAAAGCGAAGAGAGTCTTCTTCCTTTGGCTCTTCGCCAGGTTCGGGCTCCGGAGTACAGTCAATAACGACGATTCTCTTTAATATGCCGACCTGCGGAGCAGCAAGGCCGACACCGCCTGTCTCATACATCGTCTCGAACATATCGTCGACAAGTTGTATGATACGCGGTGTTATGAGACGTACCGGTTTGCATTTTTTTGTCAATACTTCATCGCCAAGCTGGCGGATATTTAAGATAGCCATAGTTCTCCTTAAGATTCAAATGTAATATATGTCCTATCGCCTGTAGGAAGCGTTGCGGCAAGTGCTTCTATGTGTTTTTTTACCGCAATCAGCTCGTCTTCAGTCTTGCATTTGATATGAAACGTGTAGCGATATTGATCTTTGACCTTAAAAGCTGATTCCTCGGCAGGTCCCAAAAAAGTGATTTCAGTTCCTTCAAACGTATTCCTGCATGACGATGCAATGGACTCAGCATTCTGCTTCAAGGATCTCCAGTCAATGCCAGAGAACCTTACTCCTGCGAAAAGTCCTGCAGGAGGATACTGCATTGCTTTTCGGAACAGAAGCTCCGTTTTAAAGAAACTCTCATAATCCTGACGTGCTGCAGCTTCAATCGCATAATGCTCAGGATAATAGGTTTGCACAACGCATTCGCCTTTCATCTCTCCCCTGCCAGCACGTCCTTCCGCCTGTGTAAGCAGCTGAAAGGTACGCTCCGCGCTCCTATAATCCGGCACATTCAGCGAGAGGTCTGCTGCAAGGATTCCGACCAGCGTCACCAGTGGAAAATCATGCCCTTTTACAATCATCTGCGTGCCTATCAGCATATCCGCTTCGTGATTTGCAAATTTCTCAAGGATGGTACGGTGGCCATCCTTTCCAGCTGTTGTATCTGCGTCCATCCGAAGCGTCCGGATGCTAGGGAACATTTCCTGAGCAAGTTCCTCTACGCGCTCTGTTCCGATGCCAAATGTACCTATCATCCCCGATCCGCAGGAAGGGCATGTTTTTACCATTCTCATCTCATAACTGCAAAAATGACATTTCAGCATGCCATTTTTGTGATAGTTAAGCGGAACACTGCAATGAGGACACTCGACAGGCTTACCGCAGGCACGACAGGAAACCGATCCCGAATAGCCGCGCCGGTTTAAAAACAGCATTACCTGTTCGTTTTTTTGGAGGCGCTCTCGTATCTTCTCCTGAAGAATTCTTGAAAAAATAGAACGGTTCTTCTCCCGTAACTCCTTTCGAAGGTCTACAACTTCAACCGAAGGCAGGACTGCGCCCGGTACAGCTCGCTTATGCAGTACGTGGTACCCGAATACGCCGTCCAGTGCCTGTTGATAAACCTCGACAGACGGCGTGGCGGAGCCCATAACAACTTTCGCAGCCTCATTCTCAGCTCGACGAAGTGCTGTTTCTACAGTACTGTATTTTGGTACCTGATCAGACAGATAGGAGGATTCGTGAAACTCATCAATAATGATAAGTCCGAGTTTTTTAAACGGCGTAAACAGCGCGCTCCTCGGCCCGATCATCACCTTTATTTCACCGTTTCTGGCTCGTTCAAAACGCTCCCACTTCTCTCCTTTTGAAAGCCGTGAATGTACGACTGACACCAGGTTGCCAAAACAGTTATAGAACCGCATTACATTCTGGTACGTCAGAGCGATTTCAGGGATCAGTACGATTGCCTCGCGGTCGTCCCTGAGAATCTGTTTTATTAATCTGAGATAAACTTCAGTCTTCCCGGAACCCGTGATCCCGTATAATAAGTGTCCGGTTCTTCCATCTTCCAAGATCGACTTCACGGCAGATGCCTGCTCCTCATTCAAAGAAACAGAAAGACCGCGCAGATTTTGTTCCTGTAATTTCAATAGTTTTTTCTGCACCGAACGGATTTGGACAAGTCCTTTTTCTGTCAGGCTTTTCAGTGTCACCGATGTGATCTGAAGCCGATCGCGAACAATATCTGCCGGAAGTATGTTTCTTTCAGCAAAGGCTTCCAGGAGACGGAGCCTCGCATAAGCCCGTTTTTTTCGTGATATTTCGGATTCCCGCTCTAAATCCTCGGCTGTCCCAGTAAAAACATACTCCCGTAGTTTTCGTGCTTCTACCTGTACCTTGTTCGGAATAACGGTGGAGATTGCCTGATAGAGCGATCCTCCATAGCGATAGCGCATCCAAATCGCCAGTTTTAAAAGGTCATCGTCGACGTTCGCAGCTTTTTCAGGTACGCTGTCGATATCCTTTATTCTATCTTCCGGTATAGATGTCTGAGCATCCAGACTGACGACATATCCCGTTCGGATTCTGTTTCCAGGTCCAAATGGCACCCGCACAGCGCACCCAACGCTGATTAAATCCTGCAAAGCATTCGGGATTCTGTAGGTAAAAGGCCTGTCGACGTCTTTATTCTTAATGTCGATAACAACTGCAGCATACATCTGCTTTCTCCAAGCATATAGATATTAAAATTATACCAAAGCAGCTTCAAAAAAGCAAGGAACGGTCCGTGCTTGACGGATTATCTTTCACAGTATTGATCACAATTCATCTTTCCGTGTTGTTGTCAATGATTTCCAAAGAAAAAAAGGCCCTGCAGGCACGGCTTTCGCCATGAACCCGCGGGGCCTCCCGTGTGGACATCATAGAGTCAAGGATTACTTATGCCTCGGTCTTCTCTTCCTTTTTCTTCAGCACGGCATTCATGATAATTCCGAGAATCAGGGCTGTTGCGATCGATGTGATCGTGACTTTGCCAAAAGTCAGTGCCAAACCGCCGATACCGGCAATCAGAATGACGGATACGACAAACAGATTGCGATTGTCATTTAAGTCGACTTTTTGGACCATTTTAAGACCGGAGACCGCAATGAAACCGTATAATGTCATGCAGACACCGCCCATGACACAGGCCGGGATGGAATCCAGGAAAGTGACGAACGGTCCGAAGAACGAGATCACGATTGCAAGGCAAGCTGTACAGATGATCGTGCGAACAGATGCGTTTCTGGTAATTGCAACACATGCAACGGATTCACCGTAAGTCGTATTCGGGCAGCCGCCGAAGAATGCACCGACCATGGAGCCAACGCCATCGCCGAGAAGAGTTCTGTGCAAGCCGGGCTCTTTCGTCAAATCACGTCCGATGATCGATGAAATGTTCTTATGATCAGCAATATGTTCTGCAAAGACAACGAACGCGACCGGAACATATGCAGCAAACAGGGAAATAATATAGGTGAAATCAATCTCCTTTACACCCTTTGCAGCTTCCAAAAAAGTAAAGTGCGGAACCTCAGCGATTTTCAAGCCCTCGAAGATTGAGAAGTCGATGACTTTCAGCGCATCATTGTTTGTGGCATTGCCGATCAAAGTGAAGATTAGAGCGACAACATAGCCTGCGCAAATGCCGATGATAAACGGGATCAAACGGCCCATCTTCTTAGCATAGACGGATGTCAGGCAGACAACGAACAGGGTGACGAGACCGCAAATCAAGGCAACATAGACGCTGCCGCCTGCATCGGCTTTCTGCAGATCTCCTACCGCGTTGCCCGCAAGCGAAAGGCCAATGATAGCAACAGTCGGCCCAATCACCTGCGCCGGCATCAGCTTGTTTATCCAATCAACGCCAGCAGCCTTCACGACAGCGGAGATGATCACGTAGACAAGGCCTGCCATGACAGCGCCAATGATCAGACCTGCAAAGCCGGCTGCCGCAGAAGCAGCTCCTGCAAAGGCGGCGCCCATCGAACCCAGGAAAGCGAAAGAAGAACCTAAGAAAACAGGGCTTTTAGCCTTTGTGAAGAGCACATATACAAGAGTGCCAACGCCTGCGCCGAACAGTGCTGCGGCAGGCTGCATCCCGTTGCCGATGATCATCGGAACTGCAATCGTCGCTGCCAAAATAGCCAACAACTGCTGGAACGCGAAGACAATTAACTGTCCAAACTTAGGCTTGTCTTCCACATCAAAAACCAAATTCATTTTTTATCCTCCCGTGATAAATTAAAATATGCAAAAGCCTTACGGCATTTTACCTTTTTTGGAACAAGACGACTTGCATTGCCTGATCAAATTCCGGTACCATAACCTTAACGAATTCACTGCGGGCAGTCGGAATATTTTTTCCTACGAAATTTGCCGAGATCGGAAGTTCCCTGTGCCCTCTGTCCACCATAACAGCGAGCTGGATTTTCGCTGGCCTTCCAATATCTATCACCGCTTCCATAGCCGCTCTCGCCGTCCGTCCTGTGTAAAGCACATCATCTACGAGCACAATGTCTTTGCCCGTCACGTCAAATGGAATCTCAGTACCGGCGACCTTCGGATCCGGAAAGCGTTCTGAAACATCGTCCCGATACAATCGGATATCCAGTGCGCCGAGTTCTGCCTTACATTCAGAGAAACGCTCAATATTCTGCTTCAAGATCGCCGCAAGCGGCACCCCTCTTCTTTTGATTCCGATCAGATAGATCGTTTCTGCTGATGGGTTCTGCTCAATGATCTCATGTGCAAGTCGAGCGAGCGAACGGTTCATCGCCGCTTCGTCGACAATGATCTTTCCTTTCATACTACCTGCTCTCTCCGACAAAAAGGCACCTCTCGGTCAAAAGACGGAAAGGTGCCTGCAAACAAAGTTCACTGCATGTATCACGCCCTTTCCGGTCTCTCGTACCGGATTTAAAGGTTCGTTAGTTTCTTGCCTTATTATATCATCTGGTCCCGAATCTGCAAGTAGAAAAAAATGCACGTTCGGGAAGATTGTTTGGTCAAAATGACAGTCTTACTTGGTGCCGAAGATCCTGTCGCCTGCGTCGCCAAGCCCAGGCATAATATAGGCATTTTCATTTAACTGGCGGTCCAGGTTGCCTACATAAATCGGCACTTCGGGATAAGCTTCATGAAGCCGCTTTACTCCTTCTGGTGCTGCAATGATGCAGACGAATTTGATATGGACGCCGCCATGGGCTTTAATCTGACGAATTGCGTCTACTGCGGAGCCGCCGGTGGCAAGCATCGGATCAAGTACAACGATCGTGCGTAGTTCTATCGGCTTCGGCAGTTTGCAGAAGTATTCAACCGGCTCATGAGTCTCTTCATTTCGATACAGGCCGATATGGCCGATCTTCGCAGACGGCACAAGACTCGTAATGCCTGCAACCATGCCAAGACCCGCACGAAGGATCGGTACGATCGCCAGCTTCTTGCCTGATAGCATCGGCATCTTCGTCTTTTCGATAGGGGTCTCGATTTCGACGAGTTCTGTAGGCAGGTCAGAAAGCGCTTCAAAGCCAATCAGCATCGAAATCTCCTCGACAAGTTTACGGAACTCGTTTGTTCCCGTATTCTTGTCACGCAGGATCGAAATCTTATGATCCAGCAACGGATGATCCATGATGAAGATATTGTTCTCAGGTGAAAACTCCGGATATAACTTCGTGTACTCAGTAGCCATGCTCAGCCTCCTTCTGTGCTCAGACCCGTGGATCAGCATTTTCAATGTCTGATTGTAATAGATAAATATAGTAGTGTCAAGGAAAAATCTGCCTGACATATACAAGATTTGGTGCCCGTTCGGTTTTCAGAAAAATCCGCTTGACTTTATCGGCCTTATTTGTTAATATAAACAAGGCTTTTCCATACGGCTCGGTGGTCAAGGGGTCAAGACGCCGCCCTCTCAAGGCGGAATCACGAGTTCGATTCTCGTCCGGGCTATTTAAACAGTCAGTTGAAAATTTCTATTTGACGGCAGTTCA
>JAEEGL013859347.1_pt1 | contig 10693 bp, 7 predicted proteins | sample 9134231 | NCBI WGS metagenome assembly JAEEGL01 (sample SAMN16246548, study PRJNA631951) | gut metagenome | biome: gut microbiome; feature: rumen; material: fiber-attached | host: Bos | place: Iran: Karaj | collected 2018-10 | reverse complement strand
CGAGCTGTATGGCGAGATTCAGTCCAGTTTGCCCTCCGATGCCGGGCAGCAGCGCGTCCGGACGTTCATATCGTATTATTCTGGCGATATATTCCAGCGTAAAAGGCTCCATATAGACCTTGTCGGCAATTGAGGTGTCGGTCATGATGGTTGCCGCATTTAAATTGCAGATTATGACCGTGTAGCCCTCTTCCTTCAGTGCAAGGCACGCCTGGGTTCCCGCGTAATCAAATTCAGCAGCCTGGCCGATAACGATCGGGCCTGAACCTATAACCAGTATTTTTTTCAAATCAGTTCTTTTAGCCATGCTTGAAGTTTGCCTCCATCATACCGACGAAACGTTCGAAAAGATGTGCGCTGTCCTGCGGGCCGGGAGCGCTTTCCGGATGATACTGTACACTGAAAACGCCGTCTTCCCTGCATTCGATTCCTTCGACGGTATCGTCTAGCAGATTGTAATGCGTGATTTTCAGCGGTGTACCCTTAAGGCTGTCGGCGTCAACGGCAAAAGAATGGTTTTGAGAGGTGATCTCAATTTTTCCGGTGCTGAGATCTTTGACTGGATGATTTCCGCCGCGGTGTCCGAATTTTAATTTGAATGTTTTTGCGCCGTATGAAAGCGAAATGATCTGATGTCCGAGACATATGCCGAAAATAGGATATCTTCCTCTGAGCTTTCTTACTGTTTCTATCGTTTCGGGAACGTCTGTCGGATCGCCCGGGCCATTTGAAAGTAAAATTCCGTTCGGGGCAAGAGCAGATATTTTTTCCGGTGAGGTGTTCCACGGAACAACGGTCACTCGGCAGTTCATTTTTACAAGCGTGCGAACAATGTTTTTCTTGATTCCGCAGTCAATAGCAACGACATGAAATTTCGGATTGCTGCCAACCGCTTTCCAAGGCGTTTTACAGCTTACTCTCGAAACGGCATTTTTCGGCATATTGCAGCATTCGAGAATTTTAACACCTTCAGACAATGATGTTTCGGTAGATGTCATAAGTGCTTTTCGACTGCCTAAATCGCGGATGGAACGGTTAAGTTTTCTCGTATCGACTCCGCTTATTCCGCATATATCGTACATGTCCATAATTTCAGACAACGTATTGACGGTGCGGAAATTTGACGGTTCGTCATTATACTCGTGAACAATGAGCGCACCGGTCGTCGGACGGTCCGTTTCATAGTCGTCTGCCGCCATTCCATAGTTACCTATAAGCGGATACGTCATCACCACGGCCTGATCGGTATATGACGGATCTGACAGTATTTCCTGATACCCAACCATTGATGTATTGAATACTATTTCGAGAATTTTCTCTTTTGCAGAACCAAAGGAATATCCGTAATATTCCTGCCCGTCTTCCAGTATGATTTTTCTGTCAGGTCCGTTCATTTTTAATTTTTTCCTTTCGCTCTGACAATTTCTGCTCAAAGCGGTTTTTCCTTCCGTCCTCCGGTATCACGGTGGGATAACATCCGTCGAAGCATGAGCTGCAGTAGTTTTTGCCTCCTGACAGTTCTTCAAGACGATTCAGCGGAAAAAAACCGAGGGAATCTGCGCCGATCATTTCTGCAATTTCCTGAACGGAATGGTGACGCGCGATCAGCTTGTCACAGGAATCAACATCGGTTCCGTAAAAGCAGGGAAAGAGAAATGGCGGAGCGGAAACGCGCATGTGAATCTCTTTTGCTCCGGCATTGCGCAACAGCGATACGATTCGTCCGCTTGTTGTCCCGCGAACGATCGAATCGTCGATCAAAACGATGATTTTATCCTTCACCGCGTCTTTCACGGCAGATAGCTTGATGTTTACCTGATCAGATCTGTTTTCGGGAGAAATAAACGTTCTGCCGATATATTTGTTTTTGATGAGTCCGATTTCGTATGGGATACCCGACGCGCTGCTGTAGCCCAGCGCCGCGTCAAGCCCTGAATCGGGAACTCCGATAACAAAATCGGCTTGTACCGGATGCGTTTCCGCAAGTATTTTCCCGGCAGTTACCCGCGCCGCGTGTACCGATCTGCCGTCGATCACCGAATCGGGACGGGCGAAATAAATATATTCAAAAATACAGAGTTTCTTTTTCTTTTTTTCACAATGCTCACGCCGGGATACAATGCCATCTTTGCTGAAAATCAGAATTTCGCCCGGCTCTATATCACGTACAAATTCTGCTCTGACTGCGGAAAGCGCGCAGCTTTCCGATGCGACAACGTATATTCCCTCCGGCGTTATTCCGTAACAGAGCGGGCGGAAACCATGGGGGTCCCTTGCGCAGATAAGCTTTGCAGGCGACATCAGAACGAGGGAATAGGCTCCTTCGATTGTGTTCATCGCGCGACTGAGCGCGTCTTCCGTCGATGGCGCGCTGAGCCGTTCTTTTGTCACGATATACGCGATCGTTTCCGTGTCGCTTGTCGTGTGAAAAATCGCGCCGTTCATTTCAAGTTCGGAACGCAGTTTCGCGGCGTTCGATAAATTTCCGTTGTGCGCGATTGCCATGCGTCCCTTCTGATGATTGATCTCGACAGGCTGACAGTTGTTGCGGCTTGTCCCGCCTGTCGTGCCGTAGCGTGTATGTGCCACAGCCATTGAACCGGCAGGGAAGGATGACAGCACCTCCTTGGTGAAAACCTCGCCGACAGTTCCGATGTCTTTATGTGATGCAAACAGTCCGTCGTCGTTTACAACTATTCCGCAGCTTTCCTGCCCCCTGTGCTGAAGGGCGTATAGTCCATAGTAACAGATTCCAGCGGCGTCGATCGGCGCTGGGGATATTACTCCGAATACGCCGCATTCCTCGTGTAAACTCATATGTTTTTCAATCTTTGACGTTTAAGAGCCGATCCAACAAATCCGAGAAACAGAGGATGCGGTTTATTGGGACGTGATTTAAATTCAGGATGAAACTGAACGCCGACGTAGAAATCTCGATCTGTAAGTTCTACCGTTTCAACCAACAACCCGTCGGGTGAAATGCCGGAGAGCGTCAGACCGTTTTCCTGCAGAATTTTTCTGTAATCGTTGTTTAATTCATAGCGGTGGCGATGACGCTCGCTGATTGTTTGTTTTCCGTAACAACGCTCCATCGTTGTGCCGGGCGTGATTACGCAGGGGTAGGCGCCAAGCCGCAGTGTGCCGCCCTTGTCAACGTCCTCGCTTTGCCCGGGCATAAAATCGATTATCTTGTTTTTACACCGCTCGTCAAATTCGCCGGAATTTGCGTCTTTTAAACCAGCCACATTCCGCGCGTATTCTATTACCGCGATTTGCATACCGAGGCAGATGCCGAAATACGGAACGCCGTTTTCACGCGCGTACTTTGCGGATAGAATCATTCCCTCTATGCCGCGGCTTCCGAAACCTCCAGGAACGATGATTCCGTCAAGGCCGTCCAGCGTTTCATCTGTATTATCAGTTGTTATTGTTTCCGAATCAATCCAATGGATTTTGACATGTGTGTTATGCGTGTATCCCGCGTGCCGCAGCGCTTCGGCAACGGACAGATAAGCGTCGTGCAGAGCAACATATTTACCGACGAGCCCGATGTGTACCGTATGGGGACGGGCTTTGATACGGGCGACCATTTCCGACCAGTCTGAAAGATTAGGCTCCGCGGTTATTAACCCGAGCTCGCGGCAGACGACGGCGGAAAAGTTCGATTTTTCAAGCATCAGCGGCGCTTCATATAGGTTTGGTAAAGTGATGTTTTCAATTACACAGTCCTTTTTAACGTTGCAGAAAAGCGCTATTTTGTCAAAAATGTTTTCTTCCAGCGGCTCGTCGCAGCGCAGTATAATTATGTTGGGATTAACGCCCATGCCCTGCAGTTCCTTAACCGAATGCTGGGTGGGCTTTGTCTTGTGCTCATCGGAGCCATGCAGATAGGGTACAAGAGTTACATGAATGAACAGACTGTTTTCACGTCCGACCTCCAGAGCAATCTGTCTTACCGCTTCGATAAACGGCTGGGATTCTATGTCGCCTATTGTTCCGCCAATTTCGGTTATGACCACGTCGGCGTCGCTGTGTTTGCCGACGCTGTAAACGAAATTTTTGATCTCGTTTGTAATATGCGGAATAATCTGGACGGTTGATCCGAGGTATTCGCCTTTGCGTTCCTTGTTAAGTACGTTCCAGTAGACCTTGCCTGTCGTCAGGTTTGAATACTTGTTCAGATCCTCGTCAATAAATCGCTCGTAATGACCGAGATCGAGATCAGTTTCAGCGCCGTCTTCAGTTACGTAGACCTCGCCGTGCTGATACGGACTCATTGTGCCCGGATCAACGTTGATGTATGGGTCAAGCTTCTGCGCGGCAACCTTAAGCCCGCGTGACTTGAGAAGTCGACCGAGCGATGCGGCTGTGATTCCTTTACCGAGCCCGGATACCACTCCTCCGGTTACAAAAATATACTTGGTCATTTTATCCTCCTATTCCCATTCTACCGTCGCCGGCGGCTTGGACGTTATGTCGTAAACTACACGGTTTACGTTTTTTACTTCGTTTGTGATACGGTGCGAGACCGATTCGAGGACGTCGTAGGGTATCCGCGCGAAATTGGCAGTCATAAAATCATCGGTTGTTACCGCGCGCAGAGCAACGGTATAGCCGTATGTCCTTGCATCGCCCGTTACTCCGACGCTCCTCGTATCTGTAAGTACGGCAAAATACTGGCTCGGTCTTAAACCTGCCGATTCAAGTTCGTGCCTGAAAATCGCATCCGCCTCGCGCAGGGTATCCGCCTTTTCCTTCGTTATTTCTCCGATAATTCGCACCGCGAGGCCGGGACCGGGAAACGGCTGGCGCATTACGAGAAAATCGGGAATGCCGAGCTTCAGCCCCACGGCGCGAACCTCGTCCTTGAACAAATCGCGCAGCGGCTCAACTATGCCCTCAAAATTCATAACTGACGGGAGTCCTCCAACGTTGTGGTGGCTTTTTATAGTTTGCGCGTCGCCTTTTCCGCTTTCTACAACGTCCGGATATATGGTTCCCTGGACGAGATAATCCGTTTTGCCGAGCGCAACGCTTTCATCTTCAAACACGCGTATGAATTCCTCGCCGATAATCTTTCTTTTGCATTCCGGTTCGGTTACGCCTTTCAGTTTTTTCAGAAATCTTTCCCCGGCATTGACGCGAACCAGATTCATTTTGAACTGACTGCGGAATATACGTTCGACATCGTCGCCCTCATTTTTTCTAAGCATTCCGTGATCGACAAAAACACATGTCAGATTCTCCCCGACTGCGCGGTGCATCAGAACTGCGGCGACGGACGAATCGACTCCGCCTGACAGTGCGCAAATCACCCGTTTGCCCTTTAACTCGGTTTTATACTTACATACTGTCTTTTCTATAAAATCCTCCATCTTCCAGTCGCCCTTGCATCCGCAGACAGAGAAAAGGAAGTTTTGAAAGATCAGTTTTCCGCAGTCCGTATGCGTTACTTCCGGATGAAACTGTACGCCGTATATCTTCCGGCGCTCATTTGCCATTGCCGCGCAGGGACAGTTGTCGGTTACCGCGGTAATTTCAAATCCCGGCGGGACTTTGCTGACGTAATCCGTATGACTCATCCAGCAGACGCTTTTCTGGGGAACCAGGTCAAAAATCGCGCAGGGCTTTGCAAATACGTCTGTTTTTCCGTACTCGCTTGCTTTTTGCGCTGAATTTACGCTGCCGCCTGCCATGTGCGCGATAAGCTGATGACCGTAACAAATTCCGAGTATCGGCACGCCGATATTCAGAATGTCGCTGTCAAAGTACGGCGATTTTTTATCGTATACGCTATTCGGCCCGCCGGTAAAAATAATTCCTTTATATCTTTTCCCGATTATTTCCGGAAGAGTGATTTTTTTATATGGCACAATCTCGGCGAACACTCCCTGCTCGCGGACGCGGCGCGCTATGAGCAGATCGTACTGCCCTCCGAAATCGAGTACAAGAATTTTTTCCATCTTTACAGGGTGATCTCCTTTTCAACTGCCTCATATTGCAGAAGAACAGGGGAAAGACTGTTTACGTATCTTTCGACCTGCTCGCCGCATCTGCCGGTATAGAGAGAGGGTTTCATCATTTTTTCCATTTCCTCCTCTGTCATACCGAATTCCGGATATTCAGAAAGCAGATGTATAAGATTGCATTCATATCCCTGCTTCATCCTTGCGGTTGCCTCCATTGACGCCTGACGTATAATCTCGTGGAGCTTTTGCCTGTCGCCGCCGCGTTTGACTGCCTCCATCAGGAGGTTTTCGGTTGCGATAAACGGGAGATATTCATATACGGCCTTTTCAATTATTTTTTCGTTTACCACCATGCCGTCGGTTACGTTCAGCACAAGCCGGAGAACAGCGTCAGCGCATAAAAACGCTTCAGGCATTGAGATGCGTCTGTTTGCCGAATCATCAAGTGTTCTTTCGAGCCACTGTGCCGAGCCGGTCATGTGAGCGTTTGCTGCGTCGGCTATCAGGTAACGTGAAAGGGAACAGATACGCTCGCACCTCATGGGGTTGCGCTTGTACGCCATCGCCGAGGAACCGATCTGATTATTTTCGAACGGTTCCTCGATCTGTCTGTCGTGCTGCAAAAGCCGAATGTCGTCTGCAAATTTGTATGCGCTCTGCGCTATGCCGGACAGGATGTTGAGTATGAACGAATCAATTTTTCTCGGATAAGTCTGGCCGCAGACGTCGAAACATTTATCGAAACCGAATTCGGCGCATATCATTTCGTTCATTCTGTCGATTTTTTCGCTGTCGTTTTCAAAAAGATCCATGAAGCTTGCTTCAGTCCCGGTCGTGCCCCTGCATCCGAGCATTTTCAGGCGTGATAACGTAAAATCAAGTTCCTCAAGATCAGATACGAAATCATGCATCCACAGCGCGGCGCGTTTGCCTACCGTGACAAGCTGGGCGGGCTGATAATGCGTGTAACCTAGCGTGGGCAGATCCTTGTATTTCATACTAAAGTCAGCGAGATTTTTTATAACGGCTATTAGCTGTTTTTTTAGGTATCTCAGCCCGTCGCGGTAAATAATAATATCCGCGTTGTCGGTAACGTAGCAGCTCGTTGCGCCGAGATGTATGATGCCCGCTGCGGATGGCGCGGCTTTTCCATAAGCGTAAATATGCGCCATAACGTCGTGACGTACCTCTTTTTCGCGCTCGGCAACCGCTGTATAGTCAATGTCGGTTATATGCTCTTCAAGTTCTTTTACCTGCTCGTCGGTTATCATGAGACCGAGATTCCGTTCTGCTCTGGCGAGCGCAACCCAGAGACGCCGCCACGTCCGATATCGCGTATCGGACGAGAAAAGTGATATCATATAATCAGACGCATAGCGGGACGACAACGGCGATTCATATCTATCTTTGCTCATATCTGACTCCTTATCTTCTAATTATGCTGTCCCGTTCCGGCCCGACGGAGACGTAGCCTATGCGACAGCCTATTCGCTTTTCAATAAATTCAACGTATTTTTGCGCTTCCGCCGGCAATTCTTCAAATTTTCTGCACATGGAGACGTCGCAGCCCCACCCGTCCATGTATTCTATAACGGGTCTGGCGTCCGGGAGAACGGCGGGAAACGGAAATTCGTCCGTCTGCTCGCCATAAAGCGTGTAATGAGTGCAGACGGGTATTTTATCCATGTACGAAAGCACGTCTAATTTTGTAAGCGCGATACACGTTGCGGCCTGAACCTGCACGCCGTAGCGCGTCGCGACAATGTCGATCGGACCAACGCGACGCGGCCGCCCCGTTTTCGCGCCGTATTCACCGCCTGCTTTGCGGAGCGTCTCGGCTTCTTCCCCGAACCATTCACTTGTGAACGGACCTTCGCCCACACACGTTGAATACGCTTTGACAACGCCGATTATTTCATCAATTTTCACCGAAGGACAACCGGAACCTATCGGCGCGTAGGCAGCAGTTGTGCTGGATGATGTCGTATACGGCACAATGCCGAAATCAAGGTCGCGGAGCGAGCCGAGCTGAGCCTCGAACATTATGCTTTTACCGTTATACTGCGCGTCTCTCAGCAGCTTGCCGGTATCCGTCACGTAGCGCCTGATTTTATACGCGTATTTTTCAAGCCATTCTTCGATTTCTTTCATTGTGTACGGCTCGGCGCCGTAGACGCGGCTAATTGTCAGATTTTTCCATTCGAGCAGATTCGCCAGATGACGTTTTATTTTTTCTGGATAAAACAATTCGCCCGCGAGCACCGTTTTTTTCTGATATTTGTCAGAGTAAAACGGTGCGATGCCCTGCTTAGTTGAACCGTATTTTTTATCTGCGAGTCTTGCCTCTTCAAGTTCGTCAAGTTTTCTGTGCCACGGCAGAAGAAGCGAGGCTCTGTCGCTGATCTTAAGATTATGTTCGTCAATTTCAACGCCTTTTGCGCGAACCGTTTCAATTTCGGAAATCAAATTTTCCGGGTCAAGCGCAACGCCGTTTCCGAGAACGTTTATAACGTTTTTACGAAAAATTCCGGACGGTAGAAGATGCAGCGCAAATTTCCCGTATTCATTTATAACGGTATGGCCGGCGTTGCCGCCGCCCTGAAAACGAACCGCAAAATCGAAATTTTCGGTTATGAGATCAACCATCCTTCCTTTGCCTTCGTCTCCCCAGTTAATACCCACTATCGCACAGTTGCTCATTCAGTCACCCCTGTTTTATTCTTCATTCTTTCCATGATTTCGCGGTAAGCTTCTTCTACTCCTCCCAGGTCGCGTCTGAATCGATCTTTATCAAGTCTTTTGCCTGTTGCGCTGTCCCACAGGCGGCAGGTATCCGGGCTGATCTCGTCTGCAAGAACGATGCTTCCGTTCGGCAGCCTTCCGAACTCCAGTTTGAAGTCCACGAGTGTCACTCCGCAGTCGTTCCAGAACGTCTTGAGAATCTCGTTGATACGGAAAGCGTACTTTTTGATGGCTTCAAGTTCCTCGCGTGTTGCCAAATTCAGCGCAAGCGCGTGGTACTCGTTCAGCAGCGGATCGCCTAGCGCATCGTTCTTATACGAAAATTCAATGGTAGGCTCAGAAAACTGGGCTCCTTCGTCCACTCCGTAATTTTTCGCAAAAGAACCCGCAGCCATGTTCCGTACTATTACTTCGAGCGGTACGATCTTCACCTTTTTCACAAGCGTATCCCTGTCGTTCAGTTCCTCCACGTAGTGCGTCGGAATCCCGTTATTCTGAAGAATCTGCATCAGGACGTTGCTCATTTTATTGTTGATCACGCCTTTCCCGGAAATCGTTCCTTTTTTCAATCCGTTGAAGGCGGTCGCGTCATCTTTATATGATACGATAAGAAACTCCTGAGAATCTGTTTCAAATACTTTCTTTGCTTTTCCTTCGTATAACATGTTTCTTTTTTTCATTCCGGTTACCTCGTGCTGTTATTTTCCGCTTTCGCCGTAATTTGACAATACTCTTGCCGACGGATCGTTGACATCGCATCCGTTCCAGGATTTGTTCGGCATCCAGAAACCGGCGATCATTTCCGACTGCCCCGGATAGTATTTCTCGAATATTTCCCTGTATAGAAGAGACTCCTTGGTGAACGGTTGCGCGTGCGAGTATCTCAGACGTCTTTCTTCGTATTCTCCGTCTGAATATCTGCTTTCAGCATATTTCTTAAGATAATCAACCATGCTGTGGCCGACTGCATCGGAAAAGGCCGCTTTCTCCCGCCACAGAATAGAGTCAGGCAGATAGCCGAGACCCTCAAAGGCATGACGTAGCAGATATTTTCCCTTGCCGTATCTGTTCATTTTCATTTCCGGATCGACGGACATCACGTATTTTACGAAATCCAGATCGCCGAACGGGACTCTCGCCTCCAGGCTGTTCACTGAAATGCATCTGTCAGCGCGCAACACGTCGTACATATGAAGTTCGCGGACGCGTTTTTCGGATTCCGCCTGAAACTCGCGTGCGTCGGGAGCGAAATCAGTGTATTTATAACCGAAAAGCTCGTCGGATATCTCACCGGTAAGCAGGACTCGTATATCGGTTTTTTCGTGGATTGCCTTGCATACGAGATACATGCCGATGCTTGCGCGTATTGTTGTGATGTCGTAAGTCGCGAGGACACGTATTACAGTTTCAAGCGAATCAATGACGTCTTCGGGAGTCATGTAGACTTCCGTGTGGTCTGCTCCGATGAAACCGGCTGCCTGACGCGCGTATTTGAGGTCAATCGCGTCTTTGCTCATGCCTATGGCAAAGGTTCTGATCGGTTTACTGCTTTTTCTTGCAGCTATAGCGCAGACAAGAGAGGAGTCCAGCCCACCTGAAAGAAGAAATCCGACTTTTGCGTCTGCAATAAGCCGTTTTTCAACGCCTGAAATCAGTTTTTCGCGTATTTTCAGGCATGAGGTTTCTATATTGTCCTTGCTGATTGCTTTTACATGAGTTATATCGCAGTATCTGACGAACCGTCCGCTTTTGTAATAATGACCGGGAGGGAAGGGAATGATTCTGTCGGTTAGTCCGACAAGGTTCTTTGCCTCGCTTGCAAACATTATTACGCCTTTTTTGTCATAACCGTAATAGAGAGGTCTTATTCCGATTGGATCGCGCGCTGCTATATATTCGTCTGATTTTCCGTCATAGATTACACAGGCGAATTCAGCATCGAGCATGGCAAACATGCTTACCCCAAATTCAAAATACATTGG
>JAEEGL013821338.1_pt1 | contig 10693 bp, 8 predicted proteins | sample 9134231 | NCBI WGS metagenome assembly JAEEGL01 (sample SAMN16246548, study PRJNA631951) | gut metagenome | biome: gut microbiome; feature: rumen; material: fiber-attached | host: Bos | place: Iran: Karaj | collected 2018-10 | reverse complement strand
GGCCGAACAGCTCCCGTACATTTTGACCCGGTACATCATGGACCTACCGCTTCCGGGCTACACGCCGCCTACCAGCAACGCATATCCTCGCGCAAGGCTGAAACGCCTGCTATATTGGGACGCGGAACTTCCCCTGGAAAAGCCGCTGCCGACAACCGAGCAGATGCTATCCATCCAGTTCGACCCTTACCATCCTGGAACGGAGCCGGACCCACAACGCGGCTACCGAATTTTCAGCCAGGAGCTTGTGGGACAGGCGCAGGCCGTCCCGCAGAGCATCATCCGCTGCTACTTGGGCGGTTTGAGCCGTTATCAGCTCAAAAACGAGTTCGTCTGGCGGCAGCAGGTGATTTGGACCGTCATGGTCCACTACGACCTGGAGAGCAACATGGGGACTACGGCGGCAAGCCGGAGCTACGCAATCGCCCAGGCCATTATCGAGGCGACAGAGGGCGTGAACTTCGGCGGCGTGGGCGGCATCGTGACGCGGCAGATGACCAAATTCGACGACGAACGCACCAACACCGGCTATAAAATCTATCAAGATATGGATTGGAGCGCAAGCGCACCAAACCCATTTTTTACCCCCTGATGTTCTGCAAACAGAACGTCAAAACACAATCCACAGAACACGCAGGAAGGAGATTTTTATGAAACCTGCGAGTCTATACGCAGAAGAAATCCGGGAGTTTCGGCCCATCGAGTATGAGGGTCTGAAATTCTATCCGTTGACGGTCCGGCATTTTGCCCTGTACCAGAATGCGAAACCGGCAATGGAGCTGATGCTTTCAACTCTGCCTTTGCGCTACGTTCGGCTTTCCTGGATTGAGGCCCTGGAAATGCTGGACCGGGACGCGGCGGAAAAAGGCATGACAACGGGTTATTTTGCGAGTTTGATCTTGCTGTTAAACGCCGCGCTTCAAACTGACATTCTGCACCACCCAGAGGCTATGTTGATTGCCAGGGGGCCGGAAGGAAGGTTCGGTGCGATTGTTGTACAGCAAGGGGAGAAAAAGGCCGCGCTCACGGGAAAGCATTTCACGCGGGTGCGGGAGATTCTGGCCGCTCAGAACGGCTATACCATCCCGGACGAAAACTGGAACCCCGATCTGGTGCGGGCGCAAGCCTACCTTCGGGAACAGCAGACGGGTCCGGCAAGCGGCGGCTCCCTGGAGGACGCGGTTTTCGCCCTCGCCGCCGCCACCGGGCGCAGGTCAGCAGAGATTTGGGACTGGCCTATTCGGGAATTTACGCAGATGCAGAGCGCGGTGGACCGCCGCCTGCGCTTTATGCTTTGCGGAGCCGCGGAACTGAGCGGGCAAGTCAAATTTACAAAAGGAAACCCCTATCCAACCTGGATCTGGGAAAACAGAGGCGAGCTGCCAAAGGGCTTTACAAGTCTGAAAGATTTGGACGACGGAGCCAACGGCCTGCTTGCCGCACCAAACGAATAAGGAGTGACATAAGATTATGGCTACCTATACTTTCAAGCCCCAGGCGCTGTTTACCAAGGGAATCGCTTATGCGGAGTTCTTTGACGTTAACAACAACAACCTCCTGGGCTACAGCCCCTTCGCAACCGACTTCGGTCTGAATGGTTCCATGAACGACGGCGACGTGGAGGGCGGAATCGGGAACCAGCTCATTATCAGCCTGCCGGACACCGCTCGTCTGGCCGTGACCTGCCGCACCGCCGACAGCGCCCTTAACAACATGGCGCTGCCCATCGGCCAGGACCTTGCCGGTAACGGCGTGGTGGAGACCATGACCGCTATTGCGGCGAGCGGCCCCTCTCTGTCTCTGGCAAACGCCGTTGCACCCTACGGAACCGATCAGGTCGTGTGCTATGTGCTGACCTCCAGCGGCAGCGACAAGGCCGCCGTGGAAGCCGCCAGCGGCGTGGCTCACACCGTCGTAAACGGCTCCATCCAGGGCTTCAACGCGGTTTCCGGCAACACCTACTGCGTCAAGTATTTCATCAACAACAGCTCTGCGGACAAGCTGACCATCCCCGCGATGTTCCAGCCCAAGGTGGTCCGCGCTCATTTCGCGGTGAACGTGTACGCCCAGAACGGCAGCGGCGACGCCATGAGCGGTACGCTGGTGAAGATCCGGCACTACTACTTCCCGCGCTATCAGTTCAACGCGCCTCTCCAGGTGACGGAGAGCCAGACCACCCCCGGCTCCACCGACCTGTCCGGCCGCTGCCTGAGCTACCAGCAGGCTCTCGAAGCCGGTGTGTGCGCCAACGAGAACAACGCCGCCTACGGCTTCATCGTGGACGAGATCGTGGGCAGCAACACCAGCACCGCCAAGGTGGAGGGCATCTACTTCATCGGTCTGGGCGCGGAGTATGAGATCACCAACGGCGAGACCGTGACCATCCCCGTGAAGTACGCGGTGAACGGTTCTCTGACGGACATCTCCGATCTGACCCAGGTGACTTTCGCCAGCGGGACTACCGCCACGGCGAGTTTTGCCGACAGTCACAGCAATGTGCTGACCGCAAACGCCGCCGGTACGACCGTCATCACCTGCTCTGTGACCAACAGCGTGACCGGCGTGACCTACAGCGACACCGCAACCATCAAGGTCGTTTCGGCCTGATCGACAAAAGAAGCCCCTCTCCGCAAGGGGAGGGGCTTCTTTTGCACAAGGTTTTGTGCTGACGCGAGGATCGCAGGCGATTTTGGCGTGAGTGCAGAACGGAGGACAGAACCATGAGTTTTGCGAGCCAATTTACAGCGTGGTATGGGAATTTGGAACTGGCTGTTTCGGAGGCGTTAAACGGACCGATGACTGACGGGCTGAAACAGGCAATCCGGGAATCTGCGCAGGAAAACGTGTACGAAGCCTATAACAGCAGCGGCTATCGGCGCGGGAAAATCGGAGCTGCGGAGAATCTGGAAGCGGAAACGGACGGGACCACACTGACGATACGAAATGTGACCCAGCCGCAAGGAACAGGGGCCAAGATGACAGAAACCGGGTTTGTAGAGTCCGGCGCAGAGGCATACAGGCAACCGTTTCCGCGCCCGTTTATGAACGAAGGGCGCGACAAATACGCGGATGGGCAGGCGCAGGACGATCTCGCAAACGCCTTGCGAGCGAGAGGGTTTACCGTCATTTGAAATGGTGGAGGAAGATAAATGGCAGATAGTGTTGCATTAAGCGTACAGCTTGCGGGCGCAGAGGCCGCACTTGCACAGCTCACTCAGCTTGACAGCGTTGTAAAAAGCCTCAAAGCCAACCGAAACGTCAACATTTCGGTCAATTCCCGCAGCCTTTCGACAGCGGCAGACCGGGCGGCGCAACTGAATACAAACCTCCAGGAATCCTCCAACACGGCAAAGCAGATGGGGACTACCGGAGCGCGGAACATCAATCAGGCGGGGCAGGCTTTGGACAAGGCAAGCCGCAACGCAGAGAGTTTCCGGCTCGGCATGGGAAGCGTCGTTCTTAATATGGCAAAATTCCGGCTTGCTTCTTCTGCAATCAATCTTGTCGCAAACGGTTTCAAAGAAGCATTCAAGGAAATGAAGAGCGTGGACACCGAATTGGTCAACATTCGGAAAGTCACAGGCTTTACAAACGACGAGATTGAAAAACTCTCCAAGAACGCCTATGCGCTTGCATCGCAGTACGGACGGAGCGCGAGCGAAGTTCTGGAGGCTTCCACTGTTTTTGCCCGCGCCGGTTATACGGACCAGATCGACCAGCTTTCCGAGCTTTCCCTGCTGCTCCAAAACGTGGGTGATTTGCAGGCGGAAGACGCCTCGAAGTTTGTTATTGCAACCGATAAAGCGTACAAACTGGGCGGCTCCTACGAGGACCTTATGGCCGTAATCGACGGCCTGGATAACATCACCAACAAGAACGCCACGGATATGCAGAAGATGACCGAGGGCATGACCGTGGCCGGATCTGTTTTCGCTGAATCCGGCGAAAGCATCCAGACCTTTGCTGCGTTGCTTGGCACGGCGACCGCCAACACCCAGCGCAGCGGCTCCGAAGTTGCCCGCGGCCTCCGCACGATTTTGATGAATCTGCGTCAGATCCGCGGAGAAACCGAGGACGGAGAACTGATCGACGGCGAAAGCATCGCGGCGGCTGCCAAGGCTCTGAAAGACTACGCCAATATCTCCACGATGGAGAACGGTCAGCTCCGCAAGGCTTCTGACGTTTTGACCGAGCTGGCGGGGAAGTGGGACACGCTGACTGAGACCCAGCGGGCGGCCATTGCAGAGGCCGTCGGCGGCAAGCGGCAGGCGAATATCCTCATGTCTTTGATGGGCGACTGGGAAAGCGTCCAAAAGATGATGATGGAGTATGAGGAAGCTGCCGGGACCGCCGCCTCCGAGAACGCCCTGTACATGGATAGCTGGCAGGCGAAGGTCGAACAGGTAAAAGCGAGCTGGACGCAGCTTGTGGCCGCGATCGTTGACAGCGATCTTGTCAAAGGCGGCTTGGACATTGCCAACGAATTTCTGCAAAGCATCGTTGATCCCGATTACACCAAAAAGAAATACGAAAAAATCATTGACGAAGCCAACGCCGCGGCACAGGAAACAAAGGATTTGTTTGAGGCTGACTATGGCGAGGGCGGACGATACGAGTATCTGCAAAAGAGAATCGCGTCTCTGACAGCGGAGGAAAGAACGGAGCTTGCGGTCCTTGAAGCAAAAAAAGCTGCAAGGCAAGCAGAGTATGAAGAGGCATTAAGGCTTCTCGGTCTTGACTTTACGCCCAAGACCTACGACGACGCTCAAACGGAGCTTAATAACCTGGCGAGAAGCATCGGTGAAATCAACTATGCTTTTCAAAATAATCTGGATTCCGAAGATTACAGAAAACGGGTTGGAGACCTTGTAACAGAGTACGCAGACTACTATCAGTCCCTTGTCGAAACCGAAAAAGCCGGAAACGATCTTTCAAATGCGGAAAAGCAATGGAAGCAATCGTTTGAACTGATGTCCGGCGCTTTGGTGAACGGCTCAAACGATGTAGAAGCGTTCGGCCAGACGGTGGCGGCAGAAATGCTCGCATCCGGGGAAAACTACAAAGATGCGGAACAGGCTGGCAATGAGGCCATGGAGGGGCTTGCAGAAGCCTACGGCCTTGTTCCGTCCGAAAAAGTCATTACCATCACTGTCGTCGGATATGACGAGGCTGTAGCGCAACTTTCTTCGCTCGGTCAGGCGGCCACCTCTTCGCTTGCCGGGTTTGCCGGTAGGGTAATCGGAGGAATCCCGCAATTTGCTGGCGGCACAGGCTCCGCCCCCGGAGGGCCGTCGCTTGTCAACGAACGCGGGCCGGAAATGATTTCGGCCAACGGTCTTGCCTTTATCGCAGGAGGCGGGCGACCTTCTATTGTCAATCTTCCACGTGGGGCAACAGTCCTCACAGCAGAGGACACCAAGCGGCTTACAAGCGGAAACTTTGGAGGCGCAATTCCCGCTTACGCGGACGGAACATACCGAAAACTTAACCTTCAAGGCGACGCAGAAGAAACAGGCATTGATGAAGGGCCTGTCATCGTTAATATGCCGCGTGGAGCGAAAGTCCTTCTGAACGGAGAAGAGCTGATCGGCCCCGCATTTCTCAATAGAGACGGAGCAGGGGGCGGCGGCGGAGCAGGGGGCGGCGGTTCACAAGTAAAATCCTTCAAGGATCTGGAAGAGGAACTGAACGACCGGCTGAAAAACCTGGACGCGCAGGCCAAACTCGCGGAAAACGAAGAGGATTTTCTGAAAGCAATGCAGATCTATGGGGAAGCCCAGGACTACATTGCGGAGCTGCTGGACAAATATCGGGCCGCCGGTTACGCGGAGGACAGCGACGAAGTTCTGCGGCTTGCCAACCTTGGCTATGACTATGCGGCCAAGCAGCTCGGCGGCTACGACAAACTGCAAGAGCAACTGATCGACGCGCTGAACGCCTTGACAAAGGCAACGGAGGATGCGAACGAGCTGGCGGAGCGGCAGGAGGCCGTAGAAAAAGCACGGGAAGCCCTGGCAAACGCCGAAAGGCAGAGGACCGTCCGAATCTTCAATCCCGTTACCGGGCAATGGGAATGGGTGGCAAATGCCGCCGACGTGACCAGAGCGCAGGAAAACCTCAAAAACGCGGAAGAAAGTCTGCGAAAAGAGGAACTTTCCCAGGCAATCAGCGCCATCCAAAACGCCGATGCGGAAAGCCTTGGAAACATGACGCTCTCCCCGGCAATCCTGGACGCGCTTTTCGGCGCGACGCCGGAACAGCAGAGCGCGTTTCTCAATGCGCTTGGGGCGGCGACAGGCGGCGCAAACTGGCTTTCCAGCAGCGCGGCGCAGACCGCATGGAATCAAGGAAACAGCATCGGGACACAGTACAACCTTAACGGGATCAATCTGACGCCGGAGCAGGCCAGCGGCATGACGATCATGCAGCTTATCACCATGCTTCAAGGTCTGAAAATCATGTAAGGCGGTGAGAAAATGCTGCAACTGACGAGCGAGTTTGCCAGAGCCTTGGAACCGCTGATCCGCAAAGTGGTGAAGGATTTGTCGCGAAACGTATTGCGGGTCGAGCGATACGAAGTTTCCACCGCCGGAAACGGCACGGTGATGGGGGTGCGGCAACCCTTTGGGGAGGAAATCTTTTTGCCGTACTCCCAGCAGGTGCAAAACGCAAGCGTAGGTGACAGCGTTCTTGTCCTATGGCGAGATACGCTGTCCACCGCAAAGGTCTGGTGCTTCGGCAACGGGCCGGAATAAGGAGGGAAAATGGCATATACGAACAGCCCTTTGGTTACATACACCAGACTATCCCCGCATCACAGCGGTCTTCGCACCCATGCGATTGACCGAATTACGATCCACCATGCCGTTGGACAATTTACGGCGGCGGGCATCTGCGCGGTGTTCTGCGGCGCAAGACAGGCTTCTGCCAACTATGTCCTCGGCTACGACGGAGAAATCGGTCTTTCTGTAGAAGAAAAGAATCGGTCGTGGTGTTCCAGCTCTGAGGCGAACGACCAGCGGGCCGTCACCATCGAATGCGCTGACGATAGTTACGCGCCTTACAAAATGAACGACGTGGCCTACGCTCGGCTTCTTGAGCTTTGCGTGGACATCTGCAAACGAAACGGCAAGACGAAGCTCCTATGGCTTGGGACCAAGGATCGGATTCTTGCCTATGAGCCTGCGCCGGATGAGATGGTGCTGACTTTGCATAAGTTCTTTCTCAACACGCAATGCCCTGGCGACTTCCTGATAGGGAAGATGCCGGAGATCGCTGAGCGCGTGACCGCCAAACTGCAAGAGGACATCAAGCCAACGCTGGATAATATGCCGTCCAAGTGGGCGCAAGACGCAGTGGAATGGGCTGTTCAAAACGGCCTGATGGCTGGTGGCGCAAACGGGGACCTGATGCTGCACAGTCCTATCACGCGGGAACAGTTTTGCGTGATTCTTAAAGCATACAACGATAAAATCGCCAGCAAATAAGGAGGAAAAACCATGCTCAATCAACCCTCCAATATCAGCCCAAGTGAAATTAACGGGACCGGAACAGTAGACTTGTCCGGCGACGTTGAAATTTCGTGGCAGGTCAGCGGGGACAGCCCCATGACCGCGTTTCGCATCTCTTTTTACCAAAACAATTCTACCTCCACTTTTCTTGGAAACACCGGGAAAATCACGCTGTCTGAACCGTTTTGGGGAGTAAATTACAAGGGAGAAGAGCAGTTCTTTTCCGTAACGATCCATGCTGCGTCCTTTGTCTCCTGGGGAATGACAAACGGGCACGAGTACAAGTTTATCATCACCGAGTATTGGGGCGACGGAGCCAACGATTATGTGATTCAGGCAACCGCAAGCCTTATTTCCGGGCGGGCGGCTCCGAGCGTCAGCATTAACGCCATTCCTTCTCCGCTGGAGGAACGGAGTTACAGCATCACGGGAACGTATACCCAGGCGCAAAACGACCCGCTGGCCTATGTGCGCTGGCAGCTCGCCACGGCAGACAATCGGGCCAATCCCTTTCTGGACACCGGGAAAATCCGGGGAACCGGGGAACTGCAAGTGGATTACGACGGCTTCTTTACCGATACGACCTACAGCGTCATGCTGACCGTTGAAACTGTGATGGGCGTAACCGTCAGCACGGGATGGGTGGATTTTGACGTTTCCTACGAAGTCTCTGCTCCTGTCGGCAGCGTACAAGCCTGCCAACTGGACGGAGATACCTGTGTATATGTCCATTGGGACCGCGGCCTTGTCTCCGATGGATATTCCATCTATCGCAGAGACGTGCGGGAAAGCGTGCTGAAAAAAATCGCAGACGTGGACGTGACTACCGGGCAGATCCGCGACTACAGCGCGAGAAGCGGCCATACCTACATCTACTACATTTTCCCCATTGGCCCGCTTACCTATTTGACGGCTCCGATGGTGTCTGACCCCACGCCGGTGCAATACTGGATGTGGTCGATTCTGGAAGCCAGCCCGGACGAAAACGGCGTCTACCAAATGCTGCGGGCCTATTACTTCCGCATGGGAGAGGGAGGCGTGCGAGAGGGTCAGTTCTCCAACAACAATGTCCCCCAGCTTCTCAAAAACTTTACCCGTTATCCCACGCGGCAGCCGGAGACCAGCAATTATTTGACTGGTAATCTGAGCGGCTACATCGGGTCCATCGACTGGACGAATGGCGGCTACGTTGACACCGTAGAGCAATCCGAGGCGCTTTTTGCACTGTCCACAAGCGAGAATACCCTGTTTCTGCTGGACCCGAAGGGACATTTCCTGCGCGTCCATACATCTGACGCAATCTCCATGTATGTCAGAACCAAGAGCGCGGCGCTGCCGCAGACCATGACGATCGGCTGGGCCGAATTGGGCAGCACGGAACAAATTTCCTTGATCGCGGCTCCTGGCGGCGACTACTACCCGGTGGATGCCGTTATCGGGACAACGCTCTCCATTAACCCGCAAACCGGGTCTTTGATGTGGACAACCCCCGGTGATTATGAAAACGGCTCGCTTTTGTCCATCGACCAAGCATCCGGCGCACTTGTGCAAAATGCGGAAGGAGCGTTCACCCCGGCGGCAATGACCATGGACCAAAGCACCGGAATCGTAAGAGCGGAGGTGTGAGTATATGGCTGGCGGAGAACGCTATCTCTCTTATTTGGCCGCGTTGAAAACAAATTTCACAAAGATCGCCAAACTGGAATTTCTGAACCGCGACGGGAGCGTAGCTTTCGCGCTGGACAACGATCCGCAAAACAAACGCTCCGGGGCGTTTCTCCAAAGCGGGGACATCTCCTGCAATCTCAATAATGGAATGCGGCGGCAGGCAAGCGTGACGCTTTCCAACCTGGACGGGGAGTTTGATTTTTCGGTCAATCACATCTGGTACGGAACGCAGCTCCGCTTGTCCGAGGGGCTGATGCTGCCGGACGGCACGGAATACTACATCCCCCAGGGCGTGTTTGAGATCGAGCAGCCAAACGAACATTACAACCCCGGCCAGCGGACGACAACCTGGCGGCTGGTGGACAAGTGGGCGAACCTGGACGGGTCCCTTGGCGGGAACCTGGAAGGAGCGTACAGCGTTGCTGAGGGGGCAAATATCTTCACGGCTATGGCGGCGCTTCTGAAACTGGACCGAAACACCATGGAAAACGACGGGGCGGACCCCATTGACCCCGTTTCGCCAAACTTCACCAGTTACTACAACGGGAAATACCAAACGCTGACGGACGGAACGATTGCACCCCTTGTTAACGCTCCCTACGACTTTTTGAGCGGGGACCAGGACGCGCTTTCGGACGTGCTTCTCGGTCTTTCGGATATGCTGGCGGCGTGGATCGGCTACAGCCCCACGGGACGGTTGACGGTAGATCCATCGCAGGACGATATTGCGGACGCAAGCAAGCCCGTCCTTTGGGATTTTACCACGGACGAAAAGCAACTGATTGGTGTGCAGTACACGGTCCACAAAAGCGAAGTCTACAACGATTTGATCGTGGTGGGAGACACAAACGACGCCGGTGCGACGGCAAAGGCCAGAGCGCAAAACAAGGACATCGCCTCTGACACCTGCATTTCCCGGATCGGTCTGAAAACAAAGCGGCTCCACATGGCAAATTATTATTCCGATCAAATCTGCGCGGATTACGCCGTGTGGAAACTCAAACGCTTTGCCGCGCTTCAAAAGTCCGTAGACATTAGCTGCACGCAGATGTTCCACATTGTTGAAAACGGCATCGTGACCATTCGGCGCGATGACAAGCCGGGAAGCCCGGTTGAACGCCATGTTGTGCAGGGCTGGACGCGCCCCATTGGGCAGACTGGCGAAATGACGATCAATGCTATTTCCGTTGTGGACTACCCAAATATTTCTGTGGTCCAAGAGAATTTGAGCAGAACGAACGCGGTTGCCGGTTATGCGATTGCTGGCCTCGCGGTCGTCGGGACGGCATCATAAAACGAACGGGAGGAAAAATTATGGCGACTTTAACAATCGGGCAGGCGGCCTATGTCAACAAAGGGGTTTACAATGCAGGAACCGCATATGCGGCGCTGAACACCGTCTTCTACAACGGCGGGACCTGGGTTGCGCTACAGAACGTGACCGGGGTAACGCCGGGAAGCGACAGCACCAAATGGCTCTGCATCACCCAAGGCATCAAAACGCTTTCTGTCGC
>JAEEGL012457832.1_pt1 | contig 10693 bp, 8 predicted proteins | sample 9134231 | NCBI WGS metagenome assembly JAEEGL01 (sample SAMN16246548, study PRJNA631951) | gut metagenome | biome: gut microbiome; feature: rumen; material: fiber-attached | host: Bos | place: Iran: Karaj | collected 2018-10 | reverse complement strand
GGTACTTGCTCTCGGCATCGAAGGAGCCGATGACGGTCGGCTGTTCATCGGTATGTCGAATGACGAGGGGCAGGGTGGTGGTCTTGCCCGGCTCGACGGCGAACAGGCGATTAGTGGCCAGCACGGCGCCGTTGGCCAGCCGGGTTCCCGTCGTTAGAAGATAGGTTCCAGCGTCTAACGTCGTGCCGTCCATGAAGGTGTTGCTCCAGCTCGTCCCGCCTCCCATGTCCACCTGTCCCTCGTCGAAGTTCAGGAGGTTCGTGCCGCCGCCGTCGGTGATGCGCGTTATGGTGAAGTGGCTGTAGTACTTCGGGTCGTCGATGTAGTGGTCCGGCGTGTAGGTCAACCGCAGTGCGCCCTTGGGGCTAACGGCTTGCTCCGTCGCCTCGAAGTCAACGTCCATCCAGTTGCTGCCCGATGCGTCTTGCGCCCGATACTGGACCTTCCCCGTGACCACGTCCTTGCGTGCTTCGATGCCAAGGCTTCGGGCCAGGGAGACGAAGAATATATCGCGCGAACGCGCATCGGTGACGCGCGACTGCCACACCCCGACGGGCGTCTGTGCGATACGCAGTGCGCGCGTGTCGGGATTGAGGCGGATGTTGTCCCTGACCCAGGTGACGAGCCGTGCGGGCTCGCGTAGGCAGGCTGACGCATCGGCAACCTTCTGGAACTCCGACCACAGGAAGTTCTTGTAGGGATACAGAATCATCTCGTTCTCCACGCGCGGGCACAGTTGGTCGCTCGCGGCTGCGAAGTTGTCCTCAAGTATGTCCAGCGGCATGTCGCGCAGGTCCTTGTCGGAGAGCGACGCTAACAGGCGGTAGGCTCTATCCTCACGCGCGCGCGTATTATATATAAAGGTAAGGATGGTCGGCCAGTTTCCGCGGCTTTTGACAAGCAGGTCGGCAAAGCGAGGCGCGTTTTGTCGGGCCATTGCTTCGGGCAGGAAGGTCTGCTCGTAGGCCCTGCGCAGGCTGTCTTCGTACGCCAGTCGGCGCTGGTTCTCACGCCGCAGCTCCTCCGGCACCTCGGGTATGAGCACGCGGTCGGGCGGCGGTACGATGTCGATTTCCTCCACGTTGCAGTCCGATGCCGAAGCACGTACGTCCTTCGACAGGGCGATGACAATGCGCCGGTCCTTCCCGAACGATGCCTTGCTCCACCCGTATGCGCCGTCCTTCGATGCCCAGACCAGCATGTCGCCCTTGCCGGCGGTCAGGAAGGTGCGCCCCCGTGCGTCGGTGTATTTAGTAGCGACGGTGCAGAACTCGGCATAGTTGTAGAGCTTGAAATCGACGCGTGCGTCGTTGACGGCCCTGCCCCGATGGTCCACCACGCGGAAGTCGATGCGTGCGCTGCTCCCATAGTTGTCGATGAGGTTAATCTCCGTGAAGCACGAAGTCCTCAACATCACTTCCTCCGGCCCCCGATAGTCGCCGAAGGCGCGCGTGTGCATTAGCATGGCGCGCGACGCAGGGGCGTTGAACCATCCGAGATTCAACACGGGTTCGGGCTCGCACGCGCCCAGGAAGTACCACTGCCCGTCGGCCCAGGCTTCGACCCACGCATGATTGTCGTCGGTATGTGCCCAGCGCGGCGTATAGACTTGCCGCGCGGGGATGCCGACGGACCGTAGTGCAGCGACGGTAAGTGTGGATTCCTCGCCGCACCGACCGAGGGCGTTCCGTATGCAGGCCAAGGGCGAGAGCGTGCGCGCGTCCGATGGGGCGTAGGTCACACGCTCGTGGCACCAGTGGTTGACCTCCAATATCGCCTCCTTCATCGACAGTCCGCCGACGCGCTCTTTCAGTTCGGCGTAGAAGACGACGCGCGACGAGTCGAGCGCCTCATTGTTTACGCGCACGGGCAGAACGAAGTGGCGGAAGAGGAGGTCAGGCACGCGGCTGCCCCACGACATCGATGCGCGTGCCTGCAGACTGGCTCGGACGTTCTGCAGATGGAAGTCGAGCGGATAGTCGGTGATGTCGGCCAGCGGCATGTAGGCATATAGGAAGCGCAGCGCGTCACGCTCGAGCGGGTCGGATATCTGCGCTATGCCCTGCGTATATTGCCGGCCGACCGTGCGCTCCTTCTCGGCGAAGGCCTTGTCGATGTCTTGTCCGTGGGCCTTCCCAAGGGCGAGCAGCAGGAGGAGGACGAGGATGGAGTGTTTCATTTTAGTGCTTCGATGGTTCTCGTTATCTTGATGTCATTGACTTCCCTCTGCTGTCCGAAATCGGGGTCACACTGGCCGACAGGCAGGCTGGCCGAGAAGTGGAACTCGCTGATGCCCGTTTCGTCGTGGATGCGACGTATATTGGACTCATTGACTCCACCGCCGGCCGTCAGTATGATGCGCCCGTCGGCCTGCTCGTTCAACGCCTTCAGGAGTTCAATTCCTTCGTAGGCCGTCGGTTTCTGGCCCGAGGTGAGGATGCGGGTGAACCCCATCCAGACGATTTCCTCAAGAGTACACTTCGGTTCGCGCACGCGGTCGAAGGCGCGGTGGAACGTCAGTGGGATGTCCCCGGCCGCCAGTCTCAGCTTCATGCATGCATCTTTGTCGATGTCGCCCTCCTTCGTCAGTGCGCCGAGGACCAGACCATCGACATGCAGACTCCTGCACATCTTGATGTCTTCCACCATCGTCATTACTTCCCCGGGCGAATACACGAAGTCGCCGCCTCGCGGGCGGATGAGGACGTGGAGTCGGGTATCGTGGAGCGCCTGCCTGGCCATCATGACTTGGCCGTACGACGGCGTTGTGCCTCCCTCCGCCATGTTGGCGCACAGCTCCACGCGGTCGGCTCCGCACTTCTGCGCAACGATGCAGCCCTTAAGGCTGTCAGCGCATATCTCGATTTTGCATTTCATTGGATTCACTTGTTCATTAAAGCGCAGAAGCCTCCTGCCATCGATGGGCAAGAGGCTTCTGCAGGGTTGGGAATTTTACTTCAAGACGCCGAGCTCGCGGCCCACCTTGATGAAGGCCTGGATGCACTTGTCGAGGTGCTCGCGCCGATGGCCGGCGGAGAGCTGCACGCGTATGCGTGCCTGTCCCTTTGGCACCACTGGATAGTAGAAGCCCGTGACGTAGATGCCCTCTTCCTGCATCTTTGCGGCAAAGACTTGCGACAGCTTTGCGTCGTAGAGCATAACAGCGCAGATGGCGGACTGCGTCGGCTTGATGTCGAAGCCTGCATCGAGCATCTTCTGGCGGAAGTACGTGACGTTCTCCACGAGGCGGTCGTGTAGTTCGTTCGATTCTTTGAGCATCTTGAATACCTCCAGCGAGGCGCCGATGATGCAGGGCGCCAGTGAGTTGGAGAACAGATAGGGGCGCGAGCGCTGACGCAGCAGGTCGATGATTTCCTTGCGCCCCGTCGTGAAGCCGCCCAGAGCGCCGCCGAAGGCCTTGCCCAGCGTGCCCGTATAGATGTCCACACGCCCGTAGGTCTGGAAGAACTCGCTGACGCCGTGGCCGGTGCGTCCCACCACGCCTGCCGAATGGCTCTCATCGACCATCACGAGGGCGTCGTACTTCTCGGCCAGCTCGCATATACGGTCCATCGGCGCAACGTTGCCGTCCATGGAGAACACGCCATCGGTGACGACGATGCGGAAGCGTTGGGCCTGAGCCTCTTCGAGGCACTTCTCCAGCTCGGCCATGTCGGCATTGGCATACCGATAGCGCTTGGCCTTGCAGAGGCGCACGCCATCGATGATGGACGCATGGTTGAGCGCATCGGAGATGATGGCGTCCTCCTCGGTGAGCAGAGGCTCGAAGACGCCGCCGTTGGCATCGAAGCATGCAGCATATAGAATAGTGTCCTCCGTCTGGAAGTACTCGCTGATGGCGGCTTCCAACTGCTTATGTATGTCCTGCGTGCCACAGATGAAGCGCACGCTCGACATGCCAAATCCGCGCTCGTCCATCATGCGCTTCGAGGCTTCTATCAGACGTGGATGGTCCGACAGACCAAGGTAGTTGTTGGCGCAGAAGTTCAACACTTCCTGTCCGCGCACGCGTATGGCTGCCCGCTGTGGGGTTTCGATTAGGCGCTCCTCCTTATATAGGCCGGCGTCCCGAATGTCACTCAGCGTCTGGCTGAGATGCTCTCTCATTTTTCCGTACATAGTATTAGTTTTTTAATGGTTAGGTATGAATCGCATTGCAAAGTTAGGAAAATTTTGCGATTGTTCATAGTAGATTTGCAAATTATTCATGGTCGGACGCCCTGTTTTATACGTTCGGGCGCAAAAATGTCCAAAAAGTTTTGTCGTTTCGTTCCCAATTCGTATCTTTGCGGAAGATAATAAGCAAAAAGACCGAATAAGTCCAAGAGTTTCATTCATCACGATTTATTAACCTTTTAACCAATTACAACCATGGCAATATTCTACAATAAAACGCAGCGTTCTTCGAACCCAAGCGACAAGGACAGCGAGAAGAAGTGGTATCCGCGCGTCAAGACAATCAGCCTTGCATCCGAGCGGGAAATTGCACGCATGATAGCCGACGAGACGACGCTCAACCCAAAGGAGGCCGAACTGGCGCTGGCGCAGATGGCGAAGGTCGCACTCATTCTGCTGAAATCAGGGCGGTCGGTGCGCCTGGGCGACTGGGGCAGCATCTCGGTCACCGTCACTGCAGAGGGTGCAAGCACCGAGGAGGACTGCGGGCCGAACAAGATTAAGAAGGTGGTTCCACACATGAAGTTCTCGAAGGAGTTCCTCGCTGCGCTCCAGACTGCAACGTTCCAGAGCGTGACGACGCTCGAGAAGAAGACGAAACCCCACCACACAAATGACGACTCTTCGTCGGGCTCAGGCGATGTTACGGAATAGGTTGATTTCAGGCCGTAAATCGCTGCGCCGCCGGTTCCCATGTCTGGCGGCGCTTTTCGTTCTACAAGGTCCGTCCGTCGGATGTGCTGTAGTGGGCCTTCATGCGATGTAATGATGAGCCTCCATGCGATATAGTGGTGTGAGCTTTTTCGCACACATATATGGGCCTCATGCGCACTATTAGTAGAGGATTTTCTCTACTATTAGTCGAGCGAAATCTCTACTATTAGTCGAGAATTTTCTCTACTATTAGTCGAGCCACACCCCCTCCCTCGTAGGGAATTTTGCTTGTCAAATTCCGCCCATGCCCCGACCATTGATGAAATGCCTGCCCGCCCTGTCCGATGCACAAATCCACCCCTGCGGACGAAATTATTCACCATTCTTCTTTCACGTTTCCTTATTTATTCGTAATTTTGCGCTACGTAATCCTTATAAACCTTCTATACTGAAATGAAAAACATCTTAGTCATTGGTTCCACGGGTCAAATAGGCTCGGAACTAACACGCACATTGAGAGCTCGTTATGGCGGAAGCCATGTGGTGGCCGGCTACATCATCGGAGCAGAGCCGAAGGGAGAACTGTTGGAGAGCGGCCCCGCCGCTATTGCCGACGTCACCGATGCACAGCACATCTCCGACGTGGTCGAGGAACATCACATCGACACCATCTACAACCTCGCCGCCCTCCTAAGCGTTGTGGCCGAGAGCCGGCCCCGACTGGCATGGAAGATAGGCATCGACGGGCTGTGGAAGGTCCTCGAAGTGGCCCGCGCCCATAACTGCGCCGTCTTCACCCCCAGCTCGATAGGCTCGTTCGGCGTCGATACTCCGCACGACAACACACCGCAGGACACCATCCAGCGCCCCCGCACCATCTATGGCATTTCAAAGGTGACGACCGAGCTGCTGTCCGACTACTATCATCTGAAGTACGGCGTTGACACGCGCTCCGTACGCTTCCCCGGCGTCATCTCCTACCTGACGCCTCCGGGCGGCGGCACCACTGACTACGCCGTCGAAATATACTACGCTGCCGTGCGCGGCGAGAAGTTCCTGTGTCCCATCGGGCGTGGAACATTCATGGACATGATATACATGCCCGATGCGCTCAAGGCTGCAGTCGATATCATGGAAGCCGACGCTTCGAGGCTCGTCCATCACAACGGATTCAACGTCGCCTCGATGAGTTTCGACCCCGACATCATATACAACGCCATACGGAAGTACAAGCCCCAGTTCGAGATGGAGTATCAGGTGGACCCCCTGCGCCAGTCGATAGCCGACTCGTGGCCGAACAAGATGGACGACTCCTGCGCTCGGAACGAGTGGGATTGGAAGCCCGTCTATGACCTCGACTCGATGACGCAGGACATGCTCCTTCATCTGGAGGAGAAACTGAAGTAGCCGACAGCCGGCCCTTCCCCCATGCATCCGCGGACGGCCCCAAGAGGTTCTGCCCGCGGATGCATGACGTTTTTCGTCATCACGTCATAACGTTATAACGCCTTCCATCATCCCGGCTTCTTTCTCACGCCTCTGCGGCGGCCATCAGAATCTCGCTGAGCGACGGGTGGGCATGGATGGTGTCGGCTATATCATGTACGGTGGCGCCGAGACGCATGGCGATGGTCACCTCGTGTATAAGGTCGCTGGCGTGGGCCCCCAATATATGACATCCCAATATCTTACCCTTCTGGTCGGAGAGAATCTTCACCATTCCGTCCTCGGCTTCCATGGCCAGCGCCTTGCCGTTGGCGCGGAAGAAGGCCTTGTGCGCACGGTACTCGACGCCGGCCTCCACCAGCTGTTCCTCCGTCTGTCCAACCATGGCGGCCTCCGGAACGGTGAAGACGGCCGAGGGGACAATCTGCGGCGGGAGCGCCGTTTCACCCGGCGAGAGCATGTCCTCCAGCACGATGCGTCCTTGGGCCGACGCTGCATGAGCCAGCTGCATGAGGCCGTTGACGTCACCGATGGCATAGATGCCCGGGACGTTCGTCCGCATGTGGTCGTCAACCTTAATGCCACGCGGCGTGGTCTCGATGCCAATGTCCTCGAGGTTCAGACTGCTTAGATTCGCCGCCCGACCTACGGCCATCAGCACGACGTCCGCCGCCAGGCTTTGCATCTTCCCCTTTTCTTCGAAATCCACAACGAGGGAATCCTCGCGCCTTATCTCCTTCGCCGCAGCGCCCGTATGGAAGTCGATGCCGCGCTTCTTCAGGCTGGTGCGCAGGCGCTTGGCCAGGTCGCGGTCGAACTGCGGCAGTATCTCCTTGCAGTATTCAACCACATCGACCTTCGTCCCCATGCTCGTGAAGATGCTTGCGAACTCCAGTCCGATGACGCCTCCGCCGATGACTGCCAGGCGGCGGGGCAGGGTGGCGAGGTTGAGCATCTCGGTACTCGTGAGCACCCCATCGGCGTGGGCGCCGGGAATGGGCAGGAACTTCGTCACGCTTCCAGTAGCGATGATGATGAAGGCCGAGCGGAAGAGCCGTTCTTCGGGCTGCGATGCGTCCGGCTGACCGTCGCCGACCGGCCTTACGGCCACAGTATGTGCGTCCACGAATCGGGCCTCGCCCTCCACGAGCGTGATGTCTGGTGCCTTCATCAGCTGGGCAATGCCCGCCTTCAGTTTCTCCACGACCGAGTTTTTGCGCTGCACCGATGCGGTGAAGAACTCATCAAGCGAGGGAGCCGGAAGGTCTATGTTCATGTCCCTCAGTCCATCCATTTGCTCCGCCGAACGGCATAGGCACTTTGTCGGGATGCAACCCGCATTGAGGCAGGTCCCACCCAGGTGCGCCCTCTCGACGACCACGACCTGCAGCCCGGCCTTCGCGGCACGCACGGCGGTCTCGTAGCCACCGGGGCCCGTACCGATAATGATTAAGTCACAGTTGTGCATAAGTGATTCTTTTAATTGTTTACCATGCGGATTCGCACTGACCACGAATCCGTTTCACGCGGCAAAGGTAAGAAAAAGAGACGAAAACAGGAAGGAATAGGCCAATTATTTTGATGCGTCGGGCGGCGGACGTGTGTCGGCCTCCGTGTCCATTATGGTGGTCGCGGTCGATTTTCCCTGCTGAATATTTGGCATTTTCAGCGCTTAGTCGTACCTTTGCACCGTATGAACGACAGCTCCTTCACAATCCGTCTGCTGCGGTGGTACGCTGCGAACCGCCGCGAACTGCCGTGGAGGCAGACGACCGACCCGTATCGCATCTGGATAAGCGAGGTAATCCTCCAGCAGACGCGCGTGGCTCAGGGCTACGACTACTACCGGCGCTTCGTCAGCCGCTTCCCGAATGTCGAGGCGCTGGCTCGCGCTTCGGAGGACGACGTGCTGGCGCAGTGGCAGGGACTCGGCTACTATAGCCGCGCGCGCAATCTGCACTGCGCCGCCCGACAGATAGCGGAGATGGGCCGCTTCCCATCGACCTACGACGAGATACGCACGCTGCGCGGCGTGGGCGACTACACGGCTGCGGCCATCGCCTCGCTGGCCTTCGGACTGCCCTACGCTGTGGTCGATGGCAATGTCTATCGCGTTCTTGCACGCCACTTCGGCATAGACAGCCCCATCGACACCGCAGGTGGGAAGAAACTCTTTGCAGCGCTCGCACAGGAGATGTTGGACGTGCATCGGCCTGCCGAATACAATCAGGCCATCATGGACTTCGGTGCGCTCCAGTGCGTACCCCAGTCGCCCGCCTGCCTCACCTGCGTCCTCTCCGACACCTGTCAGGCTCGGGCCGACGGACTTGTGGGGCAGCTGCCTCGACGGACGCACGTCACGCGCGTGCGCGAGCGCTACCTTACCTATATATATACGCGATGCGGCGGCCACATCCTCCTGGAGCGCCGCCCGGCGGGCGACATTTGGCAGGGACTCTATCAGGTGCCGATGCGCGAGACGACGCAGCCCATGCCGGCTGCCGACGTGCGTCGGTGGGCGGGCGATGGCCGCCTGACGCTGCTGCAACAGGGGTTCGTCCATCAGCTCACCCACCAGCGCCTCCATGCCGACCTATATCTCCTCGTCGCTCCACAGCGGCCCGCATGGCCGGGCGTGTGGGTCCCCGAGAAGGACCGCGCCGACTATGCCGTCCCCCGACTGATAGAGGAACTATTTGCCCTCGTCGGTGAACCGTGAAACCCCACCTCTGTCCGTATCTTTCGCTTTCCGTGCGAACTCGAATAGCGACAGGGGCAGATGGCAGTACCCATCGGGGTTCTTCTCAAGATAGTCCTGGTGGTATTCCTCCGCCGTATAGTAGTTCTCCATCGGACGCACCTCCACTGCCAACGGCTCCCGGTGTGCTTCCTGCTCCTCGCCGAACACCTTCCCGATGACCGGCAAATCCCGTGCATCCGTATAGTAGATGCCCGTGCGGTAGCGCGTCCCTTCATCGTGCCCCTGCTTGTTCACGCTCGTCGGGTCGATGGCCCTAAAGTACATGCGCAAAAGAAATTCGAGGCCGACAACCGCCGGGTCGTAGGTCACGCGCACCGTCTCTGCATATCCGGTCGTGTCCGTATATACGTCCTTGTACGTCGGGTTCGCCGTGCGTCCGTTTGCGAACCCTACTTCCGTCGCCACCACACCCTCAATCAGCTTGAAGTAGTGCTCCGTTCCCCAGAAACATCCACCTGCAAGGTAGATGTCCTTGTACTCACTGGTTTCCATTGTTCTATCACTTTGTATGTTCGTTTTGACTATTAATCCGCCTTCAAATTTGGCGCTTTGCGCAATTCGTCGTACCTTTGCAAAACCAAATATTCATGCTATGGAGGAATTGAAACAACGCATTCTCGCAGACGGACGGGCCAAGGCCGACGGTGGGGTGGTCCTGGTTGGAGGTTTCCTCAATCATCAGCTCGACCCCCAGCTCATCATGCATTGCGCCGAAGAATTTACCCGATTGTTCGAAGGCCGCGGCATAAACAAGATTGTGACCATAGAGGCGTCGGGCATCGCGCCGGCCATAATGACCGGCTACCTGATGCACCTTCCTGTCGTCTTCATCAAGAAGAAGCAGCCAAAGACCGTCGATGATTTGTGGAAGTCTTGGGTATGGTCGTTCACGCGGGGCGACGAGACCACCGTTTGCATCGACCGCCAATATCTGACCGAATCGGACCGCATACTCTTCATTGACGACTTCCTTGCGGACGGACACGCATCGGGATGCGTCATCCATCTCTGCCGGCAATCGGGAGCCCAAATCATCGGCATGGGTTTCTTGGTGGAGAAGGGTTTCGCCCAAGGCGGACAGTTCCTCCGCGACCACAACATCTATTATCGCGCGCTTGCCACTATCACGCACATCAACGAGGACAACACTATCGAATTGGCAGATTGAACAGGGTGCAACGGCGAAAGGACATGCATGAAGAAAATCCTCAACCCTCAATCCCCCAATCCCTAATCCTCTAATCCCTAATCCTCTAATCCCTAATCCTCAATCATTGCCACCACGTCCTTCTCGAAGTCCTTCGGTTCCGTGGTTGGAGCATATCGCTTGATAGTTTCGCCATCCTTCGAGATGAGGAACTTGGTGAAGTTCCATTTGATGTCGCTGTCTTTCTCCACGCTCTTACTGATGGTCTTGAAAAGTGCTTTGGCCGCTTTCGCTTTCAGACCGTTATACTCCTCGGTGGGAGCCTTCGTCTTCAGGTATTCAAAGATGGGGGCAGCATCAGCGCCGTTCACGTCGATCTTCTTCATGATTTGGAAGGTTACGCCATAGTTCAACTGGCAGAACTCTTCTATTTCTCCATCAGTACCTGGGTCTTGTTCCTTGAACTGGTTGCAGGGGAAGCCGACTAT
>JAEEGL012263713.1_pt1 | contig 10693 bp, 7 predicted proteins | sample 9134231 | NCBI WGS metagenome assembly JAEEGL01 (sample SAMN16246548, study PRJNA631951) | gut metagenome | biome: gut microbiome; feature: rumen; material: fiber-attached | host: Bos | place: Iran: Karaj | collected 2018-10 | reverse complement strand
TGAGCACCATATTGTTACCGATCGAAAGCCCCTGATATTCAGGAGCGACCGCAACATTGAGGATTGTCGCATAGCCCGTACGGTCTCCGGCATCGGAGACTGCTCTTGCGACTCCGACAAGTTTTTGACCGTCATATGCGGTGATCGAATAACGGCTGTTTGAAAATGCGGCTGTTGTCCGGTTTACATCATGCGGCCTTCCGCCGAAGGCTTTTGAGAGTATTGTATTGATGTCTTCAAATGTCGTATTTTCGTAACCGTTACGGTATTCTATGTCTGCACCGTTCTTACCGCTGCGGTCCGCTGTCTGCCCCGCAGACGGTACATTCTGCTCAGCCGTGGCCGTAAATTCATTTTCGAAACGATATCCTGCCGGAAGAAAATCCGATTCGCTCATACCGGCCCTGAAATACGTCCATGCGTTTTTGCATCTTCCGTAACCGAGCTCTTCAAACAGCCCGAGATTCTCACGTGAACCGAATACCATGACCCTTCTTCCGGCCAGCTTTTTCTCGGCCTGGAGTATAAGTGAGGCTTTCAGTCTGTCATCATACCCTTCGGATACACGAAGATCGACAAGCAAGGCCGTTTCAACGCCTTCGCTTAAGACTCTCAGCGCACCTGCCAATTTAGGTGAAGCCCCGGTTTGTGATGTATCTGTACCATCCAGTGCCGCAACTGTAAGAAAGCTGTTCTCAAACAGTTCGTACACACCGCTTCCGGAATTATAGAGCGCGTTCAGCGCATCCCTGTCAATGTCCTTTATATAGTCTGTAAATATAATGCTCATATTTTCATTCCTTTTTTGTACTTTTATCGATCCGGCTCCCGGACTCTCCAAAGTAGCTAATTATCTCTTTTCTTATCGGTTCCGGAATAAAACGGGGGATCGGAAATACTTCGGAATCCGCCAGCCTTGCGGTAAGATATTTAAGAAATCCGGCTTCTCTTTCAAGAACATTTTCATCTATCAGGTCCATATTGTCATACCGCGTGTGCATGTATCCACCGCCCCTGGGGGCTCCCTGGCCGATACTTATGCTCGGGATCCCGACATCATTAAAATTCGCGGAATCACTGCTCATCAGCTTCTTTACGGTAACTGCCTCGTATCCGGCTTCTTTGAGCAGAAAATGTATCCAGCTTTCGGTTTCATCCGATGCCGCAAGAAAGATCATTTCCTTGCCGAGTATGCTTCCTCCGACGTCGATATTGATCATGGCTGCGGTCTTTTCGTTCAGGTCGGGATGCGCTTCGGTATAGGCCCTCGAACCTCTCAGGCCTGTTTCTTCGGAGCCGAAGAGTACTGCTTTTACCGTACGTCTTACCGGATGCCCTTTAAGATACTCAAGAAGCGATATCACTTCAACCGCACCCGCGCCGTTATCCCATGAGCCGAGAGAGTAGGGTACGCTGTCATAATGGGCGCCTACAGTGAGGATCTCATCTTTAAGATCGGTTCCGACAGCGGTAACGACGAGATTGGCCGATCGGATCTTTTCTTCCCTGAGAATGAGCCTGAATCTTACTTTTTCGGGCCGAAGCCTGAGCAGTTCGACCGCTTCGATCATCCTTATCGTAAATGCGGGAACAGGTCCGTAATCGCGAAGATTCTCACGAAAACGCGCTGTTTCGAGATCACTGTTCTCATATGTATCCCGGATCGTACCGCTTGTGGTCACATATCCTGCGATCCCGGTTTTTTTAAGCCTGTCATACTCCTGAGGCGAAAGCCTGTCATGGATCAATACGAACTTTCCCCTGACACGGCTTAAGCTTACTTCGTCAAATGACCGAAGATAGTAAAATCCGGCAATGCTGCCTTTCGGTCCGGTTGAGGCACTGTCGATCACTCCGGTAACGGTAAATGACGTCTCGCTGCCGTCCGGATTTATCACCGCAAGATAAGCCTCTTTCGGAACTTTTCTTGTATATTCGAACTCCTCGATCACAGGAGTAAAGCCGGTCTTTTTTATCTCTCCTTCAAGATATTTCAGGGCTTTTCTTTCCTCTTTGCTCCCGCTCGGCCTTGAATAGCTGATCGAAGCAAGTCTTTCATAAATCTTTTTTGCCATATCTGTAAAATAACCTCCGTGATCGTCAGAAATTTCCTTCATCCATGGATCCAAGCAGTTCCTTTATGCAGAAGCAAGCAACCTGATGGTCGGCCCGGCCTATTTCGGTGAGCCTGGGTACGCCTTCTTCTTTTTTGGTGTTCGCGTAAGGGCATCTTCCCGCAAATTTGCATCCGACGGGAATGTCTATGGGACTCGGAACATCGCCTTCAAGCAGTTTCCTGACTCTCGACTGCTCGGCATGCGGATCGGGAATGGGGATCGCAGAGAGCAGTCCTCTTGTATACGGATGGATCGGATTCAGGTACAGTTCCTCGGCCTCAGCCACTTCGACAAGCGATCCCAGATACATAACGCCGACCCTGTCGGAAACATATCTTACTATCGAAAGATCATGAGCTATGAACAGCAGGGTCAGCCCAAGTTTCTGCTGTAATTCCCTGAGCAGATTGATGATCTGGGCCTGGATCGATACATCAAGAGCGGAGATGGGCTCGTCACAGACAATAAATTCCGGATCCACCGCAAGTGCTCTTGCGATCCCGACACGCTGTCTCTGTCCTCCGGAAAATTCATACGGGAACCTGAGCGCATGTTCTTTTGACAATCCGACGAGTTCGAGCAGCTCATACATACGGTCGGTGCGTTCGGCTGCAGTGCCCATTTTATGTATTTTCATACCTTCCTTGATTATGTCGCCGATCGTCATTCTGGGATTTAATGAGGCGTACGGGTCCTGAAAGATCATCTGCACCTCGGAGGCGTATTGTCTGGCCTCGTGTCCGCGCAGCTTCGAAATATCCTTTCCCTTGTAGAGTACCGTTCCGCTGCTGGGTTCATATACCCGCACCAGGGTACGTCCGAGTGTGCTTTTTCCGCATCCGGATTCACCTACCAGTCCGAAGGTCTCTCCTTTACGGATTTGTAAAGAGATGCCGTCCACTGCTTTCAAAACCTTATTTCTTCCGACGTCAAAGGATTTTGTAAGATCCTTGATATCAAACAGGATTTCAGACATGATCCGTTCCTTTCCGTTCTATCCATGATTTATAAAAATAAAATGCTGATTAAATATTTGCAGCATCCAGCTTGCGTCTGGAGAGCCTCGGCTCGGGACATTCCGGATCAAGCAGCCAGCATCTGCACTTATGACTTTCGGAAATGTCTGTTTCCCCGGGCATATGGTCCTTGCAGACCTGCATCGCATATTTGCATCTGTCCGCGAACGGGCAGCCGATGGGAGGCTTTACCAGATCGGGAGGTGTTCCTTCTATCGACTCGAGTTTTTTGTCTTTGGGCTGTCCGCCTTTGGGAACAGAGTCGAGAAGTCCTTTTGTATATGGATGCTCATGCCGGTAGAAGATATCTTCGACGGTTCCCGTCTCAACTACAAGTCCTCCGTACATTACCGCGACATTTTTTGCGATACTTGCGACAGCTCCCATATCATGTGAGATGATGATTATGGAGGTCCCGTGTTCTTTCTGCATTTCCTTCATCAGTTCGATGATCTGCGCCTGCACCGTTACATCAAGGGCGGTTGTCGGCTCATCGGCGATCAGTATCCTCGGTGAGCATGCCATAGCCATTGCGATCATCACACGCTGTCTCTGTCCGCCCGAGAACTCGTGAGGATAGGCGTTCATCCTGCGCTCGGCGTTCGGGATCCTGACTGTTTTCAACAGTTCGACCGCTCTGTTGAAAGCATCCTTTCCGGAGATCTTCTTTCCGTCAGGTCCCGTTTCGTGCTCACGCAATACTTCGATGATCTGGTTCCCGACAGTCATTGTCGGATTGAGCGATGTCATCGGGTCCTGAAAGATCATGCTGATGTCTTTTCCGCGGATCTTCTGCATCTGTTTGTCATTGAGCTTCAGCAGATCATTGCCGTCAAGGAGGATCTCCCCGTCCTTGTATTCGGTGATCGCCGGATCATGCAGCTGAAGTACGCTCTGCGCTGTGACTGATTTTCCGCAGCCCGATTCCCCGACAACGGCAAGTATCCCGCCGTCGTCAAGTTTCAGGTTGACACCTCTTACAGCCTGAACTTCCCCCGAATAGGTATGAAACGATACTTTCAATCCTTTGATCTCAAGCATTTTGACCCTCCCTGCAATTTAACGTTATTTCCGGTCATTTTCTCATTTTCGGATCAAGCGCATCCCTCAACCCGTCTCCAAGCAGATTGAACGCAAGCATCGACAGCGCGAACAATACGGCCGGAGCGAAGAACAGCCACAAGGTTGCCGGAAACTGGCTTGCGCCGAACTGTAACATATTGCCCCAGCTTGCTTCGGGAACCGAGATCCCGAGTCCCAGATAGCTCATTCCGGCTTCGGCGGCAATGGCTCCGGGAATGCTCATTGTATAATTGACGATTATCGGACCTACCGTATTCGGAAGGAGATGATCGAACAATATCTCTCTTTTTCCTGCTCCGAGTACCTTTGCCGCTACGGCATATTCGTTTTCGCGAAGCGAAAGCACCTGACCGCGTACCAGGCGTGCCAGACCTATCCAGCCTGTCACCGTAAGCGAGAGGATCAGTGTTCCCATACCTCTCTTGAGGACCGTGAGCATCAGGATCATTACGAGAGTCTGGGGTACGCTCATCAGCACATCGATGATGCGCATCATCAGATTGTCGATCTTTCCTCCGAGAAATCCCGCGATACCTCCGTATATGATACCCACAACGAGATTGATCGTTTCGGCGGCAAATCCTATGAACAGAGAGATCCTCGTTCCCCTTATCAGTCTTGTGAGAACATCCCTTCCGAGCTCGTCCGTACCCAGCAGATGCTTTAAGGACGGTGCCTGAAGGGTATTCAGCAGATCCTGTTTCTCATAATCGGGAAATATGATCGGTCCGAATATCGCTACGAGTACCAGAAATACTATAAATCCCAGTGAGATCATCGCGACCTTGTTCGCTTTCAGCGTCCGGATAACGCCCTGGGCGTAAGACATTGACTCTCTGTGTATTTTCTGACTTGCGGCAATATCTCTTTGGACTCTTGTAAAATCCTTTTTAAATTCGGCCGCTTCTTTTACGGTCGTTACTGCTGCCATATCCAACCTCCGTTATTTTTTGCTGCCGTTCATTATTTGCGTCACTTTTATCACGTTTATGGTGTTTACCACGTTTATGACCGAACAGGTTTACACACATTCTTATTTTGTCAGCCTTACCCTCGGATCGATAACGCAGTACAGAATATCCACAAGCAGCATACTTGCTACGATAAAGATCGAATAAAATACCGTCAGGCCCATCGTCATCGTATAATCTCGTGCAGTAATGCTGTTGACCAGATATTTACCGAGTCCCGGGATCGCAAACTGGCTTTCTATGATGTATGAACCGGTCACAACCCCGCCGATCATACGTCCGAGTACCGTAACGACCGGCATCAGAGCATTTCTTACTTCATGTTTCCAGATGATCGCCGTTCTTGATATGCCCTTGCTTTTTGCGGTCTTTACATAATCCTGATCGATCACGTCAAGCATCGAGGTTCTCATAAGCCTTGCAAGCCCTGCCACGGTTCCCATACCGAGAACAAAGCTCGGTATGATCGTATAACGGAAGCTCTCCCAGCGTGCGATGGGAAACAGCTGAAAATCCGTATGGAATACCGTTTTGACAAAACCCGAGACTCCAAGGCCGAACACTGTCTGAAAAACGGTTCCGAGTACGAAACTCGGAACCGAAATGCCTATGATCGCAACTACGGTGGAAATATGGTCGACTGCCTTGCCCCTGTGCATTGCTGCCGCGATACCGAGGAGGATGCCTGCCGTTGCTCCGAAGATCAGGGCTCTTAATCCCAGATCCGCAGAAACCGGAAACGCAGTGAGTATTATCTCGCTTACACTTCTGTAACCGTTCGACATCGATACACCAAAGTCGCCTCTGAAAACATTGGCTACGTACCTGACATATTGTTTTAAGATCGGCTGATCGAGACCATAACGTTCCATCAGGATCTCCAACGATTCGGGGGAGAGTGTATCATTCCCTGTATTGAAGGGTGTACCCGGTATCGCATGCATCATAAAGAATGTGATCGTCATTACGACAAATATTGTCACGATCGCGAGCAAAACTCTTTTCACAATGTATTTTTGCATTGGTCTTACCTCATGCCTTAACATCCGTATTTATCGGCTCTGTTTTTTATTTAACATCTGTAAAATAGAGATCAAGATAAGGTACAACCGCTCTTCTTAAAACACCGTCCAAACGGTTCGAAACAGCGTAATACTGACCTGTGTAATACAAAGGTGTGATACCTTCTTCTTCAAGGAGGATTCCTTCTGCCTTACCGAGCAGTCTGATCCTTTCGGTAAGATTGGTGCTGTATGTAGCGGCATGATAAGCTTCGTTGAACTGTTCGTTGATGAACAGTGCCGGATTGGCCGATGCGTTACGCTCATAGCCTCCGAGGAAGTTTGTGGCATCGTCCCAGTCGGCACCCCAGCTCTGAAGGGTCAGATCATACTCAAATGCGTTCCTTCGGGTCCTGAATGCGCTGCTGTCGGTTGTCTCGACTTCAACCTTTATTCCGAGATTATCCTGAAGGAGCTGCTGGATCGCGCCGGATACCGCAATGAATTCATCGGTATTGTTTGCGAGGATCGTGATCTTGACATCTGAAGGGCTGCTAAGTCCAAGCTCTGCAAGACCTTTGTTCAGAAGCTCTTTGGCCTTGTCAACATTGTACGAATATTCAAGATCGCTGCCTACTATCTCACGGAACGTTGATTTGCCGTCGCCTGCAAGGCCTACGGGAATAAATCCGTCCGCTGTCGTTCCGACATGCAGTACACCGTTTACGATACCGTCACGGTCGATCGCGGAAGAGATTGCCTGTCTGATATACTTGCTCTTCAGGAATTCGTTGGTGAGATTGTAGTTAAGATATGCGGTACGTCCGTTATTGTAGGTCTGTGTCTTAAAGCCCGCGCTCTCGATCGCGGAAAGCCGCTGGTAAGCGAAATCAACCACATCAAGCTCTCCGTTCAGGAACATATTGACCTGGGTTGCCTGATTGGGGATGACATATACATTTACCTGATCGATCTTGATATTGTCCTTGTTCCAGTAATAGGGATTCTTCTTGAAAATGAGCAGGTTGTCATGCTCCCATGAATCAATGTAGAACGGACCGTTACTGAGTGAATACTGCGCCTCGGTACCTACATTTTCAACTCCGACCTTCTGTGAAAACTCACGGTCATATCCGAAATGCATCGGATGTGTGATCAGATAGGGGAAATAAGTTACGGGATAAGCAAGTTCAAATACAAGTGTCTTCTCGTCTACGGCTATAATGCCAAGTTCGGAGACATCCTTTTCCTTTGTGTAGATCTCGCGTGCATTTTTGATCTCATACAGGAAATCGGGGAATCCTATTTCCGCTGTTCCTTCCAGCATCGCGCCGATCGCATATACCCAGTCGTCAGCCGTTACCGGTTCACCGTTGTTCCAGCCGCTTTCTCTTAAGTGGAAGGTCCATCTGGTGTAATCATCATTGTGCTCATAGCTTTCCGCAAGTCCGTCCACGAGGACTCCGTCGCCATATCTTGTAAGGCCTTCGCGCAGAAGCCCGTTTGTGACCATAAGACCGTCACCGATCGCGTTGAATGTAAATGAAGGATCACCGCTGATGGCTATCTTTACTATCTTTTCACCGGAACTCTTTCCTGAGTTAGCTGCCGGATCGGTCGTAACCGCGCTTGCCGTACCTCCCCCTTTTCCTGTGGTCGAGCATCCGGTAAGCGACGCGAGGGCAAACAATAACGCAAGACCGAGTACGATGATCTTTTCGAATCTGTTCTTTCTGTATAATCTTTCCATGATCTTTCTCCTTTTTCCTTTATCTGCTTTATTTTTCATTCTTGAGCAATCCCTTTAAAGGATTGACCGTAACGTCAAAATCGGGTCTGTAATCTGTAGGTTCCCTGTCATCCCATGAAGGTGAATTCCAGATCGTCTTTGAGATCTCCGACTGGTAGTCTTCGGGAGTCTCGCCTGCCGGATGCTTCAGGAACAGAGTGTCCGGATCGGCTGAAAGCCGGGCTCTTTCATGATCTGTCTTCCAGAGCTCTTCGAAGGGAATGAGCGGCACGATCCTTTCTTCGTAACCCTTGAAGAATCCACCCTTTCCTCCGATACCTCTGCCTTCCCTGAAGAAGGTATATTTCGCGAATGTGGGGATCGAATAAAGCTCTCTTACATATCCCCAGATATTCTTGTATTCCGTGATCCTCTTTTTCATCGGGCCGATCGACCTGTAATATCCGGTTTCCCATCTGACAAGGGAAACATATGCCCTGATATCGGAATCGGTAATATAATCACCGAAGATGAAACGGTTGGTCTCAAGTCTCTTATCGAGTTTCTCAAGCGAATCGAAGAAATCTTCATAACCTTCGTTATAGGCTTCCCACGAAACACCGAATGCCATGCGGTAATGTCCGTTGTTGATGTGGGGGAACAGCCAGTCATTGAATTCGTCGATCTCTTTTCTGTATTTCTTCGGATAAAGATCCGGAGCATCAACCGGCTGGAACTTTCTGAACTGAACTTCGATATAGTTCGAAAGACGATGGTAATCATTATTGACTGCCTTCTTTTCCTTTACATCAACGAATGTGGGAGTTGTTGCGCGTCCCTTGTATTCGGGATCCGCATTCTTGTAAAATTCGGAAAGGAAATGAACTCCCGTGATCGGATCCTTATAGTCCTTCTGATCCGAGAAGCCGTGGCCGTATTTGTTGGTCTCTCCCGAATGGCTTGTGGTCTGATCGGCTATAACGTCCTGAAGACCAAGGAGGTCTCTTGCGATCACGGGTCTGTTGGACCAGTTGCAGCCGTGTGCCCAGTAGATCGCAAAACGGTTTGCTTCGGCTTTGTGTTCACCTTCCTTATCTCCGAAGGGTACTATAAATGAATTGGGCTGTCTTACAAATACGCCTCTTTCATTTGTCTCATCCCTTTGCTCGTTGGGGCGGGGCGCAAGTCCTCCCGCTTCTGCGGCGAACTGCTCCGCGAGTTCATCGGTGTAATCGGTCTTAATCTTTTCTCTCTTTGAAAAATCAAGTGTGCAGCTGTTTGACATAATATTTTCTCCTCTCATAAAAAAATAAAAAGCCCGGAATCTGATCGCTCCCGGACATATGGCATACGGTACATACCGCGTTTATCTATTTAAGTGCAAGGCAACAAACCTTACACCCCGCCATTTTACCTGTCCGGGAGTAAAGCATTCGGCACATGCACATACAATTTACTGAATAGGACTTCTTCATGTCTTTGTTTTCCCCTTTCGTTTACTATGGGACATATGTTATCATGACTGTTGCGATTTGAAAATTATGGGAAATTGATTGTCTGCGATAAGTAATTCTTATAGCAAAAGAGATCGTAACCGCTATATTAAGGAAGTGATCTTCAGGCCACCGACAAAATCATAAAAATATAATAAAAACTTGAAATTTATAGTTGACTTTTACACTTTAAGGTGATAAACTGAACCAAAATTAAATAACATTTAAATCGTTGACGCGGAGATAAAGGCAATGATGCCTTCACAGAGAGCCTGTGTTGCTGAGAGTCAGGTAAGAAACAAGTTGTCAAATGGACCGCTGAGAGCGCAGTCAAAGGAAAGTTACCTTTCCGAGTATTCTGCGACGTTACTTATTAAGGCAGACGTTACTTGCCGGGGATATGTCAGTATCCTGCTAAGTGCACGGTAGACCGTGAATCAAGGTGGCACCGCGGAAAGTGTTTATTCCGTCCTTGACAGATGAGAAGATCATTCTGTCAGGGACGTTTCTTTATATAAGAACCGGACAACGTTCATCGAACAGAAGATGTGTCACGAGATGGCTGGTTTAAGGAGGAAGGAAAATATGGAGATCAGACCGAGCATGGAGGAGATCCGCAGAACTGCGGCGTACGGGAAATACAGTATTCTGCCGGTAAGCTGCGAGATCCTTTCGGATTTTATCACACCGATCGAAGCGGTAAAGGTACTAAAGAATATCTCAAATCACTGCTATATGCTTGAATCGGCGCAGGCGAACGAGCAGTGGGGCCGATATACGTTCCTGGGATTTGATCCGAAAATGGCGATCTCGTGCGTGGATGGTGAAATGAAGGCGGGTAACTTAAGCATCAAGACCGACAAGCCGTCGGATGTTCTTCGGCAGATCCTTGCGGATCATAAAAGCCCGCGGTTTGATTATCTTCCGTCATTTACCGGCGGACTGGTCGGGTATTTCGCATTTGATTATCTCAAATACAGCGAGCCTTCCATAAGCCGCGAGGAGGAAGACACCGAAGCGTTCAAGGATGTAGACCTGATGCTGTTCGATAAGGTCATCGCATTTGACAATATGCGCCAGAAGATAATTCTGATCGTAAATATGCGCCTGGATGATGTGGAAGCAGGCTATAACAAGGCGGTCATGGAACTGAAGAATCTGGCGAACCTGCTCAAAAAGGGTGTCAAGAAGAATGAACCCGGTGGAAAGCTTCTCGGAGAAGTAACTCCCTTGTTTAAGAAAGAAGAATTCTGCGAGATGGTGGAGAAAGCGAAACACCATAT
>JAEEGL010165268.1_pt1 | contig 10693 bp, 11 predicted proteins | sample 9134231 | NCBI WGS metagenome assembly JAEEGL01 (sample SAMN16246548, study PRJNA631951) | gut metagenome | biome: gut microbiome; feature: rumen; material: fiber-attached | host: Bos | place: Iran: Karaj | collected 2018-10 | reverse complement strand
TCCGGTCGTCGGCATTAAGAGTTACAAATCATTTGGTTTGTAACTCTTTTTTTATCTTGCGACCATATAATGTATACTAATATTGACAAAATTATAAATATGTTTATAATAGTAAACATAGTTTGAGAGGATTTTAACATGAAGAAAGCATCGTATAACATTTTACCTCCTACAGAAGAAATATTGACTACTATGGGAGAACAGATTAAACTAGCCAGGCTTAGAAGGAATCTTTCAACTGAACTTGTGGCAGAGCGCGCTGGAATAAGTAGGGCTTCGTTATGGAAGGTTGAAAAAGGAGACCCTTCTGTAGCTATGGGTATTTATGCAGCTGTTTTGCATGCCCTCAACAATATGGATAAAGATTTATTATTGATTGCAAAGGATGATGTATTAGGAAGAGAACTTCAGGACATGAAACTTTTGACAGGAAAGAAAGCGCCTAGAAGAAGAGGATAAATTATGGCAGAAGATAAAACCATTTTGGTTTATGATGACTTTAGTTTTGATGAACCGAGTTTTTTGGGATACTTATATGTTCAGGTGATTAGAGGTTCGGAAAACTATTCATTTGAATTCTGGGAAAACTGGTTGAAGAAAACAGGTTACGGGTTATTTCTTGATCCGGAACTTGATTTGATACGCGGAAGACAGTACCCTAATGAGAAAAGTATTTTTGGTATATTTTCAGACGCATCGCCTGACAGATGGGGAAGAAACCTGATGAACAGGCGAGAGCGTATTCTTGCAGAAAGAGATAATCGAAAACCTTCTAAATTATACGATAGTGATTATTTGCTGGGAGTGTATGATGAGACAAGGATGGGCGGTCTTCGCTTTAAACTTGATAGCGAAGGTACCTTTATAAGCGATGATAAGGATTCAACTGTGCCGCCATGGACTTCATTAAGAACATTGGAAGAAGCGTCGAGAAAATTTGAAAAAGATGAAAACGGTTTAAATGATAAATGGCTTAATCAGTTGATTAAACCAGGTTCGTCATTGGGTGGTGCCAGACCAAAAGCTACAGTAATTGATGAGAAAGGAAATCTTTGGATAGCTAAATTTCCCTCAAAGCATGATGAGAATGATTCGGGAGCTTGGGAAAAGGTTGTGTATGACCTTGCCAAATTGTGCGGACTAGATGTTTCGGAAGCGAAACTTGAGAAATTTTCTAAGGATGGAAGTACTTTTTTAGTTAAAAGATTTGACAGAAACGGCAGAAGAAGAATACATTATGCTTCGGCAATGACGCTTTTAGGAAAAAAGGACGGAATGTCGGCAGTTGACGGAATAAGTTATCTTGATATAGCGGCATTCATCAGATCTAACGGTGCAAAACCTAAATCGGATTTGATTGAATTATGGAAACGCATAGTTTTCAATATGATGGTTTCGAATACAGATGATCATTTACGGAATCATGGTTTTCTTTTAAAAGAAAAAGGATGGGCTTTATCACCGCTTTTTGATGTTAATCCTGTTCCTTACGGGAACGAATTATCACTGAATATAAATGAATTTGATAATCGAATTGACATAGAATTGGCGATAGGAATCAGCAATCTTTTTGGAATATCAAATAAAGAAGCAAAATCCATATCCGAGGAGATGCAGGAAACAATAAATAAGAATTGGATGGTATTAGCTGAAAAATACTGCCTTTCCAGGGGGCAAATTCAAAATATGAGTCCGGCCTTTGAGGTGAAAAAGTAATCTGACTGCTCCAAATAATTATGAAAACGATAAAGGAGAAAATATGAATTTAAAAATAGCGTTTTTACAGGTACTTCCCGGAAAGAACCTTGAGGAAAACCTTACGATAGGAAAAAAAGCGTGTATCGAAGCAAAGGAAAAAGGTGCGGACGTGGCATTGTTTCCAGAAATGTGGAGTGACGGTTATTACCTGCCTCAGGATGAAGAAGAATTAAGGAAACTGGCGATAAGTAAAGACAGCGATTTCATAAATGAATTTCGAAATCTTTCCAAAGAACTTGAGATGGCAATAGGTATTACCTTCCTTGAAGAACATGAGCCAAAGCCTTTAAACTCGGTTGTTTTTTTCAACAGACTCGGAGAAGAAATACTTCATTATTCGAAGGTTCATATCTGTGCATTTGCTGATGAAAAGGTTTTATCGGGCGGAGAAGATTTTTATGTGACGGATCTTGATTTCGGAAGAGGAACCGTTAAGTTCGGTTCCATGATCTGTTTTGACAGAGAGTCGCCCGAGAGCGCAAGAATTCTTATGTTAAAGGGTGCGGAACTAATCCTTGCACCTAATGCATGTCCAATGGAAATAAACAGATTGTCGGCTTTACGAACCAGAGCATATGAGAATATGGTTGCCGTGGCAACCTGCAATTATCCTAAAGGACAACCGGACTGTAACGGACGTTCGACATTATTTGACGGTGTTCCCTGGCGTCGCGATGAGCCGGGCACGCGGGACATGTGTGTGATGGAGGCACCTCCAGAACCGGGAGTTTATGTCGCAACACTGGATCTTGATATGCTCAGAACTCACAGAAGCAACGACATCATGGGAGATAAATACAGACGTCCCGACACATACGCCATTTTATCGGATGTAAATGTGAAGGGAGTTATAGAAGGTGAGTTTGTTCACTGGTAAGAAACTTATTTAAATGACAGATGAAAAACGAACAATAACAGATAATTCAGTATTTTGAGTTTTCGGATTGTTCGTTTTTTTTATTAAGGTTAAATTAAGGTTTTCGGTTTAAATTATTTTTATCGGACAAATCGGAGAGAAAAGAATATAATTGTATTTGAGGGAATAATATGAGATTACTTTTAGCAGAAGACGAAAGAGAACTTAATCAGGCATTAACAACGGTTTTAAGACATAACAATTTTACCGTAGACAGCGCATTTGACGGAGAGGAAGCACTCGATTTTATCGATTCGAATGATTATGACGGTGTTATCCTCGATATTATGATGCCTAAAATTGACGGAATAAATGTTTTGAAAACCATCAGAAAAGAAGGCAATAACGTACCTGTTTTGTTTCTTACGGCAAAAAGTGAGGTTGATGACAGGGTTGAAGGACTTGATGCCGGAGCCGATGATTATCTGACAAAACCGTTTGCCATGAAGGAACTGCTTGCAAGAATTCGTGCATTAACGAGAAGGCAGGGCGAAGTTCAGGACAGTGTATTAAAGTCTGGTAATCTTTCTTTAAATAAATCGTCGTTTGAACTGAGTGTCGACGGCAACAGTGTTCGTCTCGGAAACAAAGATTTTCAGATGATGGAGATGCTAATGTCCAATGAGGGCAACGTTATTTCGGCTGAAAAATTCATGGATAAAATTTGGGGATTTGACTCTGAAGCCGACATAAGCGTTGTGTGGGTATACATTTCAAACTTAAGGAAAAAACTTGTTGCTCTAAATTCGGATATGGAAATAAAAGCTATCAGAAATCAGGGCTACGTACTGGAGAAAAGAGCATGATTAATAAGTTAAGAAAACAGTTTATTCTCGTTACGATGATTTCGAGCATAATTGTTTTGACTATAATAATAAGCGCGCTAAACATATCCAACTATGTCAGCGTAATTAAAAAAAATGATAACATTCTTCGCATCCTGGCTGAAAACGAAGGCTGGTTTCCGGAAGAGTTTTTAATAAGACCGGTAGATGGTTTTAAGAGGGATTTTTTCTTTGAAGAGTTTACCAGAGAAATGCCTTTTGAAACCAGATTTTTCAGCGTGGGAATAGATGCAGACGGAAATGCTTTTGTTTTTGATACATCAAGGATCTTCGCTCTGAATGAACAGGAAGTAAAAGAATACGCCGAGCAGGTTTTTGAAAAATACGAAAGAACCAACAAAACAATCGGAACCAAAAATAAATACAGATATTTAATAAGCAGAAACCCTTTCGGATACAATGTATTTTTTGTAGACATGTCCAAGGAATTGAATGATGCGAGAAGAGTCTGTTTTTCGGGTATTCTGCTTTCTGCAATCGGGCTTTTGGGCGTTTTTGTTCTGGTATGCATTTTCTCAAAGAAGGTATTTAAACCCGTTGAGGAAAGCTACGAAAAACAAAAAAGATTTATTACCGACGCGAGTCATGAACTTAAAACTCCGCTGACCATAATCGAAGCTGATAATGAAGTTTTGGAGATGGAAAACGGCGACAGTGAATGGAGTAAGAGTATCAGCAATCAGGTTAAAAGAATGACTTCGCTTGTTGAAAAAATGGTCGCTCTTTCGAGGATGGATGAGACGGATTCTCTTGAGTTAAGAAAACTTTCTCTTAGCGAAACACTTGAGGATACGCTCGGCGATTACAGAGGGCTGGTTTCGAAAAACAATAAGAAACTGACGGCTGATATTGAAAAAGATGTTTTTGTTATGGCTGACGAAACAAAGATCAGACAGATGTACGGGCTGCTTCTTGATAATGCGGTCAAGTATTCCGTACCTTCTTTAAACAGCGAAAACGGCGAGGCAGTTATCGAAGTTTGCCTTAAGTCGAAAGCAAATAAAGCGATTCTGACTTTTAAGAATTCAACCGATATGGAAGAAGACGGAGACATGAACATACTGTTTGAGAGATTCTATCGAAGGGATTCTTCCAGAAATTCTAAAACAGGCGGATCCGGAATAGGACTTTCCATAGTCAAATCGATTGTGCTTCTTCACAAGGGCAAAATAAAAGCTTATGCGAAAAAGAATGAAAGCATAACTTTTGAAATAACACTTAATCAGGCAAAATAAACAGTGATTAAGACTATTGCTATTAAATATATTTTTATATTTTGATTATGAATTACGGATAATAAATTTATTTGATTGAAATTTTCAAACTGAATATACAGGATTATCAATAATCTTTACCCTCTTTAGGAATGTTTCTTTAAAGAATACATTTTTAAGGAGGTTTTTTCTTTTTTTAAAAATAGTTTTAAGGTTAGCTTAAGGTTCGAAATATATAGTTATATGCGTAAACATTACAATGAAAGGAGAGAACTTATGGATTCTGATAAACACTTCAGGCACGAACTGAAATATGAGATATCCAAAAGCGATTATCTGGAATTGCGATCCCGTGTAAGAAGTATTTGCAGTCCTGACCCGCATGCGAATGAGGAAGGAATATACCAGATTCGAAGTATTTATTTTGACAATCTGTATGATAAAGCTCTAAAGGAAAAAAATGACGGAGCACAAAAACGCGAAAAATTCAGGATTCGATGGTACAATGATGATTTTTCATTTATAACCCTCGAAAAGAAGATGAAAATAAATAATCTTTGCATGAAGAAAGATGCAACCATTACTCTTGAGGAATGCTGCAGAATCGTAAACGGTGATATAGAGTTTATGAAAACTCATCCGGAAGAACTTGTAAAAGAATTATATGCGAAGATGAGATATCAGAGGCTCAAACCAAAGGTTTTGGTCTCGTATGTCAGGGAACCGTATATTTACAAAGCCGGTAACGTACGAATTACATTTGATTATAAGATCAGGACTACGGTTTTCAGACACGACTTTATGTCGCAGGACGTTTTTGATATTAGTGCTACAGATTATCCGGGAGACATGATTCTTGAAGTAAAATACGATGAGTTCCTGCCCGGAATAATTCAGGACATAGTACAGATTAAAAATGCAAGGCAGCAGGCTTTTTCAAAATATGGTGCCTGCCGCAGATACGGTTGATAAGAAAAAACGGAGGAATAAAAAATGACTTTTAATGATATTTTTAAATCAAGTTTTCTGGAGAGTGTAACAGAGTTTTCCGTACTGGATGTGTTAATCGGAATGGCTTTTGCCCTGGTACTCGGTTTGTTTATTTTTGCAGTTTATAAAAAGACTTTCAGCGGAGTGATGTATTCCATGGGATTCGGAATGTCTCTTATCGGATTATCGCTTGTTACAACGCTTGTAATCATGGCAGTTACGTCGAACGTAGTTCTTTCACTCGGTATGGTCGGTGCGTTATCCATCGTTCGTTTCCGTGCAGCTATCAAAGAGCCGATGGAAATTGTATTTCTTTTCTGGTCGCTCGCAGTTGGTATCGTAATCGGTGCTGGTATGATTCCTCTTGCAGTAATCGGATCGCTTATCATCGGTGTAATTCTTGTAATATTTGCAAACAGAAAAACAAGCAACACACCTTACATTCTTATTGTTAACTGCGAAGATGAAAATGCAGAAAAACGTGCAGCAGAAACAATTAAGGCTTCTGTCGGAAAGTATCTTGTAAAATCAAAAACAGTCAACAAAGCAGGTATTGAACTTACTGCAGAGATTAAAGTGAAAGACGGTGCTACGGATTTTGTTAACCGTGTAAATGAAATTGAAGGCGTAACTGATGCCACACTTGTTACTTTTAATGGAGAGTATATGTCCTAAGGGAGGCTTTGCTTATGGTTTCCAATAAATATATTACAAACATAATCATGATCCTTATGGCGATAGCGACAGCTTTCTGTCTGCTGGCAGTTCTCTTTTCGGATAAGCTCACGGATATAGTGGGCGGCAAGGGAGTAAACGTCGAATACGAATCAAAACTTTTTGATACTTCCGAAGTTATTGAAATCGATATTCAGATGGATGAAGAAGACTGGAATGAAATGCTCTCGAATGCAATGAGCGAAGAGTATTACACATGTGATGTCATAATAAACGGAGAGAAATTCTCAAATGTAGCCATACGTCCAAAAGGAAACACAAGCCTTTCAGCTATTGCAATGGATCCCGACACGGACCGTTACAGTTTTAAACTAGAGTTCGGACATTTCGTTGAAGGCCAGACATGTTACGGTCTTGATAAACTTATTTTAAATAACAACTACGCTGATGCAACCAATATGAAAGAAGCGATTGTATATGATATGTATCAGTATCTCGATGCGGATGCTTCTTTGTATAATTACGCAACACTTTCCTTAAACGGGGAATACAAGGGCGTTTACCTTGCACTTGAGGCTGTAGAACAAAGCTTCATGCTTCGTAATTACGGAACCCAGGACGGTGAGATTTATAAACCCGAAAGTATGGGTATGGGCGGCGGAAATTCCGACAAAAACAGTTCATCCGGCGGTTTCCCGGGCGGCGGAAACATGCCCGATATGGGTAATTTCCCCGGCGGAGATTTTAACTTTGAAGGAATGCCCGACATGGGAAATTTCCCCGGCGGAGGCTTCGGAAACAATTCTGATTCTTCCGACAGTGATTCAAATGAAAAATCGGATTCAAAAGAAAGACCTGACATGGGAAGTTTCCCGGGTGGAGGTTTCGGAAACAATTCTGATTCTTCCGACAGCGAATCAAGCGAAAAAACGGATTCAAATGAAAGACCTGACATGGGTAACTTCCCGGGTGGCGGATTTTCGATGGGAGGAAACGGCGCAAATCTTAACTATACGGATGATGATCTCGATTCATATTCAACCATCTGGGAGGGCGAAATAACAAAAACCGGAGACAAAGATCATAAAAGAGTTGTTAAGGCTTTAAAGAACATAAGCGAAGGCAACGACCTGGAAGAGTATCTTGATATTGATAACGTGCTTAAATATATGGCAGTTCATACCTTTGCGGTTAATATGGACAGCTTATCCGGAAGCATGGCACATAACTACTATCTGTACGAATATGACGGAAAGCTCAACATTATTCCCTGGGATTACAATCTTTCATTCGGCGGAATGAACATGGGTAATTCACAGGATGCAACCGAAATGGTAAACTTTGCAATTGATACTCCTTTTTCATCAACTCAGTTTTTTGATGCTTTGCTTGAAAACGAAGAGTACCTTGAAAAGTATCATTCATATTTGCAGCAGCTCACAGAAGAATACGTAAACGGCGGACGTTTTGATGAAGTATATCAGAGAATCAGAAGCCAGATCGATTCACTTGTTGAAACCGATCCTACAGCATTCTATACGGGAGAAGAATATTCCAAAGCAGCGGAAATATTCTATGAGGTTGTAAAGCTTCGTGCAGAGAGTATCGAAGGACAGTTAAACGGAACAATACCTTCAACAAAATCCGGTCAGAGTGCAGATTCTTCAGCGCTTATTGATGCGTCACATATCAATGTCAAAGATATGGGCGAATTCAGTATGGGCGAGAACAGAGACGGAGATTTCAAAAAAAATTCCGAAAAAAACAGACCGAGAGGATGGGGCAATTCGAATTCTGATTCAGATTCAAATTCTTCAGATGCAGGTAATTCAAATGCAGGAGGTCCGGGCGCAGGAGGTCCCGGTTCCGATGATTCAAATACGGGCGGTCCCGGTTCAGGAGGCCCCGGTGACGACGGTTCAAATGCAGGAGGTCCGGGTGTTGGAGAATCGGAAGGAAATTCTTTTCAGGTGCCCGACAATATGAATGGATTTGATTTTAATCCCATGAGCAGTCAGACAAATTACGCAGGAGGTAAAATAAAAAATTTAATTATTTACTCAGTTTTATTAGCGGCAGCAGTAATCGGTTTAATAATTGTCAAACTCAAAAAAGTTCACAGATGACAGCGGTTATTGACGATGACATAAGGCACTGATATAATCTTAACAGCAGTAAGATTGCAGAGGAAAATGTCATATGAAAGATACTTATCATCATGGAAATTTAAGAGTTGAGCTTATTGAAAAGGGACTTGAATATATTGACCGATACGGAGTTGAAACTCTTTCAATGCGAAAACTGGCTGATTCTGTCGGCGTCAGTTCCGCAGCTCCCTATGCACATTTTAAAAACAAGGATGCGTTTTTAAGTGCTGTCAGGGATTATATAAATGAGCAGTTTTACAATTCGCTTAAAGAGACTTTGGATAATACGAAAGATGAAAAACGTATTTTGCCGGAGTTAGGCAAAAGATATGTAATGTTCTTTCACGAGAATCCGCTTTATTATCAGTTTTTGTTTTTCAGCTGCAATGACAGGTGGGATACGAATCCTTCGTTTGTATTTTTTAATGATATAGCAGGAGAAATAATCAGCCGCTCTTATAAGAATAAAATTGATGAGAAAACTCTGAATGCCAAGGTCATTGCTCTTTGGTCCATGGTTCACGGTTTATCTCAAATCGTTAACATAGAAGGTAAGATTGACAACGATAATCTTGAAGAGGAAATCGACAGAATCTTATATTCTATAACGGTGTAAATTAATCCAAAGCTTATTTAATTCAGAGTGAAATAAAATGAAATTGATTTCATTCAGAGTTTTTAAAGAGAGCGCTAATTCCAAACAAATATTTATAAAGATAATACATAATACATGGATGCTTTCCGTAATGTACGGAAGGCATCTTTTTTTGATTTTTTTAATGTGATTTGTCTTTATTTGCAGAGCAGAAGTATTCCTGTTTTCAATGGTTTTTGCTTGAAAAAATTGTATTTTTATTTCCGGTTATTTTATTGCGAAATAAAATAAATATATCGAAATTCGATAAAAAAATATTGACAATTAAAAATATGGGTGGTATATTTCAAAATGTATACAACAGTTATTTTATTTTTTGTAACTAACGGAGGCTCCTATGAAACAAAAAGAACTTGCATTCTGGCTCAAATTTGTGATAATCGGTACCGCTTTATGCGGCCTTGTAATATATGCGTGGTTTTTCCCTCACATTACCGGATATCTGATTGAGCAGAATGCGATATTGGAAAAGAACGAATTACCTTGGCTTATTATTCTCTGGATCTCGGCAATTCCCTGCTATCTGGTACTGATGTTCGGATGGTTTATTGCAAACAATATCGGAAAAGACAATTCATTTTCGGTGGCTAATGCAAATCATCTTAAGTGGGTATCGTATCTGGCATTGATCGATGTGGCATATTTTTTCACAGTAAATGTGATTATGCTTATTATCGACAAATCACACCCGTTCATCATGGCGGTCGGTTTGGTGGTCTGCTTTGCGGGAACTGCGTTTTCCGTATGTGCCGCAGCGCTTTCTCATCTGGTAAAGAAAGCTTCCGAAATCAAGGAAGAAAATGATTATACGATTTGATGGGTGGTGCAGCTTATGGGAAGAAATAAAAACGATCTTGAAAATATAGAAGAAGTCGAAGTTAACGGTTACCTGTTATTTAACATAGATGTCATGCTCGCAAAAAGAAAAATGAGTGTGGGCGAGCTTGCCGCAAAGGTGGGCATCACACAGGCAAATATGTCTATTTTAAAAACTGGTAAAGCCAAAGCGATAAAAGTAAGCACTATCGTGAAAATGTGCGAAATACTTGACTGTCAGCCGGGGGATTTGTTCGAATACGTCAAGGAGAAATAAAATGGAAATCGCAAATGAGACTTTAGTTATTGATTCTAATCCGATACAGGATCTGAAATTACCGACAGATACATCTGACACAGAGGGAGGATTCAAACTGGATGTTGAATTCCCTGATAACAAAAACAATTTTGTAAAGAGGATAGTGCTTTGTGTAATTTATGCAGCATTCTTTACATTCTGCCTTTATAAAAATCCGAACGGTATTACGTATCCCCTGTTTTCGGCAGCAACTATTGCGGCCTATGTAATTTATACCAAAGCCGCAAGAGAGAAAATCAAGGCATTCTCGTTTGTCCTTATGGGAATAATTATGCTTTTGTCAGTCAATGTATGTATGACTGAAAGCACACCTTTGATTGTGTTTGACAAGATTTTTGTGTTTGGTCTTTTCTTTGTA
>JAEEGL010080576.1_pt1 | contig 10693 bp, 6 predicted proteins | sample 9134231 | NCBI WGS metagenome assembly JAEEGL01 (sample SAMN16246548, study PRJNA631951) | gut metagenome | biome: gut microbiome; feature: rumen; material: fiber-attached | host: Bos | place: Iran: Karaj | collected 2018-10 | reverse complement strand
TGAATACAGTCATTGGAACGCTGAGCGCAGCCTTGCCGACTGGTTGAAATCGCAGAAAGTTCCCGGCGTCACCGGCATTGACACCCGCGCTCTGACAAAGCGTCTGAGGGAAAAAGGCTCTATGCTCGGCAGGATTATAATTGATGACAAGGCGGTTGATTTTTACGACCCTAACAAGGACAATCTTGTGGCTCAGGTCAGTTGCAAGGACGTTGAGGTTTACAACGAGGGCGGTAGCAAAACTGTTGTGCTTGTGGACTGCGGCGTTAAAAACAACATTATCCGCTGTTTTACAAAACGCGGTGCAAAAGTTGTCCGTGTGCCTTGGAATTATGATTTTTCGGGTATTGATTATGACGGGCTTTTCATTTCCAACGGTCCTGGCGACCCGAAAATGTGTACAGAAACGATTTCGCACATTAAAAAAGCATTAACGGAAGACCGTCCGATTTACGGAATTTGTTTGGGTAATCAGTTGTTGGCGTTAGCGGCCGGTTTTGATACTTACAAACTTAAATACGGACACCGTTCTCACAATCAGCCGGTTTTGTTGGAAGGTACTGACAAGTGCCACATAACGAGTCAGAACCACGGTTTTGCGATTGACATGAACACTATTTCCGGCGATTGGGAGCCTATGTTTGTCAACGTCAACGACAATACGTGCGAGGGAATAAGGCACAAGACAAAGCCGTTTTTCTCGACTCAGTTTCACCCTGAGGCCTGCGGCGGACCCGTTGACACGGAATATCTGTTCGATGAGTTTTTGAAGTTGTTGTAAGATGAAAATTTAATTGATTATGAAACTTTGGGACAAAGGTTTTGACACTGCCGAATTTGTTAACACTTTTACGGTGGGAAAAGACCGCGAAATGGATTTATACTTAGCCGAATACGACACCCTCGGCTGCATGGCTCATGCTCAAATGCTTTCCGAATGCGGGCTTTTGAGCCGTGAGGACAACGAAAAACTCCAAAAAGAGTTGAAAAACATTTATAAAACCGCTTGCGACGGCAAATTTGTTATCGCCGACGACGTTGAAGACGTTCATTCGCAGATAGAATTTCTTCTGACCGAAAAACTCGGCGATCCGGGCAAGCGTATTCACACCGCCCGCAGCCGCAACGACCAGGTTGTTACTGCCGTAAGACTTTTCACGAGAGCAAAACTGAAAAAAATAATCGAAACCGTAAAAGGCGTTTTTGAAACTTTTATCAGCCTCAGCGAAAAATACAAAAACGTACTTCTTCCCGGTTATACGCATTTGCAAATCGCAATGCCGTCAAGTTTCGGTCTGTGGTTCGGCTGTTACGCCGAAAGCCTTGCTGACGACCTTCAAACGCTGCTTTCAGCGTGGAAAATCAACAACAGAAATCCGCTCGGAAGCGCGGCAGGTTACGGTTCGTCGTTCCCGATAGACCGTCAGCGGACTTCCGATTTGTTGGGCTTTGATTCTCCCGACTACAACTCCGTTTATGCCCAGATGACACGCGGAAAAGTGGAAACCGTAGTTGCAAGCGCGCTGGCACAGTTGTCGCAAACCTTGGCAAAATTTGCTGCTGATTGTTGCCTTTTTATGAGTCAAAACTTTAAGTTTATCTCTTTGCCGAAAGAATATACGACCGGCTCGTCAATAATGCCGCACAAGGCTAACCCCGACGTTTTTGAACTTATGCGCAGTTACTGCAACAAAATCAGCGTGTTACCGTTTGAACTTAACCGCATAACAGGAAACTTAACTTGTGGTTATTTTCGCGATTTACAACTTTTGAAAGAAAGTTTCTTGCCGGTTTTTGAAAGAATGCAGATGTGTTTGGATTTTATGGAGTTTATTCTGCCGAAAATTCAGCCGAGAGAAGACATTTTGAAAAACGATATGTACCAGCCTATTTTCACGGTTGAGGCTCTTAACGAGATGGTTGTAAAAGGCGTGCCGTTCAGAGACGCTTACAAAGAGGTCGGTCATCAGGTTTTTGAAGGTAAATTCCATTGGGACAAACCCTTGAACCATACGCACATCGGCAGTATTGGAAACCTCTGCAACGACAAAATTTCAGACCTTTTTAACACGGTTTATTCACAGTTCGCGTTTGAAAAGGTTGAAAAAGCGGTAAAAAACTTGACAGAGTAAAATTCTCTGATTTACAATAAATTAACTAAAAAATCTGCCACGAAATCAATTTTTCCTGTTTCGTGGCAGATTTTTTATCTAAAATTTTGCCACGAAATATAATTTTTGTAATTTCGTGGCAGATTTTTTAGTTGAAGGTTATGGTAAAAATAATTAGCAGACAACATCAAATCAATGAGTTAGACGATATTTATAATTCTGGTAAATCAGAATTTGTGGTGGTTTACGGCAGAAGGCGTATCGGAAAAACTTTTTTGGTCAGAGAGCATTTCAGAAGTAAATTTGTTTTTTATCATACGGCTTTGTCTCCGATAGAATTAAATACGGATAAACTTTCTGAAAGTCAATTAATTGCATTTTGTAATACGCTGAAAAATTACGGCGCGGAATACGACAGAGAACCTCAAAATTGGTTTGAGGCTTTTGAAGAATTGAAAAAACTTATCAAAAAATATAAGGAAAACAAGCGGATTGTAATTTTTATTGACGAAATGCCGTGGCTTGATACCAAAGGTTCGGGTTTTGTAACGGCTTTTGAAAATTTTTGGAACGGTTTTGCGGACGGGTGTCATAATCTTATGCTGATTGTTTGCGGCTCTGCAACTACTTGGATTTCAGATAAGTTAATTAATAATTACGGCGGACTTTACAATCGTGTTACCCATCAAATTTATCTCGAACCTTTTTCGCTTGGCGAATGTGAGGAATATTACAAAAGTTTGGGTATTTCGATGAGCCGTTATGACCAAGCCTTATGTTATATGGCTCTCGGCGGCATACCTTATTATATGTCGTATTTACAAAAAGGGTTGAGCGTGGCTCAAAATCTTGACAATATGTTTTTCTCTAAGAGGGCGGCGTTGAAAGACGAGTTTAACCGGCTTTGCGCTTCGCAGTTTTTGGACAACGAAAAATATAAAGCGGTGCTTAAACTTCTTAGTACCAAGCGTTTAGGTTTTACGAGAAGGGAAATCTCCGATAAAACAAAACTGCCTTTCGGCGGCGGTTTGTCGGAGATTCTCAAAGCATTGGAAGTTAGCGGTTTTATAATGTCGTATACTTTTTTTGAAGGGTCAAAACGCGAAGTTTATTACAAACTTACGGATTTGTTCACACTTTTTTGGATGCAGTTTCTTAGCGGCAAGTCAACTTTTAAGCAAGACTATTTTATGTCGGTTTTGCAAAGTCCTAAAATAAAATCGTGGCTTGGTTTTGCTTTTGAAGAATTGTGTTTTGTTCATTCCCGTCAAATAGCCAAAGCATTAGGAATCAGTGGTATAGATGTTGAGTTTTTGCCGTGGCGTTTTCTTGGAGACACTGAAACTGACGGCGCTCAGATTGATATGGTAATTAACAGAGCCGATAATATGGTAAATCTTTGTGAAATGAAATTTTGGGCGGACGAATTTTCGGTTTCAAAAGAGTATGATGCAAATTTAAGACACAAATTGCAGACTTTTATCGACAAATCAAAGTCTAAAAAGTCCGTTAATATGGTTTTGATAACAACTTACGGCTTGAAACGTAATGAGTATTTTTCGCGGTTTCAGCGGACAGTGGTTTTGGACGATTTGTTTGAAAAAAGTTAGCGGAAACGTTTTTTGTTTGCATTTAATAGAAAATTCTTTATCTTTGCCGATAATTACTAAAATTTTTTAACGATGAAAAACATAGCAGTAGGTATTGACATAGGCGGTACAAACACCGTTATGGGTGTTGTAACCGAAGATGCAAAAATTTTGGCGGAGGCTTCCATCTCCACGCAGCAATACGTTGAACTTGCGGACTATATCTCCGCACTTGCCACTAACATCAAAACGTTGCTTTCAAAAGCGGAAGGCTACAACCTCAAAGGCATCGGTATAGGTGCGCCTAACGGAAACTTCTATACGGGAACTATCGAAAAAGCCCCGAATCTGCCTTGGAAAGGCGTTGTAAGGCTCTCTGACGAATTAAAACGCCATTTTGACTGCAAAATCGTCGTAACAAACGACGCAAAAGCCGCAACTATCGGTGAAATGGTTTACGGCGGTGCAAAAGGCATGAAAAATTTCGTTATGATAACTCTCGGCACGGGTCTCGGCTCAGGCGTTGTGGTAAACGGCAGTTTGGTTTACGGTTCAGACGGTTTTGCCGGCGAGTTCGGACATGTTACGGCTGTTGAAAACGGAAGAATGTGCGGCTGCGGACGAAAGGGCTGTCTTGAAACTTACGCCTCGGCGACAGGTATCAAACGCACCGCTTTTGAACTTCTTGCCCGATACAACGACGCTTCAAAAATGCGCGATATTCCATTCTCTGAATTAACAAGCAAGGATATTTACACTTTTGCAACCCAAGGCGACAAACTCGCTTTGAAAGCCTTTGATTTTACGGCTGACATTCTCGGTAGAAAACTTGCTGATTTATGCACGGTTCTTTCGCCGGAAGCAGTCTTTATTTTCGGAGGACTCGCAAACGCAAAAGAGTTGATTATCGATGCAACAAAAAATTATATGGAAAAATACATGATGCCCGTTTACAAAGGCAAAGTGAAAGTTTTGCCGTCGGCGTTGCTCGGTACTAACATCGCTGTTCTTGGTGCATCGGCATTAGTAATGTAAATTAGTTCCCTTTTAAAAAAGGGAACCGGAAAACTTTTAAGAGCGGCTCACTTCGTTCGCCGGAGTATCGTACATAACTTACTCCGCGCGAAGCACGTGCTTAAAAGTTTTTTGGTTCTTTTTTTCAAAAAAGAACAGAAAATATTAAAAACTATGAGTAATAAAGTAACTGTTACAAACGCGGAAAACTCCGGCGACGTGGTTTTGGTTGTAAAGCGGAAAAAGTTTCCGTGGTGGATTTTTCTGCTGCTTTTGCCGCTCGTGCTGTTGATACCTGTTAAAAGGGACATTAGCGTTGAGTTTTTGGAAGGCGGGACGGGAATTGCGGTTGCAGAAACTCCTGCGGCGGTGGTTTATCCTGAGATTTCGACTTTCGGCGGCGTTGTTGAAAAGACATTTTCCGGCAATACCGACACCGAGGGAAAGGTCGTTGTAAAGGATGCTAAAATGCCGCTTTGGTACAAACTTTTTGGCGGGTTAAGAGACTCTGTTTCTGTTAGTTGTGAAAATGATTGTAATGGAATCGCAGGTCTGAAAGACAGTTATAAGTCTTTCCCTGAAAATTCTTTTAAGCAGGTTCATCTTTCGGCAAAAACAAGCGTTGAAACCGTAAAAGTTATTGACGTTGACGACAACGAGCCGCTTCCTGAGGCTACGGTTACGATTTCAGGCGACGGTTTGGAGAAAAGCACCGTCATAACCGATGTTTCGGGTGCTGTTGACATCAATTCGATGCCCGTCTGCGGTACTGTGAGAATTATCGCGTCAAGAGACGGTTACGAAAGCGACACGCTTGAAGCCACGCTTTTTGACCTCAACAACATGTCGGAACACGAAAAAGTCTTGAAACTCCGTCCGCTTAAAGGTTGCGTTAAGGTAATCGTCAAGAACCTTAAAACCAAAACTTTATTAGCCGGCGCAACTGTTACGCTTACTATCGACGGTCAGAGCCAGAAACTTACCACCAACACCAACGGTGTCGGAATCGGACAGTTTGACTCGCTAAGGATAACGCAGCAGTTGAATTTCTTGGCGTCAAAATCTGGCTATGCTGACACAACTTTGTCGGGTTACAACGTAAAAGACTTTATGGCGTTGGACGAGGAAAAACGGACGATGTATCTCCGTCCTCTTACAACTTCGCTTGTCTTTATCAACACCGACAACAACAACGTTTTGGAAGGTGTTACGAATAAGATTTACAAAAACGGCTCTTTGGTTGCAACTGAATACAGCAATTCAAAAGGCGAGTTTATCGTAAGCAATATCGGCGAAAATGACAAGATTTCGATAGTCGCCTCCAAGACGGGTTATTCTACCAATTCTACGAAGGTTAAGAACCAGACTTTGGCAAACCTTAACACTCAGGCTTCGAGGACTATACCGCTCACTAAAAACGAGCAGCCCAAGCCCACGCCGCCTACTCCGCCTAACAACAACGTCAATCCGCCGGATTTGAAAGGTCAAAGCGGTGATTTGCGTGTCAATTTGCAGTGGTATACCAAAACCGACCTTGACCTTCACGTAATTGACCCGTGCGGCAACGAGATTTACTTCTCAAAACGCCGTGCTTCTTGCGGCGGCGGTGTCGGCACGCTTGACTTGGATGCTAATGCACTTTTCGGCACAACGTCCCGTCCTCAGGAGAATATTTATTGGAACTCGCCTTCAAAAGGCACGTATACGATAAAAGTTCACTGTTTTAAATGGCGAGAAAGAGTCCCGACTCCGATAACCTACAACATTACGGTTATTGACAAGGGTGTTAGAACTGACAAACGCGGTCAGATTTCAAGCGGCGGAAATATTGTGGTATTAAAACATACGGTAAATTAGTAAAAAAAAGAGTCGCAAAATTGCGGCTCTTTTTTTATCTTGTTCTGAATCTCCATTTGAAAACTTTTACGTTTCCGCAGGCGTCCTCAACCCTTGCTTCCAAATCGTGAAATCCGGCTTCAAGACCGAGTTTTTTGACCGGCGAAATAAGACGTGCGTTTTTGTAGTCAAACTCAAAAAGTTTCCACTCGCCGTCGATGTAGCAGTTGTATTTGGTTATTCCGCTGAAATTGTCAGAAACGCCTATCATTATATTGTTGCTGTTTGAAAGCACCGTAACGGAATTTTTGCTGTAAACTTTCGGCGCAACGGTGTCCGTGGCAATTACAAAATGTCCGAACTGACGGGTCTCGGCAACAATCAAATCGCCGCTGAGTTTTCCGCCGATGTAGCCAAGAGAGTTCTTTTTGCCGGTTCTCGCTATAAAAACCTGACTTTCAGATAATTCCTTTCCGATATGACTTTTGATGCTGTCAGGGACGGGTATTGTGAGAAAAAAGTTCTGATGCGCCGGGATTCCCGCATTTCCGACCGTGTAGACAGTCCGCTTGAAAATTGTGGAATCTTCCCTTGAAAACTCCAAAAATTCGTTCTTATAAAAGGTGCTGTCTTTTATCATGACGTAAATTCCGAGCGTGTCAATGATGTGGTCTTTCTTCCAGTCAAACTCTTGAAACACAGGTTTCCCTTTTACAAAAGCCGCGTTTTTATGACCTTTTACGCTGAATTTTACCGTCTTTTTGTTGCCGTTGAAGTCTGTAAGTTCATATCTCATGTTGTGAACCTCGCCTTCTTTTACGATGACGGGGCGGCAGGTCTTGTAAATGTCCAAAAAGTTGCCGGGTTCGATGAAACTTTTCTGAATGTAACGGTTGTCGCTCTGAACCTCCGCATAATCCACAAAACTGTTGATATACCGCGACTTGTCAAAAGGAATGTTTTCCAATTCTGAATGAAAGACCAAAGTGTCGTTGTCAAAAAGTTTAACGCCCACAACTCCGCACGGCCGGCCGCCGACATCAAAAAAGTCAACCGCATTGATTCCGAAACCTACGTGTCCGAAAGCCTCTATTGTGCGGTTTTGAATCAGGTTGAGGTTGTAATATTTTTCGTTGACCGCTGAGGTGTCATCAAGCGCGTAGACTTTTATGCCGTAGACTGTCGGGGCTTGATGGTCGGCAACTTCGTCTAAAAATTCAAGCGGATTGAGGACTGCGTCGGCTTTTGTGTCCCTTACTTCAAAATGAAGGTGAGGGCCTCCTGAGCCGCCAGTGTTGCCGGAATATGCAATGATTTCGCCTTTTTTTACCGGCAATTCGTCTTCTTTTGGGAAATAATCGGCAGAGAAACTTTGAATGCGGTATTGTTCTTTTCTGATAACCGAATCAATTTTAGGAGCATATTCGCTCAGATGTCCGTAAACTGTTGTATGTCCGTCATAATGAGTAATATACAAGCCGTAACCGTAACCGTATGGCGAGACTTTTATCCGCGAGACATAGCCGTCGGCAACGCTCTTGACGGGTACGCCTATAACGCCGCCCGTCGAAATGTCTAACCCTGCATGGAAATGGTTCGGGCGCAACTCCGCAAACGATGCGCTCAAAACATTTTGAATATCCATAGGGGAGGGGTACTTTTGCGCTTTTGTGCCTAAGTACCCCAAAATACACAGTAGAAATATAATTTTTGATTTCATTTATTCACTGATTTTAAACCAGTCAAAATCTGCGTATCCGCCTTCTTCTTTTGTGGAGTAGTTGAAAAGCGCGAATCTCTGTCCCATAAAGTGGTCAAGGCGGTATACCATTTGAAGTTTGCCGCCAAGTTGTTTCCATTCTATGCCGTCAACTGAGTAGAAAAAGTTTGCAGTGTCAGCGCGGTCTTTGAAATAACAATCTGCTTTTAAATATATTGTATTAGCGTCAACAGCCGTGCTTTCAACCTCGTGCTGAACGCCTTTTAACGAGTCAACGGGTTGATTATCAACAACTGTGATAAAATTTTTGTCGCCGTCTTTTTTTACGCCGATGTAGCCGAATTGTCCCGCTAAAAGTGCAAGTCCTGCAACATCTCCATCTTTTAAGTTGGTAACATCAAGACATACCGAGCCGGAACATTTTGGACCAAAAGTTCTCTGTGTTAACATGTTACGGCTTTGGGTGAAAATTGAGTCTATTCTGCCGGTTTTCAGTCTCAAAAAGCCCTGACGTTCTGAGAGCGACCATAATTCGTTGACGGGATTGTGATTCCACTGCCAAACGAGTTTTATTTTGTCCGTATTAAAATCGTCGCTGTCCACGATGCCGGGAATGAGGCTTTTGTTGACCGGAAGAGCCAGAGTGTCAGGAACTTTGCCGTTAACGCCTAATATAGGCCAGCCGTCTTTCCATTCAACGGGTACGAGGTAGGGGATACGGCCTACCGCGCCTCTGTCGCCGAAAAGGTATGCAAACCAACGTCCGTCGGGAGTGTCAACTAAACCGCCTTGTGCTACGCCTTGGTCTTTAAGCAGAACTTTGCCCTCGTAAGGTCCGAAAATGTTGTCGGCGCGGTGACAGACAACGGTACGCATTCCGCCTTGCGGCCATACGATGTTAAAAAGATAATATTTGCCGTTGATTTTAAATATTTGAGAGCCTTCTGCGTTGAGCATCATTTTTTCTTTGCCGCCTGCCGGAAGTCCGCCGTCTTCGATTAAAACTTTTTCACTTTCGGGTTTTACACCGCTGAAATCAGGCTTTATTTCCTTGATTGAAAGCCTGCCGTTACCATTAATCATATAAACGTGTCCGTCATCTTCAAAAAACACAGTGTGGTCATGAAGCGAGGGCGAAAATTCATGTCTTTCCCATTTGCCGGTCTCAATGCTGTCGGTTAAGAAAAAGTATGTTTTATTGGTAACTTGGTCGAAAGTGCTGACAAAGAATTTTTTGCCGACTTTGCGTATACAACTTGCCCAAGAACCTCTGCCGTAAGTGTTTTTGCCGTTTTCGAGGGTTGTTTCGTTCATTGTGCCGAGAGTATCGTAACAATAACTTACGATTTCCCAGTTAGCGAGGTCTTTTGACCGCATAACAGGAACGCCGGGGTTAAGATGCATCGTTGTGCTGGTCATGTAATAGTATTCGCCGTTTCTAATCATTGAAAGGTCGGGAACGTCAGCCCAAATGACAGGATTTGTGCAGCCTGATTCGTAAATGGACGGTGTTTGTTGGTTTTGGCAGGAGTTGATTACCAGACCTGCCGTCAATAGTCCGATTGATAAAATTTTACTGTTCATTTTTTTGAAAAATATTTTTGCGCGAAATTATCTGTTTTTGTTCAATATTACAAATTTTTTAGGGTTTTTGAAACATAAAGATAAATTTTTGAAACAAAAAACTACCGGTTTTGTGTTTCATTTACATAAATTTGCAAAATAATAGTTAAATCGATTTAAAAAAAATATAACATGAAAAGGTATTTTCTTTTTTCTCTACTATTTGTTCTATCTGCTTTTGCAACGAAAGCACAGAACCCGAATTTTCACATTTATTTGTGTTTCGGACAGTCCAATATGGAAGGAAACGCCAAAATCGAGGATCAGGATTTGAAAGGTGTTTCTCCGAGGTTCAAGATGATGGCTGCCGTTGACGATAATCAGCGCGGCAGAAAAAAAGGCAATTGGTATCAGGCTTTGCCGCCTCTTTGCCGTCAAAATACGGGTCTTACTCCGGCTGACTATTTCGGCAGAACGCTTACCGAAAACCTTCCTGATAGTATTAGCGTCGGTGTGGTGATGGTTGCAATCGGCGGTATTGACATCAAAGGTTTTATGCCCGACTCAGTAGAAAATTATGCAAAAAACAAGTCGCCGCATTGGATGAAAGGAATGTTGGCGGCATACGATAACAACCCGTACAAAGCACTTGTGGAATTAGGTAAACTTGCGCAAAAAGACGGTGTAATAAAAGGGATTTTATTACATCAGGGTGAAACTAATACAGGGGATAGAATGTGGCCGGAATATGTTAAGACGGTCTATGACAGGCTTCTCGGAGACCTAAACCTTAAACCAGAAGAAGTACCCTTGCTTGCCGGAGAAGTCGTTATCGCGGACGGTAAAGGCCTTTGCAGAAG
>JAEEGL017118813.1_pt1 | contig 10694 bp, 11 predicted proteins | sample 9134231 | NCBI WGS metagenome assembly JAEEGL01 (sample SAMN16246548, study PRJNA631951) | gut metagenome | biome: gut microbiome; feature: rumen; material: fiber-attached | host: Bos | place: Iran: Karaj | collected 2018-10 | reverse complement strand
TTAATCAATTTAGCTGGAAAAAAGAAGAGATATCTATATATAAAAATAACTTCAGATTATGCTAATATAAGGAAAAAACTTATAGGACAAAAGCCATATAAAATGTTCCAATACTTCAAAAGCGCAAATAAATCAATTTCAAAAAACAAGATAAATACGGGAAAAATAAATTACATCGAAAATAAACCCCAAAAAGTTCTGGTTATTGAGTTATTTTATTAATTAAGGAATTTTGTTATGATAGACACTGAAAAAATAGAAAAGCTAACCAAAGAATTGTTGGAGGCATTAGGCGAAGATCCAAATCGAAATGGCCTTAAAGAAACTCCAAAAAGAGTTTCGCAAATGTATAAGGAATTATGTTTAGGCCTGGAAAAATCACCTGATAATCTAATCAAAGTTTTTGAAGAAGAAAAAATTAATTGCCAAGAAAAAGAAATCATTGAAATAAATGATATACCTGTTTATTCTATTTGCGAACACCATCTTTTACCATTTATTGGTACTGCAAGCATTAAATACATTCCACAAAATGGAAAAATTATGGGTCTTTCTAAGTTTGCAAGGGTAGTTAATTATTTTTCAAGAAAACCACAAGTACAGGAACGATTAACCGCAGAAATTGCAAAATTTTTGTATGAAATGCTTAACCCAACCGGAGTGCAAGTTACGCTGGAGTGCGAACATCTATGTATGGTTATGCGTGGAACTAAAGCATATGGCTCCAAGACAAAAACGACTTTTGCTTGTGGTGAAAAGTTTTAATAAATAAGAGGTAGTCCGAAAATTGAGTTTTTTTAGATTTAAAAGTGGAAAATTAAATTTATCCAAAAAAACATACGTAATGGGTATTTTAAACATTACCCCCGATTCCTTTTCTGATGGTGGAAAATTTAATACTTACGAAAAAATAATAAACCGTGCAAAAGAAATTGAAAAAGAAGGCGCTGATATTTTGGATATTGGCGCTCAGTCTACGCGTCCGAGATTTACACAAATATCAGATAAAGAAGAATGGGAGCGGTTGGCACCTTTTTTATCCGATATAAGAAAAAATGTAAATATACCTATATCCATAGACACCTTTTATCCAGAAGTAGCCCAAAAATCGCTTTCTCTTGGCGCCAACATAATAAACGATGTATCCGGAACAGAAAATTTAGAAATGATAGAAACTATTCGAAAAAATAAGTGTGGGCTCATTGTTACGCATTGTTCTGAAAATTTGAATATAAAATCATTCTTTCAAAACAAACTAAATGAGCTAACAAAATCTGGAATAAATCCTGATAATATTTGTTTTGATCCGGGAATAGGGTTCGGTAAAAATCGCTCACAAGATGCTTACATAATAAATAATATATCAAAAATAAAAATTAAAAATTCTCCGTTGCTTATTGGCTTATCCCGTAAAAGAATAGTTGCCAAAGCGTGCGATTGCAAAAAAAATAATTTGAAAGCACTTCTATCCGGCACAATAGCAGCAAACACCGTAGCTATATTAGGAGGAGCAAATATTATAAGAGTACACAATGTAAAAGAATCCGTATATGCGGCACGGGTAGCAGATTATCTATCAAATAAACGTAACGAAAAGGACACGAACATATGAATTTGATAATAATTAAAAACTTAAAGATTTATGCTTTTCATGGAGTTCATAATTACGAAAAGAAAAACGGACAAAATTTTTACGTAGACGCTATGCTATATACGTCAACAAATATTAGTAATATATTTAAAGATGATATAAGCCATACCATAAGTTATTCCAAGACCATAAAATACATTAAAAAGATAGTAACTGAAAAATCTTTCAATTTGATAGAAACTGTGGCGGAAAATATTTCAAAAAAATTATTTGAAAAATATCCATTGCTTGAGAAATTGGAATTAACTATCAAAAAACCTGAAGCACCTATAGACGAAGAATTTGAATATGTTGGAATTAAAATTATAAGAAACAGAAGTGACTATATTAAATGAACGAAGTTTTTTTATCACTAGGCAGCAATTTGGGAAATAGATTAGAGAACTTAAACAATGCTATAAAATTTTTAAACAATCTTATTAGCACAAAAGTTGTGTGTGTTTCAAATTTTTACGAAACCAAGCCATTTGGTATACTCGAAAAGCAAAATAAATATATAAATTGTTGTCTAAAATTAGAAACCGATTTAAGTCCCGAAATGCTCATGGGAGCATGTCTTGGAATTGAATCAGCACTTGGGCGCGAACGGACGCACAAATTTTGTTCAAGAACCATTGATATAGATATACTTCTTTACGGAAATAGGTCTATAAATGAAAAAAATTTGACTATCCCCCACCCGCGTATGTCTGAACGTGCATTTGTTTTGGTACCACTTTACGATATAAATAAAGAAATATTTTTAGAAAACAGGAATCTTAACTTAGTTGTAAAAACATGTACCAACGAAGAAGTTAAAAATCTAAGTATAAGATATGATTTAAAATCATTTAAATATGTGATACAATAAACATGTGAGTAAATTAAGTAATCGCGCATATTTTTAAATATGTGAGGAAAGTCCGAACTCCACAGAGCAGATTAGCGGTTAACGACCGCCGAGGGCGACCTCAGGGAAAGTGCAACAGAAATATACCGCCCATTTTTTGGGTAAGGATGGAAAGGCGAGGTAAGAGCTCACCGGCACATGGGAGACTGTGTGGCCATGTAAACCCTAATTGGAGCAACACCGTTTGGTAAATGCCTGCTCGGCTTAAAATAAAGGTGGCATCGAGCTACTGCGGCAACGCTTAGCCAAGATAGATGATTACTCAAGACAGAATCCGGCTTATCGATTTACTCATACCATAAACAAACCATATGAACTTATGTTTATATGGTTTTTTAAAATATTTATACCAATTCATATTTTTTGACCTTTTAAAAATATGTTATAATAAAATGCAATTTAAACAAAGAAAGGAAATTCTTATGAACAGAAAAACTAAAGCAAAAATTTTGTTAGGCGCATTTGTTACATCGGGGGTGCTATCCCTTATCAGTAGCACTACATTACCTCAGGCCATGGTAAATGATGATGATCCACCGGCCGCGACTGCAACAGCATCAACTCACGACGATACAAGCAGCGATCCCGAAGAGAAAAAATTTTATTATGATTTTGAAACCCTGAATAAGACCATGCACCCAGAAATAATGGGCTTTACTTATGATCCGGAATGGTATTGTAAAGTGAAGAAATTAACTGAATTCAAAGTTTATGCTGATACACCATTACTATATTCTATATGGAGCCATGATCGATTCCCTTCGATGTTCCAAAAATTAATTGACCAGGGTGTAGATGTCAATGAACCGGATAGTAGTGGTTTTTCTCCCTTGCATATTGCAATCATTGCAAAGAAATATAATCTTGCTGAAATCCTTGTCAAAAATGGTGCCAATGTGAACGCTGTATCTCCCCAAAGGACATACACCCATATACCACCTCAAACAAAATAAGTACATTGCATTAATGCTCAAGACACTGATCATAATGGAACAAAAGGCTGGAGACCCGCCAAGTAACGAAAACGAATTAAGCCCCTCATTCTTAGAAGAGAAGGTACAACAAATAGAAACATTGTGTAGCTTGTTAATTCAAAATGGAGCCCACAACGAAGATGGCATTTTGCTCGACCCGGAGATTTTACGATTGATTGATAAATATAACACATCCAATTCATAATGATATTTAATACTTAGTATTTTGATTAACTATAGTTATATTTTAAGAACCTTCTCTAATAAAAAATTAGAGAAGGTTTATTGTTTAAATAAAAATTTTTTTGCGAATATAGTTGAACAAATAGTATAGTATAGTGATAGTTTAAATTATATAAAAACTTACTTTAATGTGTATATCTTCACAGTACATGCGCTACGAACGCTCATAAATTTGTTTTTTTATCATGTCGACAAATTCTTGAATATCCATAGAGGTTGTTTTATCGGTATCTCTATCTCGCACAGAAATTTTGCCCGTTTCAATCTCATTTTTACCTATTATAAGCATATACGGAACCCTATCAACCTGCCTTGCTTCTCTTATCTTATATCCTATTTTTTCATTTCTGTCATCAAGTTTACATCTTATGCCTTCGCTTTTTAACTTACTATAAAGATCATTTGAAAATTTAAGATCGGTGCCCGGCAAAGTTAAAATTTTAACTTGAACAGGAGAAAGCCAAACGGGAAATTTGCCGGCAAAATGTTCTGTCAAAATACCTATAAAACGTTCAATTGATCCAAAACACACACGGTGCACCATTATTGGGCGCCTTTTTTTACCATCACTATCAATATATTCCAAATCAAAATTAAGTGGCATTTGAAAATCAAGCTGTACCGTTCCACATTGCCAAGTTCTTCCGATAGAATCTCTCAAATGAAAATCGATTTTGGGGCCATAAAACGCACCATCGCCTTCATTAATCGTATAAGGAACGTTTAATTTTTCCAAAGCCAGTTTAAGTCCATTGGTGGCATCTTCCCAGTCTTCGTCGGAACCCATACTATCGTCGGGACGTGTAGAAAGCTCTATAAAATATTCAAATCCAAATTTTGAGTATACCTCATCTATTAGGTTTACTACTCCTAAAATTTCATCTGTAATCTGTTCACGACGCATAAAGATATGTGCATCATCTTGCGTAAAACAACGAACACGAAATAAACCATGAAGAGCGCCTTTTAACTCGTGCCGGTGAACTAATCCTAGTTCCCCCACTCTCATGGGCAATTCGCGATAACTGTGAGGTTTGTTCTTGTATACCATAACTCCACCAGGACAGTTCATAGGTTTTACGCAGTAAACTTCATCATCTATCTGCGTCGAATACATATTATCTTTATAATGTTCCCAATGCCCGCTTGTTTCCCACAAATGACGATTCATTATCATTGGAGTGTTAACCTCTACATAATTCTCGCGTGTATGAAGTTCTCTCCAATATTTAATCAAACTATTTTTTAAGATGCTACCATTCGGCAAGAAAAACGGAAATCCAGGAGCTTCTTCCGAAAACATAAATAAATCCATTTCCTTACCAATTTTACGATGATCACGTCTTTCTGCTTCTTCTAAAAACTTCAAGTGCTGCTCAAGTTCTTCTTTGGTTCTAAATGCAATTCCATTTATGCGAGTAAGCATTTTGTTATTTTTATCGTTTTTCCAGTATGCTCCAGATTGACCAGTAATTTTAAAAGCTTTGAGCGCTTTTGTATAACACAAATGAGGCCCAACGCACATATCAACATAGTCGCCCTGCTGATAAAAACTTATATCTGCATCTTTTGGCAAGTCTAGAATATGCTCTGATTTATATTTTGCTCCACGTTCTTCCATAAATTGTATTGCCTCATCACGCGACAAAATAAATGGTTTAATTGAAAGATTTTCTTTTACTATCTTCCCCATTTCTTTCTCGATTTTTTCAAGATCTTCGTCTGTCAATTTAGTTTCGCCTAAATCAACATCATAATAAAATCCTCTTTCGGTCGCTGGCCCATATCCAAACTGAGCATTCGGAAACAATCTTTTTATAGCTTGGGCCATTATATGCGCTGCAGAATGTCTCAGAACCTCTAGCTCCATATCTTGTGGGCATTCAGAAATAGTACCATCTTTGTAAATAATTTTCATAAATACAATCTCCTTTCGATATCTATACAACAAAAGCACCCTTGAAAAAGGCAGCATTTCCCGCCTTTAAATCAAGGGTGCCTTTATAGCACGGTTCCACCTTGTTTTTTTACTTCATTCAGCCTTTAACGCAGGCATCACGGCAAGGCTTACTAAAATGTTCAGCCCTACGGCTCCAGAATGGTCTTCCCTAATGCTCATCATAAAAAACTTTCAGCAAATGTTTCTCTCTCTGAATGACTCGCAAAAGGTACTCTTTCTTTCTCAGCCTTTTAAACAACTCCAAAAATTCGCAAGATGTAGAATAAACTAGTAAACACCGTCCCATAAACGGTACCACTTTTAACAGTTTCAGTTGCACCATTAATTTGTGACGCAAGTTGTGTTAAATTCGGTTGCTGCCCTTCTTCCGTTGGCTTCATAGTTACGGACATACGAAATACTAACCCATATAGCCTTTTCACTCTATCGGTATAACCACGCATCGAAAAAGGCCGGCCAGATTCTTCCCAACCATTATCATTTCTTTTTATTGGATTGTTTTCCATAAAGTTCTTGGCAGCACCTACCAAGTGAATTTTAATTGAAGCAGGAATAAAAATTTCTTTTCCCGATTTTACTTGATCGTTCAAATAATTAGCTATATATGTGATACGGTCCATTGTCGGATAGGTCTCTAATCTAAAAAGATTATTACACAATTTTTCTTTCTGTTTAGCATCAAGAAATCTGTTGTGATACACCGGAATTGAATATATTGAATCAGTAATCACACTAAGTTCATCTTCAACCAAATGCACGTATTGACCACTTATCTGGCCTAACATTGATGAGAAATTATCCATTACACCATTTACTCTACCAAGTGTACTATCTTCAGGAGGTTGCTCTTTACCAGTTGCTTGGTTAACTAATGTTGAAAACTGGTCAACTGTGTCATTAACTTTTTTCACAGTCTGCGCTAAAAGCGGCTGCTCATCGACAGAAGATGTACACCTAGCAGTTTGATCAAACAAATTTATTTTTTCATAAAAGTTTTTCAAAAACGTACAATTTTCTTTACTAAAAGTAAAGCCTTCAAAGTTGGGGGCGGAGCCAAAACCGCGTATAGTATCGCAATCACCAGCTAAACCACGTGCTAAACGCTCTGGTGCCCAAAATGCACCGTCATCGCGAGCATATTTACTAGTTATCGCAAACATTTCTGACATAACATCTTCAGTTTTACCATCATAAAGATATTTATCTATGCCTGAACGGTCACCATTATCGTTATATTTTTGTTTAACTGAGGTACAGAAACAACTAAAAGCTTTCAATCGATCCGCAGGAACAACTACAATACCCCCACTAACTTGTGCCGCGGCAGAATTAAGGCTACCAAGTAAAGATCTCGATTCATCAACTAGACTACCTGGAGGAGGTACAGCTTTTCCATTTATCTGATCAGCCAACGTTAAAACTGCATTAGCTGCCCGGTTTAATTTATAAACTGTGCTATCTTCAAGAGGTTGCCCCTTTCCTTGTACCTGTTTAGCTAATGACACAATATTATCAAGTGGGCTACCTTCCGGTACACTTTCTTTACCTGCCATTTGAGCCATAAAGCTTTTACCTTGGAAAGCACACGAAGCCAAGTATATCATTGCTACCGATGTAGTAGTAAGTGCTGCAGTACCAGCAGCTAACATAGCTGTTTGCAGCCACTGCTGAACCTGATTTTGAGTTGGCATAAACAGTCCCTCCTAACCTTTCATAGTTGTATTGTAACATATACAATACAAAAAGTCAAATTTTTAAATCGATAACTTAAAATAATTACAAACAGATTTTAAACAACACAATTCACATTTAGGCGTATGCGCTGTACAAATCATTCTCCCGTGCTCTACGATCCTATGGCAAAAATTTATTGATTCTTCGGGAGGAATATAGTTTAGCATGATCGTTTCTATTTTAAAAGGATCATTAATATTATGAAATCCAAGACGTTTAGTAACTTTTATAAAATGCGTATCTACAACAAGCGCCGGTTTGCCACAAACTTCACCTAAAAATAAATTTGCTGTTTTCCGACCAATTCCAGGTAAAGAAAGCAGATCATCCATATTATCTGGTATTACGCCTTTAAATCTAGCTATTATATCTTTACACATATCGACTATATTTTCAGATTTTATTTTATAAAAGCCGCATGAATATATGTATTTTTCTATAGCTTTAGGATCAGCCTGGGCAAAATCTTCCAAAGTATTATATTCTGAAAATAGTGTAGGTGTTACTTCATTAACCCTCTTATCTGTACACTGCGCAGAAAGCCTTATTGCTATTAAAAGTTCCAGTGGACTTGAAAAATTAAGAGTACATCGTGGTCTAGGATAACATTTTTTTAATTTTGCAATCACAAATTTGGATTTTTCTTTATCCGTCATAAAAATACCTACCAAACAATATAATTAAATATTATTATAGCATGTCTTTAGAAAAACATTCAAAAATCAAATTTTACACATAAAAATAATTTTTATATAAAAACTATTGACAACGCAGGAATCAATATATATAATTTATACCAAATAGTTTAATACAGGAGGAATTTATTATGAATAAAAAATTTTTGTCCATAGCAATTATAGCATTACTTGGATCATCACTTGTACTTACAGGATGTGGCAATAAGCAACCTGAGGAACAAACTTCAAGCGAGAATGTTGGCACGGTTATTCCCGATGCGAATGACAATGCAGCAGTAGTCGAACAAGATACTGACGATGACAACGACCAAAATACACCAAATATGATATCTGTAAATGATCTTGAACCCGGCAAATGCATGTTAACAAACGAAAATGATGGCGTGTCTTTTGCTAACAATAATGGAGAGTATATAGAGAACACTTACTACCATTATAAAGACAACTCTCTACAAAGCATAGAAATTGCTCGTATTTATAAAGACAAAGAAACTGCTCAAAAAGCTTACGATCAATTAAACAATGACGCCAACTCCAAAGAAGAATACGCTTCTATTGATATTGAAGATAGCGTTATATATACTCTTGCAAAACAAAACAAAGTGGATGCACTTAAATCTTTAAATCAAAATGATCTTTATAATAAATTAAAATCAGAGCATCCTGAGGCTATAAATGAAGAAAACACCCCATCAGATTGATATCTCTGAAGATAAATGAATTTATTAATCATAACCACGCATAAAAAACGTAGTATAAAAAATCTATAGGGATATCAGAGTGACAGCCGTCTTAAGACGGCTGTCTTTTACTATGACCACCCTTAATAGGAACTACGTGATTTTTAGTTTTAAATTTATTCATAATTATTTTCCCATATATTTCCATATTGGAGCAATATTTACAACGCCGTATTTACACAATATCTTTATACCCAAAATAGCCTATTCGCAAATTTATACTTTAAATTTGTATGTCTTTCAAATATTATTATTGCAATTTTACCTTTTAAATATCCTATAACTTGTGATACACTGTGTTTTGGTTAATATTTGATCTTAATTTGGTAACATATTACTTTTATACTATATATTTTGGAATAGATACCATTTGATAATAAAATCTTTATCTTACTTTACTAGGTTGAACTTCACTACTACACTTTTTTACCTAAGCTTTAATCTCACGCCTCTAGCAATCGGTTTAAAAACTTCCAAATACTACATCAAAAGGGTGTGACATTAAAAATGAATGATACGTGTAGTTTATCACATACAAAATAGAACAGCAAATATCATATAATATTTTTACCGAAACACAAAAAAGGTATTTTATACAAATAAGAAAAAATAAAAGAAACATCAAAAAAATTATTCAAAAGAAAAAGAATAAATACAATGAAATTAAGGGTATGTCTTAATCACATATATACAATTTTAGAAGATACTGACAAAAATGAACATATCAAATTTTGTAGGATTACTCAAAGAAAAATGCAGTTCAACAATATATGAAAAATGAGGTAATCTAAAATTTTGACACCAACAGTACTATGGTCATAGCAGGGAAAAATACAGTTAAAATAAAGGGGCATATTAAAAATCAATTAAATAGCTTAAAAAAACTATTCGTTTGCAGAGATAGACACGTAACATATTAGTTAGCAATAATATCAAACGGGAAAATATGAAATGTGTTTAAAATGTATTGACAAAAATACGAAGTTATATATAATAAATAATGTGCATCTTATATAGATTGTACGAATTTTTATTTTAGGAGGAATATTTGTGGAACTAAACAACAATAAACTTGAAAAAATTAGCGGAGGAAAAGTAATTGAACTCAAAAATGGAAAATTTGGCGTGGGGATCTTATCTGCAACGTTTGATAACAAAGAAAAAGCTAAAAAGTTTAATGAAATATATAAACAGCTTCTAGAAGCAAAAGAGGTATTAAACCAGTACCAAGCTTATTACGACCCGACAGATTGGGATGCTTATTTACATCACAAGTTTAACCTAAAGTGCTACAACGATCGTATTAAAAAACTTGAAGAAGAGCTTGAAAAGCTTAAAAATTATAGAAATTAATTTTTCAAGATTATTTTTTGGCACGCTGTTAAAAAGCGCTAAATAAAAAATAGTAGCCAAATTGTATCGCCCATATAATTCACGGTCACAGTGATTATTTTAAAAATAAACCCAATCCCAACAAATCTCTCGACAAAATAAAAAACTATTTGTTTGCAAATATAAACACATAACATATTAGCAAAAATATTAAATAGAAAAATATGGAATTTATATAAAAGTTATTGACAAAAACATAAAGCGGCATATAATAAATAATGTATATCTTTCATAGATTATACAAATTTTATTTTAGGAGGAATATTTATGGAATTAAACAACAATGAACTTGAAAAAGTCAGCGGAGGAGAAGTAATTGAACTCAAGGACGGAAAATTTGGTGTAGGAGTCATATTTAAAACTTTTGACAGTAAGGAGGCAGCCGAAGAATATGATAAAAAACACTATAAACC
>JAEEGL017072731.1_pt1 | contig 10694 bp, 9 predicted proteins | sample 9134231 | NCBI WGS metagenome assembly JAEEGL01 (sample SAMN16246548, study PRJNA631951) | gut metagenome | biome: gut microbiome; feature: rumen; material: fiber-attached | host: Bos | place: Iran: Karaj | collected 2018-10 | reverse complement strand
GTAAGGTCGAAGATGGCATATGCTATGTCTATGATCTCGGCTATCGTCTGACCGGTTCCCTGGAATACAAGGTATTGGAACGCGTGTGCGGTTACAATCCACTGGAGATGATGATCCATTTTGCCTTGACAGGCAAGATGGGGGAGGAGAGCATTGCAGATAAAGCAGTTCCAGAGTTCAAGACACCGGCATTCAATGTTTCATGTCTATGCGCTCCGGGGACCATCAAGTCAATCACGGGAATTGACAGGGTAAAGGAGATGCCGGAGGTGGAAGATGTTGTAATAGCACATGCGCCAGGTGAGACTATTACGGAGCAAATGCGTGGTCTTCTCGCCCAAATCACTGTGCGAGTGTTGGGTTCCGTTGCTTCTAAAGAGAATCTTCTGCCCACGATGCAGCGTATAGATGATACCATCCATATTATAGGCGAAAATGGAGAGCAACTCTTGTTGCCGGGGATTGAATATGGTGATATTGATGGATATGTCATTTAGAGAACTTGATTTATGAGAAGGATACTAGTCACTGGTGCGTCAGGTTTTTTAGGCCATTTTGTGGTAAAAGAGCTTTTAAAGAATCTTGAGTTTGAGATAGTGGCCATTGGTGGCCGACCGGAAGATAAGGCGAACCCGCTTCCCGAGAGTCCAAGGTTGAGTTTTTATACTTTAGACCGATTATTCACCGAAGAGTTTTCTGGAATTGAGACAGTTATCAATTGCGCTTTTGCCCGCAGCAATGACGCCAAGTTGCTGGCGGAAGCAGTGGCTTTCACAGAAAAAGCGATCTTCAGATTTGAGGAATTGGGAGTTCAGTCTGTGATTAACATTTCTTCTCAAGGTGTCTATGAACGCCTCCCCAAAGGCGAACTGTCGAATGAGGAATCCCCCATTGAGCCCATTGACTTATATAGCATGGTTAAATATGCGGTAGAGGGGATGTTTCGTGTGTCTTCAATTCCGCATACAACGAATGTCCGTTTGGCCAGTCTGATGATGCCGCAGCGCTTTTTGTATTTCTTTGTCAAAAAAGCCAAGGTTGGGGAACCATTCACGGTGACAGCACCTAATCAGCATGCTGCGTTGTTGGATGTGACGGATGCTGCTGCCGGATTGGCTGCCATTGCTAAGTTATCTCCTAGGCGACGGGCAGAAACTTATAACTTAGGCATAGGACGTCAGTATTCTTTGTCAGAGTATGCGGAGTCTGTCAAGATGATTGGGGAGAGACTTGGTTATCAAGTATCTTTTGATGTGGCTGATAATGGAACGATTGTATGCGCAGGGATGGATTGTTCTCGGTTAATGAACGATACGGATTGGTCTCCATCAGTTTTGAAAAATGAGATGATAGAAGGGCTGTTTAATTCCATTCAAATATGACTGAAATAGAAAGAATCATTCAGAAAGGTATCGTCTCTGAAGATTTTTTGAAGGAGGAGATTAGGAGTGGTTTTCTGGTTTCAACAGAACGTAAAAAAATTTGGACAGTTATCCTTGATCTGATAGTAGAACTTGACCGGATTTGCAAGAAGCATAATATCCATTATTATCTGGATGGTGGTTCTTTGCTAGGGGCAGTCCGTCACAATGGTTTCATTCCGTGGGATGATGATATTGATGTGACTATGCCTCGCGATGACTATGAGAGGTTTGTTCAGTTAAGCGAAGAGTTTAAGCATCCTTATTTTCTTCAAACACCTTATACCGATCCAGAGTATTTCTATTCTTTTGCGAAAATTAGGAATAGTAATACAACGGCCTTAAACCAGATGTTTAAGTACCAGATGTTCAATCATGGCATCTGGATTTCTGTTTTTCCCCTTGACAAGTTCCCGATTGAGAAAGGAGAAGAATTGTATCTAAAGATTCGGTCACTCACTTATGAAAACTCAACATTCATGAGAATGAAAAATCCTTTCTTGGATGAGGATAATCGTAAAAGAGTGGATGAGTATTCTGGGCGGAATCCAGTGCAAACATTCGAGGAGATTCAGCATCTCGCTCAGACGTATAATAATGTTGAAACTGATTATTGGGGAACGATTATTCTTACTATAGTTAGGTATGGCAGAAAACCTCTATTACGTAAAAGTTACGATAATGTGGGGTACCATAAGTTTGAAAACTTGTTATTGCCAATTCCAATAGGATTTGACGAAGTTTTGAGAACTGAATATGGTAATTATATGGAACTGCCACCAGAAGAAGAACGGGGTGGTCATGATACAACAGTTTTTGATCCCGAGCATCCTTATACAATGTACCAGAATAATCCACAATAGTAGTTATGAACAGAGATATTTGTATATGCGGGGGGGGAAACTTGGGGCAGGTTATATCTGGGTACATTGCTGCGACCAAGGATGTTAAGGTAAACGTTCTTACACGGAGACCTGAGCGGTGGAAGCGAGAGATTACCATTCGATTACCTGATGGTGTTGTCCTGAAAGGGCAATTGAATAAGGTGACAGATAATCCCGAAGTAGCCTTGCATAATATCGGTATTGTGTTGTTATGTCTGCCCGGAAATGCTAACCGTGATGAGCTCCAGAGAATAAAGCCATTTATCTCAAATACGTGTTATGTCGGCAGTGTTTTCTGCTCTTCAGGGTTTTTCTTTGATGCTTTCGATATTCTTGGGACTAAACAACCTTTATGGGGGTTCCAGCGAGTTCCATTCACGGCAAGATTAATTGAGTATGGAGTTGAAGCGGAACTGAAAAGTTTTAAGCAGCAGTATTTTATCGCAGTAGAGAACACTTCGTTGAAAGAAGAATTCAGGGAAGTTGTTGAAGATCTTTTTGATCGCCCTACAGTGTTGCTGACTAATTATTATGAGGCTACTTTTACGAACAGCAATCCATTGTTTCATACTGCCCGCCTATATCAAATGTTCAAGGACTGGAGGCCTGGAGTTCATTATCCACATTGCATAGGTTTCCATGACGATTGGAATGACGATACTTCGGAAACTTATATCAAGATGGATGAGGATTTGATGAATCTTTTGGATGTTTTGCCTGTAAGAAAAGGTTTTCTCCCTACGGTACTTGATTATTATGAAAGTTCGGATGCGGCCAGTCTGACCCGTAAGATTAAGAGTATTTATGCCAATAAAGGGTATGGCTCTCCAATGATAAAAATGGCTGATGGATGGGTCCCCGATATCACTAGTCGCTATTTCCAGGAGGATTTTTGTCTGAGTTTGAAATATATACACCAAAAGGCTCATGAATTGGGCGTCGTTATTCCCACTATTGATACTGTGTTTAATTGGGGTGTAAAGATGCTTGAGTTTGGAGAGCAGAAAATAGATTGAGTTTAATATGTACTATTTAAATCCGCAAGTCGAAAAACTGTTTCGCATTTTTGACCAAAACGAGAGGAAAGATTATTTGCGACTTGACCTCAACGAGAATCCGGGAGGTTTACCACAGGATTTTATTGATCAGGTACTTAAGGGCGTTGACTCTCAGTTTTTAGCACAGTATCCTGAAACGTTGCACTTTACGGAGGTTCTAGCCCGTTATTTGGGTACAGATATCGATAGGCTATGTTTGGTAAATGGCTCGGCAGAAGGAATTCGCTATATCATCCAGGCTTTCACTTCACCCAATGGCCGGATTGTAGGTGTCGTTCCCAGTTACTTTATGTTTCAGGTCTATTCTGAAATGTATGGTCGACGTTTTGTCAAAATTCCATATAATGATGATTTGACGATGGATGTCAACAACATCATCGCTGAACTCTCCGACGATACACAGTTATTGATTCTCCTCAATCCCAACAATCCTATGGGAAATGTTTATTCCGAGGATGAGTTTTATCGGATTATGGCGGTCGCTAACGAAAAGAAGATTACGGTATTGATAGATGAAGCTTACCATTACTTTTATCCTGGGACCTTCATTAATTATGCATTAAGTCACGAGCATGTTTTTGTGACTCGAACTTTCTCTAAACTCTTTTCATTGGCGGGTTGTCGTTTGGGATATGTGGCGGGATGGCCGGATGGGATAAGGATGGTACAGAAGTTATGTACTCCGCACAATACCAATGCTTTTGCCATGCGGTTCGCTGAAGCGGTCATAGAAACGCCAGGGATACTTGATTCTTTGATTTCCAATTTTAAAGAGGGACGAAAGTACCTTGTCGAGACTCTTGATGCCAATGGTTATGGGCATAAGGGGGAGGCAGGGAATTTCATCTTCATAAAGACTCGGACTGACGCCTTGAGAATTGTGGAACGCATGAAGGAAGAGAAAAAGATTCTGATCAAGTCCTATCCCAATGTTGGAGAGTTTGGTACTTGTCTTCGCGTATCTATCGGGGAGAAGAAATATATGCAACAGTTCTGCGATGCACTTTTTGAATTAGATAAATAGGCGAGTCTAATGCGGAAAGTAATCACATACGGTACTTTTGATTTGTTCCACTATGGACACCGGCGATTATTGGAACGCGCCAAGTCACTGGGAGATTATCTCATCGTTGGTGTTACTGCAGAGGATTTCGATAAGGCTCGAGGTAAGATTAACGTTGAACAGAGCCTTATGGAACGAATAGATGCTGTGAAGCAAACTGGTCTGGCTGATGAAGTGATTGTTGAGGAATATGAGGGGCAAAAGATAGATGATATTCAGCGTTATGATGTGGATATCTTTGCTATCGGTAGCGACTGGGTTGGAAAGTTTGACTATTTGAAAGAGTATTGCCAGGTTGTGTACCTTGACCGTACTCTTGGAGTTTCAAGTACAGAGCTTCGTGCTGAACGTAATCTGATGCGTTTGGGGCTAGTGGGCAACTACGATAGTATTCATAAGTATGCTACAGAGTGTTCATATGTGAACGGTTTGACGGTGAAGGGCGCACTTGTAGATGACAAAGAAAAGTTTTCTTCGCTATTCCCGGGCATCCCTGTTCTATCGGACTCTTTCGGTGAATTACTGGAGATTGTCGATGCTGTCTATATCGTTTCGCCTCCATCTCAACATTATGAGCAAATCAAAAAGGCCTTGATAAAAGGAAAGCATGTATTATGCGAGGCGCCCATTGCTTTGAATGTTGCCCAATATCTTGAATTGACAGAGTTGGCAAAGGAAAAAGGAGTTGTGTTGATGGAGGCAATCAAAACAGCTTATGGTATGGCGTACAATCGCCTTGTCCTTTTGTTGAAAGGTGGCAAGATCGGTCGAATTGTTTCAGTGGATGCGGTTTGCACCAGTTTGAAGGACTTGCAGGACAATAACAATGATCTGGACAATAAATGGAACAGTATCTGTGCTTGGGGTCCTGCGGCGATGCTGCCTGTTTTCCAGTTGTTGGGGCCGGACTATAAGAGCAAAGTCATTACCAGCAGTTTTATTGATCGAGAACGGCACTTTGATTCATTTACGAAGATTGCTTTTATTTATGATCACGCAGTAGCCTCCATCAAAGTTGGCAAGGGTGTAAAAAGCGAGGGAGAATTGATTGTCAGTGGCACAGAAGGTTATGTTTATGTACCAGCACCTTGGTGGAAGATGGATTATTTTGAGATCAGATATGAGGATAGTTCCCGCAATCGCCGATACTTCTACCAGTTGGATGGTGAAGGTATTCGATACGAATTGGTCTCGTTTGTAAAGACTGTGGAGAACGGCCGCTATAGCCAGTACATTCAGCCATTCACTTCTCAAGCTATCGTCAAGGTGATTGAGGATTTCTACAATGACGAATTCATTAGTATTTGATTTCGGACAACGTTGATTAATGAGATTGCTTCATTTATTATTGCTGACTCTTTTGGTCGGATGTGGTAAATTGGAGTTTATCTCTTCCGAGAGTTTGGATTCCGATCCTCACAGTGACGTGTTGGATACACTCAACTATGTGAATGATTATCTTGGCTATGAGTATGATTCCCTTGCCTATGTGATGAGTAATGATGTCTTGGAGCGTGCTTATCAGATGGCAACTCTGGTATGGACCCCGAAGAATCCAATTCCTCAGAACGGAGGAGGCTATTATGCCAAGGGAAGAACCGTGAAAGGAGTACCATACTCTTCGGTCAAAGAAATCAACACCTATTTGTTTCAAGATGTTTCATATCATACTTTTATGACTGCGGTACACAATCCGCGAAGTGTATTATATACGGAAGACATAAGCAAATCTCCCTATTATGGAAGGAATTGCGCCCCCTACTACGGGGCGGTATGCAGTTCAGCCGTAATGCACGCTTTTGGTATTGATATCCCTTATTATGCAAACCAAATCATTAAGCTTCCATGCATGGCAAAGCTCGAATACCAAGTGATTGATTCACTGAAGGTATGCGATGTGATTTGGAAGTCTGGTCATGTTCAGATGATTTTCGATGTTGAGTTTAGGGCTGACACTTTGTATCGGATATCTACTTTTGAGTCTTCGGGGAAGAGTGCTCACATTATGAAATATTCTAAAGAGAATTTCCGGAAAATGTGGGAAAGCAGTAAATATGTCGGGTACAGATTCAAAAACCTGATTTATTCAGAAGAGTTTGCAGAGTTCAGGGGGCTTGATCCTGTCACTTACAATGATGATCTTTGCCCTTCAAAAGGCGATAGGGCAGTGTACAGAACCACGGATACAGTCACCGTTGATATTTTTAATCCCAATTATGACAGAATTGTATTGAAGAGGGATACAATGGAGATCGCTTTTAATGATTATGAAGGAGAGATACATAAGTATTTCGATCTGACGCCTGGGGTATATACTGCTTTTCTACAAAAAGGAGAGGAAAAATCAGCGGATGTGAGTTTTGAGATTATCGAAACAGAAGTCAGTTGTTCAAATAGCGGGGGTGACATTTCCATTCATTTCCATACTTCGGCTGAGCCGGTTTATGTCGCGCTTTGTGATATCGCAGGGGACTCATATTGTTATTACCCTATTTCTTCCGTTGATAGGGAACGGGGATTTATTCTGGTTCCAAGAATGGATAGGTCAGAGTATTACTGCAAGATAGTGTTCAAGGGCGAGTATGGAAGAATAATTAACGAGCCTATCAGGGTGTTTTGAGCACAACGTTTTATCTGTAAATGGTCCTCACAATCATAACCATTAATCGCAATAACTTTGTCGGGCTGGAAAAGACGATGCGGAGTGTCGCCGCCCAGGTTGGCGGAGATTTCGAATATATCGTCATCGATGGCGCCAGCACGGACGGAAGCGTGGAAGTAATCCGTTCGTTTGAATCCTCTTTGGGAGAACGCTTGAAATGGATTTCCGAACCCGATAAGGGGATCTACAATGCGATGAACAAGGGAATCGGGATGGCGACGGGGGATTACCTTCAGTTTCTCAACAGCGGAGACTCCCTGGTATCGGATGATATCATGAAGCGGATGACGGAGGCCTTGAGAAGCAAAGGATATCCTTCCATCCTATATGGCAATATGCTCAAGGACATGCCGGGCGGAAAAGCCATGAGAGACCGATGCTTCGCCGGCAGAGAGATTTCTTTTCTCGGATTTTACACGGGCTCGTTGAACCACTCGTCTGCTTATATACGGAGAAGTCTTTTCAATCGATATGGTATGTACGATGAGGGGCTCAAGATTGTCTCCGACTGGAAATGGTTCCTTCAGGCCATCGTCCTTGGGGGAGAGAAGCCGGTATATGTCGATATGGATGTCACGCTGTTCGACATGAACGGCATCAGCGAAAAGAGCAAAGCGTTGGCCAAATCAGAACGTCGGCGGGTTATGAATGGATTGATTCCACCGACCATCTTGGCCGATTACGACCACTGGGCCTTGTCCATCGGCCGGATGAAACGTCTTGAACGGCATCCCTGGGCAAATCGGATTGTGACGTTTCTGGAGCGTGGACTTTTCAAAATGGAGAAGAGGCAGAACAAGAAAAGAGGCGAATGTGAGATTTGACGTTTTTTCGTAGATTTGCAAGATGAAATTCTCGGTAGATAATTAAACATTTATGATACCCAGAAAGATTCATTACTGTTGGTTTGGACAAGGTCCGATGCCGGAATCCGCACTTCGGTGTATTGAATCTTGGCATAAATATATGCCGGACTATACTTACCGATTGTGGAATGAAGATAATTTTGATATTGATGGTTGGCCTTATACAAAGGAGGCATACGAATGTGGTAAATATGCATTCGTAAGCGATGTTGCGCGGCTGAAAGCATTGAAGGAGGAAGGAGGTCTTTACTTCGATGTGGATTTTATGGCTCTAAAACCATTTGATGATCTATTGGAGAACAGAGCTTTTGCTGGTTTTGAAGGAAGTAAGTCCCATCCGTTAATGATGGGTGTGATTGGAAGTGAGCCAGAAGGAGAGTGGGTAACGGAGCAGTTAGAAGCGTATAAGGGGCGACATTTCTTGCTGGAGGGGAAAGAAGATCTGACAACGAATGTAAGGTTCATTAGCGATCGGATGGAAAAAAGAGGATTTGCCCCCAATGGAGAAGAACAGTATTATCTTGATTTGCACATTTTCCCCGTTGACTACTTTTGCCCCCGTCTAACTACGGGTGAAATCCGTAAGACGGAGAATACATATTGTGAATCGTTGGCACAGGCTTCTTCGTGGGCATCCGTGAATTGGAAAAGCAGGATTCTTAGATTTTTCAGCCCGTCAATGCGGACAAAGCTGATTCGGTTTAAACGAATGATTCTTGGATAAGTATGATTCCTTATTTCCCGAAAAAAATAGCCCATCGGGGCATAGCCGTCTACTTGGTTTCGCTTTCTCTTGTATCCGTCTTTTTTGTCGGATATACGATGCTTTGGGAGTATATTCTGCTTGGTATCCTCTGGGTGACAGGCTTCTTCCTGCTGACCAATCGGTGGACTGAGACATGGCGCGTTTACCCCGAAAAGGAGTTTGTTAAAAAGCTCTTTTGGGTTGCCGTCGGGCTCAGGTTAGTCTGGGTACTTTTCTCGTATTACTATTATATTCAGACAACAGGACAACCATTCGAATTCGGCGCGGCTGATTCGCTTGGTTATCATGATGAAGCAGTATGGCTGGCGGACTCAAGCTGGTCGTTCGTGTGGGACTATTATTTTGGATCTTTCGGCGTTTCTGATATTGGGTATTCGCTTTATCTGACGGTCCTCTATAAGATTTTTGGTCCAGTTGTTATTATCCCTCGAATCCTCAAGGCTTTTATCAGTGCTTATACCTGTGTTTTATTGTATAAGTTGTCCCAGCGGACCTTTGGTGAGGATACCGGTCGGATGGTCGGCATCATGAGCGTTTTGATGATGAATCTGATTGTCTATTGCGGGTATCATCTGAAGGAAACGGAGATGCTGTTCCTGGAGGTCGCATTTCTGGAGCGGGCGGATTATATGTTCCGTTGTAAAAAAGCGAATCTTTGGAATATCCTCGTTCCCTCCTTGCTGGCGCTCAGCCTATTTTTCTTTCGAACCGTTCTGGGGACGGTCGCCGTCTTCTCTTTTGCGACGGCAGTCTTGTTGATGAACACGCCTTCTATGAAACGGGGATGGAGAAGACTGGCCTTGATAGGTTGGGGCCTCTTGTGTTTGCTGGTACTCAGCGGGGGAACCATCATGACGGAGGTCGAGGGCTATTGGGAGCGGAAGGAAGAAAACCTTGAAAGAAAGAGATATCAGCAAACAGTCCGAGGCAATCAGTGGGCTCAGTACGCGACGGGAGCAGTGATGGCGCCGATGGTGTTTGTCCTTCCATTCTCGACGATGGTCGATGTCGCCGGGCAATATGGCCAACAGGAAAAACATGGCGGTAATTTCATCCGTAATTTCATGGGGTTCTTTGCCATTCTGGGCGTGTATGAAGCATTGCGCCGAAAGAAATGGAGGGATTTTGCCTTGATAGGCTCTTTTGTGATAGCATACCTGGGTATCGTTTCACTCAGCGGATACAGTAATGCCGAACGGTTTCTGCTTCCAGGTTTGCCGGGCCTGATTGTGATTTGGGGCTATGGCATTTCCACGTTGCGCAAGAACACTTTTAAATTGCTTGTTCCTTGGAGCGTGGTTGTGGTTGCCATGGAGTTTGCCTGGGCTTACTTTAAACTGGGAAGCCGGGGTCTTTTCTAGATGAACGCGAAGTATTATCCTCTCATCAAGTTGGGACGCTGGGCATCTTTAATGAAACGGCGGTTCACCCTTCCGGTCAAACTTTTTACATCCGGCATGCTGCGTTCGGAGTCCTATTTCCCTGAAATGCCCAAGAAGAACAAGTTCAGGATGGCGATGGATCAGTTGGGACATATCTGGAAATACGGCAACATCGAGCGTTACTATTTTCCATATGGGTTGGATATCAAGGGATTCCGCGACAAGGATGACTATCTGGACGACAGCTGGTTCCTTTGGAAATGCGCTATGCTGAACACGGTCCTGACGGATCACGACTATACTTGCATCCTCAGGGACAAAGAGTTGTTTGCGACGCTTCTTACGGAATGGGGGTTTGAGACACCGCATACCGTGGCTTGCGTCCGAACTCCCGAAGAGGCGAAAGCCGTTACCAACATGCTCTTCGAGCGGGGTGGTAACTTCTTCTGCAAACCGCTGGATGGCCAGTGTGGTGGTGGCGTTTTCCGGCTGGATACGACAGTTGAAACCGATCGCGATTCCGTTCGCGACAGTCTGTCCCAAGGTGTCTATCTGGTCCAGACCTGTGTCGTCCAGCATCCTGTGATGGATC
>JAEEGL016529498.1_pt1 | contig 10694 bp, 5 predicted proteins | sample 9134231 | NCBI WGS metagenome assembly JAEEGL01 (sample SAMN16246548, study PRJNA631951) | gut metagenome | biome: gut microbiome; feature: rumen; material: fiber-attached | host: Bos | place: Iran: Karaj | collected 2018-10 | reverse complement strand
GCTTCCACCTGGTACACCCGTTCACTGAGCCCGTACCTGTACAACGTATTCCCGGGGAGTTACGATCCTGAAAATCCGGTGGATTTCCGCCTCAACGAGCTGCAGGTCGGTACCGAATACGTCAGCCAGTCGGGCATTTCCACCTCGACCAACAATACCTTCTACCTCGACGGACGCATCAACTACGACCGCTCATTCGGCCACCACAACGTCACTGCGATGCTGATGTACATGATGCGCCAGTACCGCAGCGGCGTGCTCCCCAACCGCAACCAGGGCTTCTCCGGACGCTTTACCTATGACTGGTACAACCGCTACCTGGTTGAACTGAACTTCGGTTACAACGGCACGGAAAGGCTCGCCGAAGGGGAACGCTTTGAATTCTTCCCTGCCATTTCCCTCGGATGGGTCCCGTCGAGCGAACCGTTCTGGCAGCCCATCCGCCCCGTCATCGATTACCTCAAGTTCCGTGGATCCTACGGTCTGGTCGGAAGTGACGAGACAGGATCTTCCGCCGGAGCCGCCCACTTCCTTTACGAGAACTCCGTAAGCATGAGCGGCGGCATGACATTCCGCACCGGTTATACCGGCAACACCGCCCGTACGGGTCCCTCCGTTACCGCTTATGCCGTAGACGGAGCCCACTGGGAAAGGGCCAGGGAACTCGACCTTGGCGTCGATATGGAGCTCTTCGAGCAGCTCAACATCACCCTCGACTGGTACTACAACCAGAGGGAGCGCATCCTTATGAAGAGGGCATCGTTCCCGAAGAGCCTCGGATATGCCTCTTCAGTCCCCTGGAGCAACATCGGCAAAGTGGACAACACCGGTATTGAAGTCAGCGTCAAGTGGAAAAAACAGCTCACCAACGACCTGCTCATCGACCTGCGGGGCAACTTCACCTACGCCAGGAACAAGTACATCTATGTCGACGAGCCCGATTATCCTTACGTCTGGCAGACCGAAACCGGCAAGCCGCTCAGCCGTATGACCGGCTACATAGCGGAAGGCCTCTTCCAGAGCGAGGACGAGATAGCCACAAGCGCCGACCAGTCCAGTTTCGGATCATCCGTCATGGTGGGTGACATCAAGTACCGCGACGTCAACGGAGACGGCAAGATCACCACCGCCGACCAGGTGATGATCTCTCCCTACGGCTCGATGCCCAGGATACAATACGGCTTCGGCTGCAGCATCAACTGGCGAAAATTTGATTTCAGCGTGTATTTCAACGGCTCCGCCCTGAGGAACATCATGCTGTCGGAATTCGAGCCGTTCATCGCGGACGATTCCAACGACCGCAACCTCATGAAATGGATTGCCGACGGCTATTGGCGCGAGGGCGCGGACAACACCAACGCCACATATCCCCGCCTCGGCCTGCTCAAGAGCAACATCTACAACAACCGCCAGCCTTCCAGCTTCTGGATGCGGAAAGCCGACTTCCTCCGCTTCAAGACCATCGAGCTCGGCTGGTCCTTCCCCTTCGGCAGGGTGTACATCAACGGTGACAACATCGCCGTCTGGTCTCCTTTCAAGTATTGGGACCCGGAACTCAATTACTACTCCTACCCGCTTTCCCGCACGTTCAACCTCGGTGTCCAATTCAAGTTCTGACGTATGAAAAAGTTATTATATACAGTCGCCATCATCCTGTCGGCCGTCTCCTGCAATTACCTCTCGGTGGTTCCGCCCGAGCAGGCCGACCTGGACGATATGATTACCGACAACGCTACGGCCCTGAACCATCTGTATGGATGCTACGGCTACATGCAGGATGAGATCCGCCTGTTCCCCGATTTCACCAGCATCGACGGCGGAGGCACCGACGAGAGCGTCGCTCCCCAGGAGTGGGGACACCTTGGCTCCCTTGTCAAATACAACATGCTCACCCCCGAGTATATAACCGCTACAGGACTTGCCACCAACCGCTACCCCTGGACCAATTGCTACAACGCAATAGGATACTGCAATCTGTTCCTCAAGAACATGGACGAGACCAAGGCCGACATCGACCCCGAGTTGCGGCAGCAGTATATCGCCGAGGCCCAGTTCCTTAAAGCATATTATCATTACAAGGCCCTGGCAATGTTCGGTCCCTGCCCGATATCGGACAAACTGCTTTCCACAAATATCGCCAAGGAAGACATACCGGGCCGTTCGCATTTCGACTATTGCGTGGATTACATAGTGAACCTGCTCGACGAAGCAGCCCAGTCACTTCCCTCTGTCGATCCGGGACCAGATTACTCCGGCAGGGCCACATCCATCGCCTGCAAGGCCCTCAAGGCAAGAGTCCTTCTCCTTGCGGCTTCCCCGATGTGGAACGGCAGTTTCCCGGATAAATCCTGGAAAAACACCACCTTTGAAACTCCCGGCTACGGCACTGAGCTGGTAAGCCACACCTTCTCCCAGGAAAAATGGGAAAGGGCACGCACCGCAGCCCGGGAAGCCCTTACCGCCGCACTGGACGCCGGATTCGAACTGTTCGGCACCGAGGCGTCAGAAATCCTCCGCACCAACCAGAACATCCCCCTGCCATCGATTCCCGGAAAATCCGACACGGATGAAGATATCCGCTTCCGGACACTGGTAATGATGCTCCGGTATATGATGACCACCAACCCGGTGGAGGGCAACAAGGAGGTCATATGGGGTATTTCCCGCATGGAAGGCCAGTACCGTATGGCATCGATGCCCCATTACATCCTCAACACCGACGTGCAGCCCAACGGCTACGGTGCCTGGGGCGGTCTCTCCCCCACCCTTTACACCGTCCAGCATTTCTTCACGGAAAACGGTGTCATACCTTCGGAGGATTCTGAATTCGCTCCGGAATCCGAATGGTACACATCCGCAGGCCTGCCCGAAGCAGACATTATCAAACTGAATGCAGGCCGCGAGCCCCGTTTCTACGCGTGGGTAGCGTTCGACGGATGTGAGTACTCCCCCGTCATCGCCAACCGCAAGCCCCTGATCTGCCATATGCGCGACCCCCAGCAGGGAGGTTACAATTCCGCAAAATGGGGCACGCGCAACTATTGCGTCACAGGCTTCCTCAACATCAAGTGGGTGCATCCCAACCTCTATTACACCGGTGTTTCCAACAAGAACAATTCCGGCGACCTGTACTATCCGGTATGCCTTCTCCGCCTGGCCGAGCTCTACCTGATACTTGCAGAATGCGACGCCTGGACCGGCAACGAGGCGGAAGGCCTCCAGGCCCTGAATGAAATACGCAAGCGTGCCGGAGTGCCCGAATGGACATCGGCAAGCCTTGCCGCAGCAAACAAGACGCTTCTGGACGCCGTGCTTGACGAACGCTTCGTCGAACTGTACCAGGAAGGCCACCGTTACTACGACATCCGCCGTTACCTTCACGGCAAGGAGCAGATGGGCCGCCAGAACTTCTGGGGCCTCGACGCCGTACGCACCGGTCCCACGTTCGAGGAGTTCAACACCCCCGTCCTCATCCCTCAGCCCATCCAGTGGCACGAGCGCCAATACCTGATGCCCGTCCCCAACGACGAGGTCTATTCCAATCCCCAGATGGTTCAGGCTCCCCTTTATTAACGATCACAGTATGAGAAAGTACTATTGCATATTACTGCTTCTCCCGCTTCTGCTGACAGCATCCTGCGACCGGGACGACCAGATTGAAATCTTCCCCGAAGAATACTTCAAGGTGTTGTACATCAAGGACTCTGGGGAAAGGAACATAACCATGAACACCGCCCAGGACTCAGTCACCGAGCAAATGCTTGTGGTCAAGGGAGGCGCTCATCCTGAAATGGAAGCCCAGTGCCGTCTGGAAGTGATGCCGGCAGCGGAAGCCGCCGCCCAGTGGGGCTTCTCGGATGGCGAATTCGGCATCATCCCCCAGGATTCTTACAAACTTCCGGAATCTGTCTCCCTCACGGAGGACACCCCTTATAAATATCTGGAAGTCCAACTGTACCCGGGCAAGATGGCATCCGCCATGAAGGAGAAAGCCGCTTCCAACTGGATTCTCCCGCTGAGACTCACAAGCGAAACGGCCAGCATAAACCGGGACAACAGCCTGGTGCTTCTCACCTGCAGCGTAGTTTCCCCTCTCATCGGATGGGCGAAAACCGGAGCACAGGCGGTAACAATCGACTACAAAACCCTTGCGTACCCCATCGAGCTGACCATCACCAAGACGGAAATCAACAAAGTTGCATTTTCCGGCAAGATTGAAGCACTGGGCGAAGACGCCGTCGCTGCATTCAACGAAAAGCACGGAACAGCCTATCCGCTGCTTCCGGCCGGGTCATACTCGCTTGGAGAAATAGCCTTTGCAGAGAATGAGCTTTCCGGCAGCGCGACGGTGAATCTCTCCCGCACAGGACTGACGGCCGACGTCGAGTACCTGCTGCCTGTACGCCTGACATCCGTCACTTCCGATCTGTTCGAGCTGTCGGATGATGTGAAATACCTCATTGTCGGAAATCCCAAGTTCGCATTCGAAGAAGTCGATCCGGCCAATTGGAAGATAGCTTTCAGCAACTCCGAAGACCGCAATTCGGAATACTGGGCGATGAATATGTTCAACCGCGACCCGGGAAGCAATTTCTGCTCATACTGGAATGTGACCCAGCAAACCAGGATCGGCACCGATGTGGATGACTTCCGTTATCCCGTCGAAGGGAAGTATCCGGGCACCTGCACCTATGATTCAGGGCGCCTGGCCGGCACAACCATAGACGTGCTTTATCCCTGCTGCGACGGCGTGCGCAAATACGACAACGTTGTAGTTGTCATCGATCTGGGAGAGACTGTCAACATCCACAGCATCGGACTCTCCAAGAAGGCCGGCAGTCTCGGCAACCTCGACCTCAAGGGTATCGAATTCTACACCGAGGACCAGTTCACTCTTGAAACCGCCGCACAGTACAAGGGTGTCGATGTCTCTAAATACCGCGCGGCAATCGCCAACTACAATTCGGCCAATGAGGGGAACGCCTGGCGCCTGTGCATGAAATGGGACGATATCCCCAAAGGCACCACTGCCGACGGACTGCCTACGGTCTGGAATATTATGCCTGCCGAAAGCATGAATACTGCAGCTGCCAAGGGACGATACCTCAAACTGCGTCCGACGGCGTCGTACCGTGCCAATACCAACTGTATCGAAATCGGCGACCTATATATCAGAAAGCTTATTACAATAGACGGAGAACCCGCCTTATGACATTGCAGCTGAAGCACATAGCCGTCTCGTTGAGCGTTTTTCTCTTCCTTGCCCTGGGCAGTTCCGCCTGCGGCAAGGAAACGCCGTCTGAAAGCGGCGGCAACAAGCCCGCTCCCGTTGTCACCGACGACGGGCAGGGCGGATATCTGTTTGCTCATACGGGAACCGGCAAGAATTACTACAGGCTCTTCTATGCACTGTCCCGGGACGGCATAAGCTGGACAGCCCTCAAGCGCGGGGCAACGCCGCTCTCGACATATTACGGATTCCCGTACATCGCGAGGGATTCCAAAGGAACTTTCTGGCTCATAGGCACCTCCACCGGTTCAAAGCCTCACTTCCCTATCGTCTGGTGGTCGGATGATATGGTAACCTGGAAGCATAAAGACCTTCCGTCCTCCATAATGGCGCTTCCGGCCGGCTATGAGAACGACACCAACTCCTACGGGGCCATGAAATTGTTCTTCGACCCCGTATCGGAGCAATTCCTGATTACCTGGCACGCAAGCGAAAAAGGACTTTCCGGCAATGCCTCGTGGGAATCGATGCGCACATTCTACATATCCACGAAGGATTTCGTTACGTTCACGCACGCCCGGAAGCTGTTCTCCTTCAGCGGTCAGGATGAAAACATGGCCCAGATAGACGCTTCACTCCATTATTACGACGGGAAATACTACGCCGTGATAAAGGATGAACGATGGCCTGAGCACGCATCCACGGGCAAGACCGTAAGGATTGCCGTGTCCGAAACCCCGACCGGCCCGTGGTCCAACCCCGGGAACGCCCTTACACCCTCCTGGAGGGAGGCGCCCACCCTTGTCCAGTCTCCGGACGGCTCGGAGTGGTATCTGTACGTGGAGGACTACACCGTCCACCGTTACGAAATGTACCGTTCCCCGTCGCTTTCCAGGAACTCTTTGTGGGAAAAAGTACCCGGTATGACTCCCCCGGCAGGAGATAACTGCCGCCATGGCTGCATTATCCGCATAGACGAAACGGTATATGGCAAACTGAAAGCAACATACGACAAATAACAACATAATCAACAATCACAATGAAAAAAGACCGATACGTCAATCCCGAAGTGAGCCTCGATTTCATGGAAATCCGCGGCACGCTATTGTCTGAGAGTCCGGACCTCAGTACATCTTCTTCCCTCGAGGGCTTTGAGGATAATGGAGATCTCGTTATCTGGTAAACCAAAAAAGAGAGTAGTTATGAAAAAGAACAGATTAATCGCACTCGCTGCAGTTGCAGCATTGGTTTGCCCCGTTTCCTGCGAAAAGGAAGCCCCCATCGACAATCCTTCACCCAAAGCCCCGATGGCCGAAATTTCTCTGGTCGCGGTCAACGAGACCGACTCCAAAGTAAGCATGGACGCCGACCTCACGGTCCGCTGGTCCGACGACGACCTGATTGCGGTCTTCGACGGCACGAACAAGAATCAGTTTGCAATCCAGGAAGGCTCCAACACCGGCGCATCAGCAACGTTCACCGGCAAGGCGGCCGGAACCAACCTTTACGCCGTTTATCCTTTTGCCGCCGGCAATTCCCTTTCCGGCAGCAGCCTTTCTGTGACAATCCCTGCCAATCAGATGATAAGCAATGGCGCGTGCGTAGATACCACCGCAATTGTGAGCGTGGGCAAGGCTGAGGGAGGCCAGATTGAGTTCAAACAGGTCTGCGGTCTGGTCAAGATAGTTATCAGCGGCGGCGGAGTCCGCAAGGTCATTCTCGGCGGCAACAACCTGGCCGGCACTGCAACGGTGGCAGCTGACGGAACCCTTTCCGCCGTTACCGCCGGCTCCGGCAGCATTGAACTCACTTACGAAGGTGACGCCAACTTCCCTGCCGGCACTTATTATGCCGCAGTGCTTCCCGGAACGACAACTGCCGGTTCTTTCGCCCTGCAGCTTGTCGGCGGCGGCGGCCTGACATGGCAGAAATCCGCTTCATCAGCCGTTTCCATCGCCCGCAAACAGGTTATCGGGGCCGGTGACGTGAACAGTGAAGCCTCTTTCGTGCGCCACATCACCAACAAGGCTGAGTTGTTCGCCTGGGGCGAGGTAATGGGCCAGGAAAGCAACGTAACGGTTTATCTGGACGCCGACATCGACTGCGGCGCGGATTCCTGGGTCGGCACCGGTGCCACCTTCGACGGCATCTTCGAAGGCCAGAACCATAAGATTTACAACCTGACTGTCACTTACGACGGCGACACCGGCTTCATTTCCAGGCTCTCCGGCACCCTCAGGAATTTAACCTTCGGTTCCTCGGACGGAAGCAGCTGGGACAATACTTCCACCATTACGCACAACGGTACGTCAGAGGCTGATCCGGACACCCACTATCTCGGCCTCGTCGGCCGTATGGTCGGAAAGGGCAATATGGAGAATGTCGTCAACTATTCCAAGGTCCAGGCGGCCGCCACGGGCAGCAGGGTCTATATCGGAGGTCTCGTCGGACTTATTCCCGAGGGGAACAGCGTTACAATGATGAGCTGCAAAAACTACGGTTCCATAATAAACAATTCCACCTGGACCGGCGGCCAGACCCGAATGGGAGGTATCATAGGCCAGTGCACCGGCACGCTTGAAGCCATCGACCTGGAGAACCACGGAGACCTGACGGTAAACAACAACGTCACAAATTTCGTGGGCGGCCTGTGCGGCGACCTCGGCAGCGATTCATCCATTACCGAAGCCAGCAACTACGGCACCATCACCTTTACCGACGGCGGCACCCAGAAAACTTATATCGGCGGATGCTTCGGATCCGTCCGCAGCGCAATCGTCATGAGCTGCCACAACTACGTCCCCATTACGGTCACGCGCAACGCCGAGCACTGGTTCGGCGGCATCGCCGGTTACATGGAGTCCGGAGAGTCCAACATGATGGAGTGCATCAACCACGCCACTGCGAACCTTTCAGTGGATGCCTCGGTTGGCAAACGCGTCTGCATGGGTGGTATAACCGGAGGTTGCCAATACAACGGCAGCGGCCCGTTTGCAGTGGTTATCGAAGAATGCAAGAACGAAGCGGCCCTTACCAATTATGGCTCCGCCACTGACATCGGCGGCATAGGCGGTCTTCTGGACAATTACCTTGCTTCCGCAACCATACTTATCCAGAACTGCGAGAACACAGGTGCCGTTGCAAGCGCAGTGTTTGATGACGGCAGCGGCCTGGGCCGTGAACTCAGGATGGGCGGCATCGTAGGTGGTACCGACCCGGAGAGCGAAGGATGCGACCAGAACATCGTTTCCTGCGTCAACCGCGGCGAAGTTACGGTGGCCGGAGCACTGAAGAAAGGAGCGTCCGTACGCTTTGGCGGCATCGTGGGAAATACCTATAACAACACCATAGTTGACAAGTGCAAGAATCACGGCTTCGTGGGATGTACCAATGCCGGATCGGATGCCGGTGCAGCGGTATTCTACATCGGAGGCATCGTCGGGTCTTTCCTCGACCGTTCGGAAACCCGCCACCAGAACGTGACCGACTGCATCAACACCGGCGATGTTTCCACCGCCCGCGCCTTCAACAACCAATACATCGGCGGTATCATCGGCGGCGGCTCCAACAAAGACACCTATCCCGTAGTGACCGGTTGCAAGAATTTCGGTAACATCTCTGCCACGAAGAAGGAGAACACCCTTGTTGGCGGCCTGTGCGGCTATACCCGCTGGAATCTGTCCAACAGTTCCAACTTCGGCAATGTTACCGGAGGCTCTTGGAACGGTGCTGTCGTCGGCGACGGAAACGCCAATGCTATTATGGACATCGGGATCAAGGTCGGTGAGAATGTTGAGGTCACCGACGCAACAAATGCCGGAGCTAAATATACAGGAGGAAAGAAGACCTATAGCTTCCCCAAGGCTGCTTCCCTGGAAAAGCAATGGTTCAGCGGCTGGGCGGATGCGACTCCGATTACCGTCACCGTAGTCGACCAGGAAACCTATTCGGAATAAAAGACACTAAATAGATGAAAACATTCAGAACAGTATTTACGGCGGCTCTCGCGTTGCTCTCACTGGCCTCCTGCACCCAGGAGATACAGGTAGACGACCCGAGCCTCGCCCCAAAAACAAAGATATCATTAAAAGCACTGGGAGAAGCGGAATCAGCTGACTCCAAGGTCACCCTCGATTTCAGCCAGGCCCAGAACGTCCGCTGGTCGGACGACGACCTCGTCGCCGTTTTCGACGGCACGGCAAAGAACCAGTTCAGCATCGACGCCGGGACCAACAGCGGAGCTTCCGCCACGTTCTCCGGTGAGGTTACCGTGGGATATTCCAGCCTCTACGCAGTCTATCCCTATTCCGCCGCCGTATCCCTGAACGGAACGAACCTTTCGGTGACCGTTCCTTCCGCTCAGACCGTAAGCAGCGCCGCCAAGGCCGACCCTGCGGCACTCGTTTCCGTTGGACAGGTCAATGCCGGCTCCGTGGAATTCAAGCAGGTTTGCGGACTTCTCAAGTTCGAAATCAGCACGCCAGGAGTCTCCCAGGTAATCCTGAAGGGCACCAATCTCGCCGGTACCGCTACAGTGGCACCTACAGGAGTGATTTCAAGCATCGCCTCCGGGGAGAATTCCGTAGTCATAAGCTGCTCGGACGGTACATTCGCCACCGGTACTTACTACGCCGCCGTGCTGCCCGGGACCACCTCTGCCGGCAGTTTCACCGTAGAGTTTGTGGAGAGTTCCGGCCTTACCCATTCCAAGACCGCGACAGGCGCCGTAGGCGTCTCCCGCAAGCAGGGCAAATCAATCGGTGCTTTTGACGACACTTATTCGGTCAGCCGTCACATTTTCAACAAGGACCAGCTATTCGCCTGGGGGGCAGCAATGGGAGATGAAGACAATATGCCCGTTTATCTTGAGGCGGATATCGATTGCCAGGGAGCGATTTGGAACGGTACCGGTTCCTCCTTCAACGGAGTGTTCTACGGTCAGAACCACAAGATTTACAATCTGGTTGTCGAATCCGATACGCAGACAGGCTTCATCAGTACTCATACCGGTACGCTGAGGGATCTGGTATTCGGTTCCTCCAATGGTTCTTCATGGGACAATACCACCCGTATAACCAATGTGGGCACGAGCGGCGCTATCGAGTACGTAGGACTTGTATGCCGCCTCACCGGCGACGGCAATATCGTAAACGTCACGAACTACGCCAAGGTCGAGGTACCTTCCAGTTCCTCATCCAGAGCCTATGTAGGCGGTCTTGTCGGAGTTGTTCCCAGTTCCGCCACAGGTGCCGTTATCAGCAACAGCAAGAACTATGGTGCAGTCTCCAACGCCTCTTCCTGGTCCGAAGGCGAGACCCGGCTCGGCGGCATCGTCGGCCAGTGCGACGGCGCCCTGAGTGCTTCCGGCGTTGAGAACCACGGCGACTTGACAATCAACAACAGTGTCACCAATTTTGTCGGAGGCCTTTGCGGCGACCTTGGTCACGGTTCGTCCGTTACCGGT
>JAEEGL016231738.1_pt1 | contig 10694 bp, 8 predicted proteins | sample 9134231 | NCBI WGS metagenome assembly JAEEGL01 (sample SAMN16246548, study PRJNA631951) | gut metagenome | biome: gut microbiome; feature: rumen; material: fiber-attached | host: Bos | place: Iran: Karaj | collected 2018-10 | reverse complement strand
GAGCGTTGGTCACTACGAATCCACCCAGGATGGCCAGTGCTTCCTTGTCAAAGTGGTCTCCGTGTTCGTGGGTTACCAACACATAATCAGCCGAAGGAAAATCGGCCGCGTAGTCGATGGTTTTGCCCAGCTTCACCACCGGATCCACCTGGATGGACAGGCCTTTGTAGGCGATGGCCAGGCTGGCATGCTGAATGAGCCAGATTTCAACAGGTACACCACCGGGCGTGCAGAATCGCTCTACTTCATAGGTAGTTACAGGCATGCTGGCCTCCTGCCAGGCCAGGATTCCGCCCAGCAGGTTGCTTACTCGGAAGCCGACCTTGGTGAGGGCTTCTGCAGCTTCTGCGCTGCGCCGCCCGCTGCGGCAGTACACCAGCACGGGGCGGTTGGTATCCAGGGTTGCCTGGGCCGCCGCCACGAAGCCATCGGCCTTCCAGTCTATGTTTACGGCGCCAGGAATGCGGCCATTGGCATATTCCGCAGGCGTGCGGACATCCAGCAACTGCACCGTCCCGTCGTCGGAAAGCTTTTGCCGGAAGGCCTCAACGGACAGATTATCAAAGCCTTTGCAGGAAAACAGGCTCAGGAGGGAGAACAAAGCCATAATGGATATTTTCTTCATACTTACTCTACGTTAAAACATTCTTTGTACGGTTTTTCCTGCTTGTAGGCAGGCCAGCCGGGGTTGCCGGATTTGCAGAAATCTGTCCAGGCGTCCAGCATACGGACGCTGAGGGCGTGGTCTGCCTCTGTGAAAGGGCGCCAGCTGCGGTCCAGCGTGCCGAACATGTACCAGAGTTCGGCCGAATGAAAGGCTCCGGCAGCCGATGCAGGATGCGCCTCGTCGGTGGGGAGTTCCCGAAGGAATTCGTACTCGTATACGGTACAGCCCAGGGAGTCGCGCAAGGCGCAGAAGCGGTCCACTACTTCGCCGCCCAGGGCACCCATGTCGTCCTTGTTATAGCCGATGAGAATGGGAACCTGCGCGATGGAGCCGTCGAAAAACGCCTCTTCAAAGCTTCCGGTGACCACTTTGCCGTCCGGATGCGGCATAAACCAACCTTGGACAGTGCGAATCTGTTCCGTGGTAGCCGCCCGCATATCAGCCAGATTCGTGAGCCCGGCGTTGTCCATGGCTGCCTTGCCCACTGCGTCAAACTGCTCCTGCGAGCCGTCCGGGGACAGGCCGCGTGTATTGAGTCCGCCGCCGCTCTGGATGATGGCGCCGGCCATCAAGTCCCGAGATAACGGCGAAACCAGCAGCGTCTTCACGCTCATGGCACCCGCACTCTGGCCAAAGATTGTAATGCGGAACGGGTCACCGCCAAACTGGCCGATGTTGTCGTGCACCCACTGAAGGGCCGCCGCCTGGTCCATAGTGCCATAGTTGCCGCTCTGGCCCTGCTGGGCCGTGAGTTCCGGATGGCTCAGGAAACCCAGCGTGCCCAAGCGGTAGTTGATGGTAACCAGAATCACACCCCGCTTTGCCCATTCATCTCCGTCCATGGTTATTTCATAGCCGTATCCGTTCATATAGGCGCCGCCGTGGATCCACAGGGCTACAGGCAAATCGGCCTTCTTCCCAACTGTCTTGCTGGGGGCCCATACATTCAGGTACAGGCAGTCCTCACTTTCTTCCGGCGTACCCTGCCAGTAGAATTCGTCTCCGTAGAATGTGCCGGGCTTGTTGCCGGGCTGCGGCGCAATGGGGCCGAAGCTGTCACAGACCTTAACCCCCTCCCAGGGTACCACCGGCTGTGACGCCTGCCAGCGAAGTTCGCCCACCGGCGGAGCGGCATAGGGGATGCCTTTGAAAACCGTCACGCCGGGCGCCTCCGAGGGCACACCCTGAATCTGCCCGCCGCTCACCGTGAGCACCGGTTGTTGGGCGCAGCCCGCCATGAGTACGGCGGCTGCAGTTATGATGGTTATTGTTCTCATATGACGATAGTTATTTGCCGTAGCGTTGGGTGCGGGCGTCCTGGATAGGACCGGACCAGTTGAGGCCAAAGGCGAAGTCCCAGACGTTGCCTTCGGTATCTTTCAGGCAGCGCATGTCCTGAGGGACATCTTCGTACTGCTCTTCCACGGTGCGCATATCGGCCGGCATCTGCATGGGCAGGAGGCCGGAAGGTTCGGCCGCTCCGCTCACCAGATCCAGCACGGCCTGGTTCTGTACGCCAAAGGTAAGGAGGATGGCATCGGCCCAGGGTTCCAGCTCTGAGAGCACGGCGGGGCGGGTGAGGTTTACAACCACCACCACGGGCTTGTTACCCATTTCCTTGCGGGTTTTCAGCACCAGGTCCAGGTCGCTTTCGTTGTAGGTGGTCACCGTCTTCCCTTTATAGGAACGGTTGGTGAAGGCTTCCTTCGGGTCTCCGCCGGCGATGGAAACTTCCCGCGCGAAGGATGCGGTATAAGGCCGATACTGCAGGCTGATGGGCACATATCCGTTGCCGCCTTTCTGCCGGTCTTTCACGTCGTAGCCGGTACCGGGATAGGGTTCCTGGATGAGTACAAGGGCGAAATCGGCCTCCTGCGGGGTGTCGGCCCAGTCGTAGTATTTCTCCACCAGGGTACGGTCTATGGGATAGTCCCAATGGGCCGGGGCACCCATAAACAGGCCGAACATACCGGGCGTCTGGGGATAGAGACGCTGGGGTACATAAATCTTCGCGCGCTGGCGGGGCAGGGTAGAGGCGTGATTCTTCACCATCACCACGGATTTGAGCTGGGCATCGTAGCCGGCTTGCATAAAGGAGGGATTGCCCACTACCTCGGCCGCCACGGCGGGATCCGTGTACGGGTTTTCGAACAGGCCGGTGCGGAAGGAGTTCATGAGCAGGCGTACGGCCGATGCCTCAAAACGCTCCCGGGCGGCAGCTTCGCCGAAATCGGCCACCCACATCCGGTAGGCTTCCAGCACGGGGCCTTTGTCGTTGTTGCCGCCGAACTGGTCTACGCCGGAGAGGAGCACCTGATAGTGCCGCTGGGCCACCGTAAGGTCTTCCACGCCCCAACACTTGCCGTCGAAGGATTCGATAGCGGCGTTATCATAAGTGATGTTCCAGTCTGTGCAAACTACGCCGTCATAACTATATTTTCCGCGAAGTAAATCGCTGATAATGTATTTGTTATAGCTGTTCCCCACATTTTTTCCGGAAGGGTCCACGCCGTAGGAGATGGTGTAGTAAGGCATCACGGCCGATGCCTTCCCGGTGCCACCTTCCAGCTGGAAAGCGCCTTCGGTGAAGGCTTTCAGGTGGTCTTTCAGGTTCTTTCCGGGATAGACGGCGTACTTACCATAGTTGAAGTGGGCGTCGCGGCCGCCTTCTTCCGGGCCACCGGAGGGCCAGTGCTTCACCATGGCGTTCACGCTCTGCAGGCCCCAGCCGCCTTCGGGCGAGGTTTGGAAGCCGTCTACATAGGCGCGGGCCATGTCCGTATCCAGGGCTGGATTCTCGCCGAAAGTGCCGCCGAAGCGGCTCCAGCGGGGTTCCGTGGCCAGGTCAATCTGCGGGCTCAGGGCCGTAGCGATACCCAGTGCACGGTATTCTTGCGAAGCGATTTCACCGAACTGCCGAACCAGCGCAGGGTCGAAGCTGGCGGCCAAGCCCAGCGGGGTGGGCCAGAGGGAAATCTGCCCGCCGGCGCCCATGTTGAATTCGGCCGTGGCGGCGGTTTCGTTGCGGGGATCGGAGGAATTGTTGGCCGGGATACCCAGGCCGATCCCCTCCACGAAGGCCTGCACGTTGTTGTTCCAACGGGCGGCCACTTCCGGGCTCTCCACACTGGTCACCAGCACGGCGCGGAGGTTGTCCTCCTCCAGGAACTTCTTTTGCTGATCCGTAAGGTCCCAGGACCGGTGGTTGGGATCACTGTAGGAGGCCGCGCCAAAACCGTAAGCGCTGCCCGGAATGGCCTGATGGCTGCTGTACAGCATAAGGCCGGCAATCTGCTCCACGCTCATTTGAGCGGCCAGATCCTTGGCACGATCCAGGGCCGGCAGGCGCCAGTCCTCGTAGGGGTCCAGGACGCCATTCCGGTTTAAATCCTTGAAAGCAAAACCTTTGTCTTCAAGGATGGGAGCAGTGGTATAGCCCAGCGTAGGGCCACCTTTCTGCGTAATGCGGGTGAAGCCATCGGCCTCTTCGGCCTGCCACTTGGGGCCACAGGCCACGGCCATCGTCAGGGCCAGGAGGGGAAGGATACGTTTCATGGCAATCGGAAATTTTGCTCTAAGATACATTTTTTCAATGATTACCACAAAAAACGTTATTTGCTCCCGAGTTGTCATCCTGAGGAGCCGAAAGCGACGAAGGATCTGTGGGGGAGTAATGGATTCAGTGTGCTTTTAGTTTTTAAAGCACAGTTTTGTCTCTGGAAGGTTTATTATGCGCCTGAGACGGGGTGTGTTCCACCAGCTAAAGCGCACGATCTGCCCCTCAGTACGCAAAGTGTGCTTCAAGTTTTTAAGGTTAGCGGGTTGGATAATATGGTTGATGGGACCGGAAGGGATCAGTCAACCAACCAAGGGATTCATGGTGGTCTTACACGTACTTTATCGGATGCTTACTTCCTATTCTCCACCAATATTGCAGCGGAAGCCAGGATGTAATAAACGACCGTCTGGAGGGTCATAGCCCAGAGTTCGGGGGCGATGGCGCTCAGGTTTCCGGTTTGGCTTAGCGTCATATAGGCCCGACAGCCGAAGGTGGTAGGGAACACATAGGAAACGATTCTCCAGAATATGGGGAAATTCTCCGTGGGCCAGGTGAAACCTGTGAGGAACACGGCGATGGGGGAGACGAACAGCAGCAATACCAGCACCGTTTCACGCTTGTAAATGCCCGATGACCAGGTAAAACTGAATACGATGATATCGGCCACGAAGAAGGCCAGGAACAGCATCATATCCCACCAGGCGGCGTGCATGGGCAGGTGGAAGAGGTGGGGGACCAACACGGCTCCGTAGGCTCCCAGGAAGAGGAATACCAGGAAGTAGGCGGCGCCTCGGCCCAGTACGATACGGCCCATTCCGTGACCGCCTTCCACCAGCTGGGCAAAGCTTCGGCCTTCTTCCCGCAGCGTACCCGCCAGGGTGCTGGAGCCGTAGAACATCACCTGCTGCAGAATCATCATCAGCGCCATATAAATGAAGAACATCGTGAAGGAGATGTTGGGGTTGTAGAGGCGGGCGTCGTCGTACTGTACCGGCTCTATAAGCTGCACGGCATCCTGCCCGGTGAAGCCCTTGGCGGCGTAGTGCTCGGCCTGGATCTGATGCACCTCGTCCAGCATCACCAGGTTGGAAGCGATGGTCATATTCTTATAATAGAGGAACGTGGACATATCGGCATAGGTGGAAAGGGTGGTCTGCTCTCCCAGCGCCAGACGGCTGTCAAAGTCGGAGGGAATGTACAGGATGCCGTGCACTTTCTGCTCTTTCATCAGTTCCTCGGCCTCGGCCATTGACACGCAGTCGTAGGCGATGGCGCACTCGCGGGTGGCGTCGAACTTCTGCACATAGCGGCGGCTGTAGCTGCCCCGGGAATTGTCCACCACGGCTACGGGCATTTCGTCCACCACGCCGTCGTGATAGATCCAATTGTACAGCAGCGGGTACACCAGGCCGGCGAAACAGAAGATGAGCATGACGCCGTTGTCCCGGCCGATGAGCCTCAATTCCCGGGTGAAGATGTTCCACACATCGTGGAACCATTTGCTAATATAGGACATAGTTAGTTGCGGGGATAATTCTGGTAGCGGTAGGCATTGTGCAGCCGTTTGGCTCCCAGGAAGGGAATGAGCAGGAAGAGCAGCATATACACCAGGTAGCACCACCAGCCGGTGAAACCGGTGCCATACAGCACTTCACGCACATACAGTTGATAGTAAAAACGCAGCGGGAAGATGACGCTCATGCCCTGGAGGGCGGCGGGCAGCGAGCTCACCGGCAGGGTAAAACCCGCGAAGGAGAAGCCCAGCACGCTGTACAGTGCGCTGATGCAAACGCCCAGACGCAGGGTGGGTACCAAGGACACAATGAACACGCCCACGGCCTCATAGGCCATCACAAACACCAGTGTGGCCAGAATGAGCCAGCCTATGCTGCCATTCATGGGGTAGTGCAGCGGACCATACAGCAGCAGCTGCAGCATCACGGCCAGTACCTCGAACAGGAGGGTATAGGGGGCCAGCTTGCCCAGGATGGCGGTGAAGATGGAGTCTCCTGAGGTTTCCAGCAAGTGCTTGGAAGTGCCGTACTGAGTTCGGAGCCCACGGAATAGGCTGTAATGAGGGTGATGCACATGGCCAACACGCCCATCAGGATCATATTCACCAGATAATAGCTGTAGTTGGTGGGCGCATTGCCGATGGTGTGGGCGTCTATGTTCACGGGCTGGATGGAGGCCATGATCTCGTGGTCGTTCATCCCTTTGGCCCGCAGCACCTCGCGCTGCACGGCACCGTTGGTCAGGTTCACCATATACAGGATGTCCTTGTAGGCCAGGGCACCGCCGATTACCGGATACAACGTGTTCACATAAACTTGCATCTTGGGGCTGCGGAAGCTCTGCACATCCTCGTCAAAATGACGGGGAATCACCACATATCCATAGATGCGGCCGGTTTCCAGTTCGCGGCTGGCGTCGCTCACGGACGCAAAATCCACCACGCTGCCCAGCTGGGTGGCATCCAGCTGCTCCCGGAAGGTCCGGGATGTAGAAGTCTGGTCCAGGTCCACTACGCCCACGCGCAGCTTCTGGGGGAGCCCCTCTCCCAGAAAAGTAAGGAAGAAAAGGGCCGATACCGCCATCACACCCACCGACCCCAGCAGATAGATGGGGCGGCTGTGCATAATGCTCACTTCGCGGCGGACAACCTGGTACCACTGATGGATCCAACTCATTTTTCCTTGGAAATAAGAATCACACTCATACCGGGACGGAGACGTTCAACGCGGGTGTCGGGCCGGGCGCGAACCTCGAAGGTGCGGGTGTCAAATTCGCCCATTTCCTTGGTGGCCCGCCAGGTGGCGTAAGACTCACGCACGGCTATGTAATATACGGTAGCGGTAACCTGGGCATTGTCCAGGGCGGGAATGGTGAGGGTTATTTTGTCTCCCTGCTCCATCTTGTGCAGACGGTCTTCCCGGATGTTGAAGGTGAACCACATATCGTCCAGGTCCTGGATGGTCATAATGGGGGAGCCCTGGCCTACCAGTTCGCCCACCTTGGGATAACGGGCCGATATGATCCCGTCGGCCGGGGCGGTGAGGGTTATCTCGTCCAGGTAGGAGTTTACCAGCTCCACGGCGGCGTTGGCGCGTTCCACCAGGGCCACGGCAGCATCCTTGTCTTCCTGACGGGCGCACTTCACGGCCAGGTCGTACTGGCTCTTGGCGGCCTTGGCGGTGGCTACGGCCGCGTTGTATTGGGCCTCTACCTCATCGAACTTCTGGTCGGACACCACTTTCTGCTCGTGCAGTTTTTGCATACGCTCGTAGCTCTTTCGCATTACATCTTCGCCCACCAGGGCTTTCTGCCACATCTCGTAGGCGCCGGTTATCTGTTCCTGCCGGGCACCGTTGTAGGCCTTGTTGCGCTGGGCCACGGCAGCAGCCTTGGCGGCGTTGGCCTCGGCAATCTTGGAGCGGATTTCCGGGGAATCGATGAGGACCAGGGTGTCGCCCTTGCGCACCTTGTCGCCTTCTTCGGCGCAGAACGCTTCAATTCGGCCCGGCACCTTGCCGGAAACGCGATATTCGGTAGCCTCGGCTTCGCCCTGGATCACGATATCCTTGGGGCGGGAAACCACATAGCCAATGATGGATACACTGAGGATAATGCCTACTAGGGCCATCACTCCAATGAGGAGGTTGTAATTCTTCTTTGCCATAATATTTACTTTTTTACAATTTCTTAGTTCAGACCTTCTGCTTTATTCAGGTTGGCGGCGGCCATCTGGAGTTCGATGCCGGCGTCTATGTATTCACTGTGGGCGCTGAGCCAGGCGGTCTGGGCACCCAGTACGGTGTTGGTGGAGACCACGCCCGCTTCAAAGCCTACGGTAGCCTTGCGCAGGTTCTCCTCTGCGCTTTCCAGGTTGGATTCGGTCATGGAAAGCTTCTCATGGGCTTCCTCGAAGAGCTTGCGCTGCTGGGTTACCTGCAGGTCGATCAGTTCCTTGGCATCGGCCAGCTGGCTCTGGTAGAGCGTGGCTTCGGCCTTGGCCTTCTTGTAGCGGTTTAACGTTTCCAGTCCGTGGAAGATGGGAACGTTCACCATCACGCCGGCAGTGAACATACCCCCGTTCCAGGTATTCTGGATGCCGTTGAAGGCATTGGGGTTGGAGACCAGGTAATTGGCCGTGAGGGCCACCTTGGGCATCATATCGGCCCTGACCACCTTGGCCTTCTTGTCGTAAATCTGGGAGGCGAGGGTGAGGCTTCTGGTTTCGGGACGGGAGGCGTAGATGTCTTCCATGCTCTTGGTGGCAGGGCACATGGGCTCGGGAATCACTTCCAGCGTCTCATCGGCCAGGGTGATTTCGCTTTCCAGGGGCAGGCCGATGCGTTTGCAAAGCAGCATCTTTGAGAGGATGAGGCCGTTGGAAGCCTTGGTGAGCATCATCTCGGCCTCGTTGGTCTTGACCTTCACCTGCAGGGCGTCACTCTCGGTGGCCACGCCGGCAGCAATGGCGGCCTCTACGTCCCGCTCCATCTGGTGCAGTAGGTCTACGTAGCTTTCGGCCAGTTTCTTCTTATTGGCAATGGAGATAATCTGCCAGTAGGCCTGGTCGACGTCCACCACCACATCGGCATACTTCATATCGTACTTGGACTGGGCCAAGTCTTCCGCCAGGGCGGCCATCTGGTTGGAGTAGATAATCTTTCCGCCCACGAACAGCGGCTGCTGCACGGTAACGGCACCCACCCAGATATTGTGCAGGTCCGGGTGCAGGGCCTTGTCAATGTCGGCCCCGATGGCGTTTACCGGATCGGCGATGTTCGGAGCCAGACCCGCCAGGGAAGACGGATCCACGCCCTGAAGCATCCCCAGGACGGTTTGCCACATGGGGCTGCCCATGTATTCGGCGGCCAGGGCCGGATTGGTCTGGATGGCTGTCATCAGCTGGGTCATCTTCTGCTGCATGGCAGTACCCAGTTGCTGGGATACACCCGCCATATAAGCATCCATCTGCCCCTGCACCAGGGTACCTGCGTTCTGCAAGAGCGCGCTTTGCTCATTGCTGATGAGGGCGATGTCCCTATTATTGTATAGGTAAGCGCCCGTTGCGCTTACAGACGGGAAATAATTGGCCAGGGCAATCTTGCGGTCGTAAGAGGCCATTTCAATCTGGGTGCGGGCCTGCTGGAGCTCGTTGCTCTGCTGGATGGCCATCTGGCGGCAGTCGTCCAGCGTAAGGGCTTGCCCGTTGTAAGAAACGTTCTCCTGGGCTGCGGCCGACAAAGTGCCCATGGCCAGGATACTGAGAAGGATGATTTTTTTCATATGGTCGATTTTTGTCATATTGTCATAGATTCCTTTTGGATGGAAGCCGCTTTTCTAAAATGCAAAATTACTGCCAATTTTGGACTAAAAAGAAATCATTTAGGCTGTTAAATTGTTCAAAAGGTCGAAAATTGAGAAAAATTGAAAATTATTACGAAAAGAGTGTTATCTTTATCAAAAATTCGCCCCACCCTTATGGACAATGAAGCTTTGCAAACCATAGACATCCGGCGTATCCTGGCGCTGGCACCGGTTATTGACGAGTATTCCCTGGGCACAGATTTTATCCTGGGAGAGGTAAGTGGTAAGCAGGTAGAAAAGAGCCAGGCCATCCTGTCTATGCTCAAATATCCCCTTCGTTTCGACGGCTATATTATCTTTTTCCTCCGCAGCGGTCACTTTACCATAGACCTGAACTTGAATTCCTATGAGGTAAAGCCCCAGTCCCTGCTGGTGAACGTGCCGGGAAACATCATCAAGCTCACTTCGTATGCGGAGGATCACATAGGAGATGCCCAGCTATACTTTGTGCTGGCCTCCAGGGAGTTCATGAGCGGCATCCGCTTCGACTTCAACAAAGTGTTCCAGGAGAGCCTGATCCTCCTGAAAAACCCCTGTATCACGTTGAATGAGGCCGATATGGCCCTGGCCGAGAACTACTTCACCCTGGCACGCGAGGTGGTGCTGAGCGATAAAGAAAACAAAAAGGAGATGCTGGGCTCGCTGGTTACCTCCTTCACCTATATGGTCATGGACGTATGCACGCGCGCCCTCAATGAAGCCCGCAAGACGCAGATGCCTTCGTCGGCCCGGGTTAACCAGCTCTTTGAGCGTTTCATCGCGCTGGTTACCGAGTACCATAATACAGAGCGGGGCGTGGCGTTTTATGCCGATAAGCTCTGCCTTACGCCCAAGTATCTGTCCAAGCTGGTAAAACAGGCAAGCGGACGCAGTGCGCCCGCCTGGATTGATTCATTCGTGATTCTGGAGGCCAAGAATATGCTCAAATACTCCGACAAAGCCATTAAGGAAATCGTGTACGCGCTGCATTTCCCCAACCAGTCGGTCTTCTACAAGTTCTTCAAGGCCCATACGGGCATGACCCCCTCGGAGTACCGGAAAGGCTAATCCAAGACCTTCTTCCAGGGAACCGAAGAGGGCTTTTCTTATTTG
>JAEEGL015919166.1_pt1 | contig 10694 bp, 6 predicted proteins | sample 9134231 | NCBI WGS metagenome assembly JAEEGL01 (sample SAMN16246548, study PRJNA631951) | gut metagenome | biome: gut microbiome; feature: rumen; material: fiber-attached | host: Bos | place: Iran: Karaj | collected 2018-10 | reverse complement strand
TGAAGGTCACTGCGTTGGAACTGCCCTACGGCAAGGCGTTCGCGCTTTCCGGTCTTCGCGTTTTCGGCAAAGGAGCCGGGGAACGACCTGCAGAAGTGAGCGGCGTCAAAGTGACGAGGGATCCGAACGGTATGGACTGCAGGATCGGTTTCGAGCAGGCGGAAGGCGCTTTCGGATACAACATCCGCTACGGCATCTCCGAGGACAAACTGTACTCCAGTTACTGTGTCTATGACAGAACAGATGTACTTGTCACGACGCTTAATGCCGGACAGGATTATTTCTTCAAGGTCGACAGCTTTAATGAAAACGGTGTTACCGAAGGAAGAACACTGTACAGGGTCTGAACTGCTGTTGTAACAGCAAATGAATGATAAGAACAGCGCCCCGCTTTACGGCGGAGCGCTTTTTGAGAGTTCAGAAGGAGTTCCTGTACTGAAGGGGCGTCATACCCGTAATCTTCCGGAAAACGGTCTGGAAATAGGGCTGACTTGAAAATGCAAGGTAGGAGCTGATCTCCGAGATGGAACGGTCTGTGAAACGGAGCAGAGACTTTGCCTCATCGATCTTGCACTTTGTGATGAACGCGCCGACCTCGTACCCGATCTCCGTTTTGAACTTCGTGTTCAGGCCGGTTCTTGAGATCCCGGCAAAAGCGATCACATCGGTGACGGAAATCGGCTCGTTGACATGGAAGACGATGTAATCCCTGCAACTGCGGATCAGAGGAGAGAGCGGCCCCGGATACTGATATGCCTGAACACGCTCGGCGAAATCCATGATCATGTTGTACTGCAGGACATAAACGTCTTCCGTCGTTGCCAGTTCTTCCGCATGCTGCGTATAGGTATCGATGAGATAGTATGCCTCTTCCAGCGGCATGCCGCCCGGTATGGCTGCGGCCTTCCCGACCATAGCGACGAGCGCGACGAAAATATTCTTGACCTGACGCAGATCATCCGACGCCACCGTGCCTTCGGTGAATCCTTCTTCAGCAGCGTACTGCCGGAACAGTTTCTCCAGTTTGTCAGGCCGTCCGAGACGGACATTTTCCAGCAGCATCTGTTCAAACTGATAGGTGCCGTGTACTTCCTGCAGGTCTCTGGCTTCATAAACGGCGGCGGTATATGCCGCACCGACCAGTTTTCTGTATCTTCCGGAAGTGAGTTTTCCCGCATTTTTCCGTATCCAGTTGATCCGTTTGTTTGCCATGTCAGCCTCCGCGTTTAAAATTATAATAAACTGTTCAAAAATATATTACAAGTACTTTGGGGCACATTAGAATTTTAGGTAGAGAATTAGGAAAAAACACGCGGAAGGCAGAATGCCGCCGAAGGAGGAATCATGGAAGGATTATTGAGCAAAGGACTGTTCGATAAAAAGGTCATGGACAGCAGGACCGATCCGGAGAAGGTCGGAAAGAAAGAAGTGATCCTCGGACACCTTATTGGACCCCTGGGGACGATCTTTGTCGTGAATACGATTGCGGCACTGGTGGAGAAATTTTTCACGCAGCAGACCGGATTCATGTACGGAACGGAAAACGTCGAAATGATCATGAAGATGGGCAGCGCATACGAGGTCGTTATGACTGTGGCGAAGATCCTTGCGGTGCTGACCGGATTGCTCAACGGCTGGCTTTTACAGAAAACTGCTTCCCGGCAGGGAAGGCTCCGGCCATGGAATCTGGTCTTCGGTTTCGTCTCCATTGCGGTAGGCTGCCTGATCTTCCTGTTTGCTGGGCAGAATATCGGTGAAGGCTACTGGTATTACTTCTTCTTCCTGCTTATTGTCTATCACACGGAAGGAAGCTGCTTCTTCTACCTGTACAGGGACAATATCGTTTCCCTGTCCACCAGAAATTCGGATGAGAAAGCAAGGCTGCAGTATGTCAGGAAACTCTCCTGGACGCTGCTCTCCGGTATTATCATCGGTATGCTCATCAATATGGTCGTCCTTCCGCTCTGGCTGGAGAAGGACATCACCGGCTATCCGAAACTGATGCTCGCACTTTCACTTGTTGCCATCCCGTTGCTGTTTATCGAGTATTATTACACCCGTGAACGCGTCATCGAGGACGTCGAACTTGAGATGGATAATCCCAAAGAGAGCGATATCCCGATCAGAGACCAGCTGAAAGCGCTGCTGACGAACAAGTATTATGTCTGCCTGATGGTCATCGCTATTGTGATGAACGTCGTTGACAGTTTCAAGGGTGGAAACGTCCAGTATTTCTACGTCAAGTTCCTGCTTCGCGGGGATCAGAACCCCATGATGTACACGATCTATCAGGTCGTCACCGGTATTCCGGGCGGGATCGGTGCTTTCATCGTCTATCCGCTCGCTAAGAAATACGGAATCCGGAACGTCACCTTCTGTGGGTACGCCCTATGGCTCCTCGGAAGCGTGATCGGATTGCTGTTCCCGTCTTCCATGATCCCGGTCATGGTTGGCGGCTTCATCAAGAATGTCGGCATGCTCCCCAACGCTTATGTGGCTGCGACGCTGCTGTGCTATGCTTTCGACAGTGTGGAAGCGCGTTCCGGTCTGCGTCTGGAAGGTCTCATGGGCGTCTCCATTATCTCCGCTTTCAGTTCATTGGTAAGCGCACCGTTTGCGGGCGGATTTGAAGCGATGCTTCTGAAACTGGGATTCGTGGATGTAAACGGGATCGCTCCTTCTGCGGAAGTGCTTCGTTTCATCGTCATCTCTTTCTATGTTTTCGACATCATCCTTTCTGTAGTTGCTCTGCTGATGCTGCCGCAGGTGGATGTAGAAAAGCATCTGCCTGAGATCAGCAGAATTCTGGCTGAGCGCAAGGAAGAAGCACTTGAACGTACCGAAGAGGCTGAATAACGATGAATCCTGTCCTGCCGCTGAATGAATATGTTCCGGACGTGGAAGCTCACGTCTTCGGTGACCGCGTCTATCTGTACGGGAGTCATGATCAGGCGGATTCCGTAAGGTTCTGTGCGCGGGATTATACTGTCTGGTCTGCACCGGTATCGGATCTGACCCAGTGGACCTGTCATGGTGCAACTTACCGGAAAGATCAGGATCCCCACAGCATAAACGGGGAGCCTGTGGATTTCTACGCGCCGGACTGTGTGCAGGGACCGGACGGCAGATTCTATCTCTATTATGTGGCGATGGGGCCGAACACAAAGGGATTCGGCCCAATTTCCGTGGCGGTCTCCGACCGTCCGGAAGGTCCTTTCAATTATCTCGGTGACGTCCGGTATCCGGACGGCACCATCGTAAAAAAATATCTGAATAACGATCCCGCTGTCCTGAACGACGGCGGGAGGATCTATCTCTATTACGGCTGGGGACTTGGAAGGGATTTCCGGAATCCACTGATGCGGCCGGTCTATGACTTCGTTCTGAGCAAACTTTCCGGACGTCCGATTGCGGAGGTGCGGAGCACGAGGCCGTGCATCCTTTCCTGTGCGTTTGCGGAACTTGAACCGGATATGCTCACCGTCAAAGAGGGACCGAAATCCGTGCTGGACAGCAAAACGACGGCTTCGAAGGAGTCTGAGTTGTACCGGCATGCTTTTTATGAGGCTCCTTCTATCAGACGGTTCGGAGAACTGTATTATCTTGTGTATTCATCTGGAGAGAACAACGAGCTCGCTTATGCGACGAGCCATTATCCGGATCGCGGATTTGAGTACCGCGGCGTGATCATATCCAACAGCGATCTGGGATACGAAGGAAATAAGAAACCGAAAAACAACAGTTCTACGATCCACGGAAGCATCGAGCGGATCGATGGACAGGATTATGTGTTCTATCACCGCTGCACCAACAATACGGATTATTCCCGCCAGGTGTGCGCGGAACGGATTCGGATCCGTGAGGACGGAAGTATCGATCAGGTACGGATGACCAGCAGCGGGGTCGAAGAGACGATCCCTGCAAAGGGGGTCCTTTCCCCGGGACTATGCTGCAATCTGATAACACCGAAAAAGATCCCCATCGGGATCGGGAAGCAGCAGTCGATGCCGCGGATCGCAGAAAAAGACGGGAAACTGGTCCTTGCGGATCTTACGACGGGTACGGAAGCGGTCTACAGGTATCTGGATCTGTCCAGGACAGAACAGCTTACGGTAAAGCATACAGGAGATGCTAAGATCCTTGTCAACGGCATTCCCGCGGACACGGAGGGCAGGCTGCGGATCTCCGGCGGCACACGTGAAACACTGTCGCTGAAGGTCGAGGATGGCAATTGTACGATCACGGAACTGGAATTCACCTGAGGAGAAGAAACATGGCAAAGTATCGTATCTACGGGAACCAGACAGCGGATGAGACGCAGTTGGAGAGAGACAACCGGCTGTTGGCAAGAACTGTAGCGGAGGAAAGCTTCGTGCTGCTGGAGAACGATGGCGTGCTGCCGGTCCGTCCGGGCAAAGTCGCTCTCTATGGCGGCGGCGCGCGCATGACGGTGAAGGGCGGGAGCGGCAGCGGCAATGTCCGGGAGCGTTACAGTGTCAGCATCGAGGAAGGACTGGAGAACGGCGGATTCGAACTGGTCGGGAAAGAATGGCTGGAACGATTCTCCAAAATCTACGAAAACGATAAAAAAGAATTCCGCAGGAAGGTAGAAGAAGCCATCAAGGGTTATCCTGTCTGGAAGGTCATGGAAATGTTCCAAAAGATCGGTGAATTCCAGTTGGCTTATCCCATTGGGGACGCGATCCGGGATTCGGATCTCACCGGCGAGACGGACACCTGTATCTATGTCATCTCCAGACAGGCGGGCGAAGGTGCAGACCGCAAAAGGGAGAAAGGGGATTACCTTCTCTCGGATCAGGAAATTGCGAATTTGACAATGTGCAGGCAGCACTACGCGAAACTGATCGTGATTCTGAACTGCGGATCCTCTCTGGACCTGTCCCCGCTGAAGGAACTGCATCCGAACGCTGTCCTGTATTACGGTCAGGCGGGAGAGGAAGGCGGAAACGCGCTTTGCCGTATCCTGACCGGTACTGTGACGCCATCCGGGAAACTGACGGACACATGGGCTGTCTCCTACGACGATTACCCCATCGCGGGGATCGCGCATCCTGAACAGTTGGAAGAGAATTATGAAGAAGGGATCTATGTCGGATACCGCTGGTTTGACGCCGCGGGGATTCGCCCGATGTATCCTTTCGGACACGGACTGAGCTATACTTCCTTCACGCATGCGGTACGTGAAATAAAGGTGAACGGAAGCGATATTGCGCTAGCGTGTGCTGTGAAAAACACCGGTGAGCGTCCGGGCAGGGAGACACTGTTTTCCTTCGTATATCCCCCGAACCGGAAAACGAAACGGGAAATGCGCAGCCTTACCGCATTCGGGAAGACGGGACTGCTGCTTCCGGGAGAAGAAGGGATGGTCGTCCTGCACTTCGATCTATCTGATCACGCTGCATACGATGAACAGCACAGCAGGTTCTTTCTGGAGCAAGGCAGCTACGGTGTCGCTGTCGGTACGGACGCTGACAATGTCAATATGATCTGCGCGCTGAATCTGCCTGAGGATACGGTCACGGAACAGTGCAGACCGTGCTGCGTGAAAAAGGCGCCGTTCGGAGACATGAGTTTCCCGATGAAAGAACAGGATCTGAGCGGACTTCCTGTGTATGACGTCAAAGTAGGAACCGTCACGCACGATTATGAATACCGGCTTCCCGCTGTACCGGAAAAAGTGCATCGCTATCTGGATACTCTTTCTGATGAGGAACTTGCCATGTTCACCATGGGCGGAGGATATTTCACCAAACAGTACATCAAGGTGATGGGCAGCTGTGGAACAACTACGAATCTCCTGATCGGAAAAGGGATCCCGAACATCATCATGGCTGACGGACCTGCGGGGGTCAATATTATGCCGAAATCTGCCTATTCCAGGGGCGGTGCGATCCGGTTCGTCGATGAACTGCCTGAAGAATGGCAGTGGGGATGGATCAAAAAAATCATCTCCAAATGCCGGTTTCTCTTTGCGGGGAAGAACGACACCTTCTGCTATCAGTACTGCACTGCATGGCCGAACGCAACGATGATGGCTCAGTCCTTCGATACCGAACTGATCGAACGGGCAGGAGAAGCTGTTGGGAAAGAGATGCTCGTCATGGGCGTTACGGTTTGGCTCGCACCCGGGCTGAATATCCACAGGGACCCACTGTGCGGCAGGAATTTCGAATACTATTCCGAAGACCCGATCGTCTCCGGAGAAATGGCTTCGGCAATCACCCGGGGCGTACAGAAGAACGGCGGCGTCGGTGTATGCGTGAAGCATTTCACCTGCAACAACCGGGAAGACGACCGGACGACGGTCTCCTCCAATGTGTCCGAGCGCGCGCTGCGGGAGATCTATCTCAAGGGATTCCGCATCGTATGCCGGGAACAGCCGATGGCGCTGATGACTTCCTATAACCGGCTCAACGGCGTGTATACGGCTTACAGCAGAGAACTGCTGACGGATATTCTCCGATGCGAATGGGGCTACGAAGGCCTTGTCATGTCCGACTGGGACGGGGCAGACCGCGGGTCCAACGAAGCAGCGGTCCGGTGCGGCAACAACATGATCATGCCCGGACGGAAAGATATCTATGAAAAGATCGTTTCCGCAATGAAGAAGGGAACGCTTTCCAGAGAAGAAGTGAAGGTATCCGCTCTTTATGCGCTGAATATGATCTTCGGTGCGAAGACGACTGCTGATTTTGAGCGAGAGAACCGCTGATCCGCAGGATCGAAGGAAGGAGAGTTAAAATGGCGTTTCCGGAAGGTTTCCTGTGGGGAACGGCGACTGCAGCCCCACAGATCGAGGGGGGATGGAATGAGGGTGGGAGAACGCCCTCCATCTGGGACGTTGCCCCAAAAGGCAAGATTCGAAACGATGAGGATTGTCATACCGCCTGCGACCATTTTCACCGCTGGCGGGAAGACGTCGAACTGCTGAAGGAGCTCGGCGTCAGATCGTACCGTTTTTCGCTGTCCTGGTCCAGAATCGTTCCGGCGGAGGGACAGGTGAACGAAGAAGGAATCCGGTTTTATCGGGACCTGATCTCTGAACTGAAGAATAACGGGATCGAGCCTTTGGTCACGGTCTATCACTGGGATCTGCCTGTCTGGGTACAGGAAAAGGGCGGCTGGCTCTGGGAGGGGATCATCCCGCTGTTCCGGGACTACACGGAGACCGTCGTACATGCATTCTCGGATCAGGTGCGTTACTGGATCCCGATGAACGAGCCGCAGTGCTTTATCATGAACGGCCATATGACCGGTGCGCACGCGCCGTTTCTTCACAGATATCTTGCTCTCTCCAGACTGACCCGGATCTGTCTGACGGCATTTCATGAGTCTGCCGAAACGATCCGTTCGCATGCAGTTCTGGAACCGAAGATCGGCATCGCGATGGCGGCAGGCGCATTCGTCCCTGAAAACGAGACAGATGAATCTGTTGAACAGGCGAGGCAGGATTCATTTTCCAGAGGCTCCGGACTGATGAGCAATCTCTGGTGGTGCGATCCGCTGCTCCGCGGAGAACCTGTCCGCGCTTACGGGGTCTACCATATCCCGCGCAGAAGAATGCCTGAGATCCGGACGGATCTGGATTTCATCGGACTGAATGTGTATGCACCGTTCCAGAACAACTGGTACGGAAAGAACGATGATCTGCCCGAGGAACGGAAGAATTCTCTCGGATGGGTAAACGACGGCAGATGCCTTTACTGGACGATCCGGTTTTTCTGCGAACGTTACGGACTGCCTGTCATGGTTACGGAGAACGGCATGTGCGACGCGGACACGGTATCGGAAGACGGCACTGTCCATGATACAAAGCGTGTTGCATACATGAAGGATTATCTGCGTAATCTGAAACGGGCAGCGGACGAAGGTTACAATGTCCTCGGATATCAGTACTGGTCTTTTCTGGACAACTTCGAATGGGCGGAAGGATATGAGCCCCGCTTCGGGCTTGTGTATGTGGATTTCAGGACGCAAAAGCGGGTTCCGAAAGAATCTGCCGCGTTCTATCAGAAAGTCATCGAATCGAATGGTGAGCTGCCGGATCTGAGATGACCGTTACAGAAAAAAAGATGCCACGGCGTAGGCATCTTTTTTCGTATGAACGATTATGCCGAGACGGCGATCAAATTTCCCAAATAGGCGAATATGAGGCAAAAAAAGCGAAAAAATGATACATGCTTCAGGAAGGGAAATTGTACAATGTTCCTACAAAAGAAGGGGAGGTCATTGAGAAAAATGGCAAAAACCAAAAAGGAGAAAACTCCGGAGACCATGGGGTTCAAGGAGATCTTCGGCGTTACCGCACTGGCGACCAATAACGGATTTGCTACCGTCTTCATGTCGACCATGTTCATGGTCTTCATGACGGACTACGCCGGATTGGGCACCTGGGGCGCAACCCTGGCAACGACGCTGCTGCTGGCAGCCCGCCTCATCGACGCGGTGGACGACCCGATTCAGGGATTTATCATGGACCGAGGCAAAATCACGAAGCACGGAAAATATAAACCGTTCTTCATGCTTTCCATCATCATGACCGCAATCGGTGCGATCTGCCTGTACGCATTGCCGGACGCGATCACTTCAAAGCCGGTGCTTGTCAGCATCTGGGTCATTCTTTTCTACTTCATTTATGATATCGGTACCTCATTCTACAATCAGAACCTGCTGTACCGCACGATGACATCCGACCCGCAGGAACGCGCGAAGCTCCTGATCGGACCGAGGCTCTGGGTCATGGTGATGGGCATGATGGGGGCCGGAATGACATCGGTTGCTGTTTCCATCCAGAAAGCAACGGGAAGTTTCAAGACTGCATACATGCTGCTGGCCCTCGGAACGGTCGGTATCGGAAGCATCGTTTCTGTCATCGGCTGGTTCATGGTCAAGGAAAGACATGTCGTCGAGCAGGACGAGAACGAGGAAGTCAAACTTTCTGACTTCTTTGAACTGTGCAAAGAGAACAAGGCCATGCTGGTCGACTTCTGCAAGAACATTTTTGTGGGCTTTATATGGACATTCCTGTTCGCCGCACCGACCTATTATGTCAAATACGCATACTGTGCTGATCTGACCACAGGTGAAGTGTGGATGGACAAGTTTGGCACATTCTCGCTGATCGTTTCGATGATGATGCTGCTGCCGCTGCTGCTCGGAACAGCCTTCGCGAACCCGATCCTCAACAAAGTCTTCAAAGGCGATTTTGTAAAGATGACCTCCTTTGACTACCTGATGCAGGGAGTCGGCGGACTGATCCTGTTCATTGGACAGGTCCTTGGCGTTCTTCAGAAAATGCCTGCGCTCTTCTTCCTCGGAATGTTCATCATCGCTTTCTTTGTCGGAATCGACTTCGTTCCGGGTTCTTCCATCGGTATGGAGATCATGGACTATACGATCTACAAGACCGGAAAAGACCGTTCCGCTTTGACCGGTGTTCTGGGCAAGTTCCTGGAGAAAGCGCAGTCCGCGATTTCTTCCGCTCTGGTCGGCTCGATCCTGATTGCCATCGGTTATCAGGTCGACTCCGTGACCGGCAACTATGTGGGAGACATTTCCAGGATGCCCACGATGCTGACATGGATGATAGTCGTCATGGGTGTGATCCCCGCGTTCTGCGCCGTCATGGGCATGCTGATCCTGAAGATGTATCCGATCGACCATGAAGAGAGACAGAAGATTCAGGCATACATCCAGGAGCATCAGACAAAGAAACCTCAAGAATAAAAGTCAGACTTTTTGCATATTCTTACTGAAACAATGCTATAAAATACCACGACAGCGCCGGAGCATCCGGCGCTGTTTTCTTTCAGGCATTATGATTTGTTGTGATCTAAATCGATAAGGAGAAACAGTATGTCAGTAACAGACTGGAGATGGTCTGCATAAAAGAGGGATTATCTGAAACGGGTGTCGGACGAGGGAATCCCTGTCATAGGCTATCAGTACTGGTCCTTCCTGGACAATTTTGAATGGGCGGAGAGATATGAACCGCGATTCGGACTTGTGTATGTGGATTTCAGGACGCAGAAACGTATTTTGATGGATTCCGCGCAGTTTTTCAGGAACATCATTTCATCGAACGGGAATATTCCGGACTGAGCGGAATATGTCTGAATCTGAGAAAAAGAGCTGATACCCCGCTATGTTGCGGTGTCAGCTCTTGTGTTATACTTTCCTCAGCTGAAAAAGGAGGTATAAGAATGCTCAGAAAAGATGAATTGGAAAGATATCTGAATTATTGCATGCGTTCTGAAGCGGATTTTGCAGAGATCTATGAAGAAACGGAGTCGAATGAAACGATCTCGTTTCTCAATGGAAAAATGGAAGACGTGAATCAGACGCTGGTTCAGGGAATTGGCGTCAGGCTCTACAAAGGACTTCAGTCGGTCTACGGTTATTCCAACGAAACCGATGAAAACGCGCTGATGCCGCTTCTGGAAGAACTGGTCGACGCTTTCGGAAAAAAGGAGACGGATGCGGACATCCGGCTGGAGCGTGTCACCTATGAGAACAGGCATCCGGCGAAGATTGATTTTGAGTCTGTCTCTCTTGAAAAGAAAGGGCAGCTGCTGAAGAGGGCGACTGACGCCGCTTTCGGTGCGGACCCCAGGATCGTAAAGGTGCGCGCGAATCTGCTGAACGTCCGACAGAATGTTCAGATTGCAAACAGC
>JAEEGL015489111.1_pt1 | contig 10694 bp, 2 predicted proteins | sample 9134231 | NCBI WGS metagenome assembly JAEEGL01 (sample SAMN16246548, study PRJNA631951) | gut metagenome | biome: gut microbiome; feature: rumen; material: fiber-attached | host: Bos | place: Iran: Karaj | collected 2018-10 | reverse complement strand
GCTTAGACATAGTTTCCTTAAAAGATTCAATATTCCTTTCAATTTTATCTTCTAAGCATTCAAAATAAATAAAATCATATTCTTTTATAGATTCTTTTATTAGAGTAGTTTTACCTACTCTTCTTTTTCCATATATTAATATAGCATTATTGTTTTCGTTAAACACACTTTTTATTAAAGTAATTTCCTTTTTTCTACCATAAAACATAGCATCACCATCTTTACTGATTTTTTTGTCACTGATTTTTTTGTCAGTATTATTATAGCATTATTAATTCAAATATACAAGAAAAAAATAAAAGCCTTAGATTTCTCTAAGACTTGAATTATCAAAGCAAAAAGATGTGTATAACACCTCACTTTGAAAGTGGTCTACACATCTTTTCTTTATTTTCTTTCAATCCTTAGGTAGCTACCTACCTACCAAACTACATCAGTTTGGAAAGAATCAAATCTTTTAGATTCAGCCTTCAATCATATTATTCTTTTATTTCTTCAACTTTATGAAAACCTTTAGGAGCTTTATCTGTAATAGTTACAGTTTTTACAATATATCCTTTTTCAATTAATTCTTCTTCAGTTAAATTAGGATAATCATTTTTGAAGTCCTTTGGTTCATAATTATCAAGTTTAGTTAAAGATTCTTTTAAAGCCAATGCATCTACTAATTCTAATGCCCATTTAGCCTTTCTTGCTGTTTTAAATTTATATAAGAAAGGAGTTGCAGCATAAGCCTTTTTATCGCTTAAATCTTTACCTTTATATTTAGATTCAGCATATTCTTTTGGATCTAAGGCAAGATATAAACCAATTTGCTTACCACATATCTTTAATTGAGCATAATAATTTCTTTTAATTCTAAACTTTTCAGCAGTTTTAGTAGATGTTAATTGTAAACCATAAGATAATAATGCATTTTTAACATCACTATACAATTCTTTAACTTCATCAGATAATAAACACATTTTTGCTTCATAAGTCTTTTTGATTTTTGTAACTTTATATTTCTTTGTTGCTTCATCAAATTCAACAACATCATCTTTAGATACTAAAGCTTCTTTATTATCGCTAGTTTCTTCAGAGTCTTCATCTGATTCATCATCTGCCTCATCAGCAGTTTCATCCTCATCTGTTTCATCTTCAGCTTCTTGATTTGCTTGTTCTAAAGCCTCTTCTTGAGCTTTTGCTTCCGCTTCTTCACGAGCCTTTTCTTCAGCTTCTAAGCGTGCTTGTTCTTCAGCTTCCTCACGAGCTTTAGTTTCAGTTTCTTCGCGTGCTTTTTCGATATTCTCTACATTAGTTTTTGTAACTTGATAAACAACTTCTTCAATATCCTTAAATGGCTTAACTATTTCACTTTCAGCCAATTTTTTATTAGGAACTACGACAACTACACTTCTAATGTTATCAGTAGAATCTTTTACTTTTACGATATCACCAATATTAAGCTTATATTCTTTAGGACCAAACATATAAACTTTACTCTTAGCATCATAAATGATTCCAATAGCTTCTATACCATTTTCATCTTCAGTTACTTCTACATTTTTACTGTATTCAATACCTAATGCGCTTAATTCAAGTAGTTTTTGTTGGCGTTTTGAAATACGCTTTTGTTCTTTTTCTTCTTCTAAAATAGGTTCTTTTTTAACCTCTTCAGCTTCTACATTTTCTTCTTTATCATTCTTATTTTTGAATTTTCTTAATAAGAATAGTGTTAAGAATGTACAGAAGATTAATAATTGTAATATGAATGAAACAATTGTAACTGGACATTGATGTATGATTAATGCGATTAATGCGAAGATAAATACTGCACCTGATACGCATGAACCAATTAGGCCTAATAAATCAATCTTATCATTTAACCTATCTAATTTTACTTTAGCTTGGAATTTCTTAAACAAACCAAAGTATAGAATAATATAAACTGGTAAGCAGCATACTAATAGTATAATCATTAAAATAAATACTATCCAGCCAATACAGAAGCCATGGCTAGTTTTTGCAGAAACAAACGCAAATTCAGATAATTGATTTACTTCAAAAACGATTGATTCTCCATCTGGAGTAATTTTATAATCAACATTAGTTACTTTCTTACTATTATGAATATGAAGTACGCTGAATGCTTTACCTTTTAATAATTCAGGAATCTTCATTGTAATAACAATAATAGTTCCTTCATTGATATCAGATGGTTGAATTTCTTCTTGTGTTTCTTTACCATCTTTTACAACTGTTCTAGTTAATGTAATATTGTAAATAAATGAAATTTCATTTTTACTGTCAACATATAATTTTTCAACATTTTCATATTGTTGTCTTTCGGCTGAAACTTTTACATCAGTCTTAACTTCAATCTTAAGAGATATCTTATCATCATAAGTAGCACCGTCGTCATTTTTGATTTCTATTGCAACAACGTCACCTGCAGTTTCATCTTCCATATCCCAATATGATTCAACTTCTATTTCAAATTCTACTACATTATAATTTGCTGTATCAGTTGGAGTATAAGTTGCTGTAAACTTTTGAGTACCTGTCTTTCCTACAACTTCTTCTGGATTGTTCCATACAAATCCTGTAGGAAGTGTAATATCTTTTAATTTTTGACCAACTTGTGCAATTAAACCTTCAGGTAAAATAACTACTGGAGTACCTTTTACAATTTCAAATTCAATAGAAGCTGTTTCATCTTCAATTGTTACTTTAGCAACATATTTACCTGAATCTACTACAGATGAAACTTCTACATTATCCTTATAATATTTAATTTGAACATTATTAAATGCAACTGTACTATATCCAACTTCAAATGTAGCAACTTTTTCCTTACCATCATATCCTAAATTTGTTGGAGCAACTAAAGTTAATGATAGTCCTTCTAAAATATCGCATAACTCAGTACATTTTGCATAAATAGCATTTTCAATTGCTACATATTCAAATTTATGAACATGAGTAAATCCATCAACAACAACTAAGCCATTTTTAATTTGAGGTTTTTTAGATTCGTCATAATCTTTGCCATATTCATCTTTATCTTGAGTAATGATGGCAACAATTGCATGATTCTTATCTTCTTCTTTAACAGTATATTCTGCACCTTCACCTAAAGGAGTAGTTGGATTATCAGGAATACCATCTTCATTATCGTCATAATACCACTTAATAGTTACTGGAGTTGCATCTACTTCAAGTTCAATCTTATCACCAACTAATAGAGGGTTATTATTTGGAACTGTAGTAATAATTGAAGTTTCTTCAGTTAAAGGTTTATAAACTTCAATTGGATCAGTTGTTATTATAATCCAATTTTCTTCTGGAAGTTCTTCACCATCTTCATTAGTTTTTTGAGTGATTTTTGCAATAATCTTCTTTCCTAAATCATTAGGTGACTTTACTGTATATGTCTTTTCAGTTCCAATAGCATCTCCTGTTGGATTACCATCTTCATCTGTATAGAACCATTCAATTACTACTGGTGTTGCAATAACATCAACTGATATTTCATCACCTGCATAAACTGGTTCGTTTGGAGTATTAATTAATATTTCAGATTCAGGATCAAGTGGTGAATATAAATCTTCTTTCTTACCTGCCATAAATACATATGGATTTTCACTAGTACCATCACCTGATACACACTTTAATCCAGCAACTTCTTCAGCTGTTTTTATAGTAGAAATTGTAAAAACATATAATGTCTTATAGTTATAATTAGCATCATAGAACATATCCATAAATCTAACTGTTGATCCAACAGACAATTTATATGTAACTAATACTTTACCTGCTTTTTGTACTACATCTTCTTCTGGATTAATTCTTACATAAGAATCTTCTTCAAATAAAATTGTATCACCAAGTAAATAGAATCTACCAATTTCAACTATAGCAGTTTTTGGAAGTTTTCCTGAAACTGTTATAGGTTTTGTAATAAATGTAGGAACCTCTCCTGCTGGATAATTTGATCCATCAGGTTTCTTATCTTGTGTAATTACGCCTATAATTGTATGTCCTTTATCATTATGATGTTCATCATTTTCATTTGGACATTTAACAATATAATTTTTGCCTTCTCCAATTGGATTATTTGAATCAGGTAAGCCATCATGATCATCATCATAATACCATTTAATATTTACTGGTGTAGCATCAACGTTGATAATTAAATCATCACCATCTTCAGCTTTTTCTTTATCATTTGGAATTTCAATTTCAGGTTTGTTTTCAGAATTTGTATCAAATGGCTTATAAACATCTAGAGGATCTGAATATTGTTTTGGGTTTTCTCCATCAGCATAATCAGTACCATCTGGTTTCTTATTTTGAGTAACAACAGCAATAATCTTCTTTCCTAAATCATTAGGTGACTTTACTGTATATGTCTTTTCAGTTCCAATAGCATCTCCTGTTGGATTGCCATCTTCATCAGTATAAAACCATTCATAAGTTACATCTGTAGCATCAGTTACAACTTCAATCTCATCACCTTCAAATAATGGATCATGATTTGGAGTGTTAATTGATGTCTTAGTTGTAGTATCAAGAGGTGTATAAACTTTTACGCCATTTGTTTTAACAAAAGGCTTCTTATCATCATCATAATCATTACCATTTTCATCCTTATCTTGAGAAATTACAGCAATGATTGTATGACCAGTATCATCATGATTTTCATCATTTGGATCTGGGCACTTGATAGTATATGTAGTTCCTTCTCCGATAGGATCTCCTATAGGATCACCATTTTCATCAACATAATACCACTTAACTGTTGAAGGGGTAAATGATGGTGTAACAGAAATTTCATCTCCATTTATAGGATTTGTTCTAGTTGTATTAATTTCAACTTCTTCATCATCAATTGGTTTATATATTTCAATAACATCTGTAATTTGAGTAGGAATATCACCAGTAATTGGATTTCCATTTTCATCTTCATTTTGAATAATTACAGCAACTATCTTTTTTCCTAAATCGTTAGGTTTCTTGATAGTATATGTAGTTCCTTCTCCAATAGGATCTCCTGTAGGGTTATAATTTTCATCAACATAATACCACTTAATCACTACTGAACTTGCATCTGTTGAAACAGTTATTTCATCACCTACATATAGAGGTGTATGATCTGGCTTATTAACTGTTGGAGTACCATCTGGATCAAGAGGAGTGTAGGGGTTTCCAATAATTGATTTAAATCCATTTTCATCAGCTGATTTATTGCTATTTATATATTTTGCAACAAATCCATCAACAACTATAAAATACTCATTATCTTCATTAAATAAATCTACATCATAGGTTGTACGAACACCATTATCTAATACAATAAACGAATGATTTTTTGAACCTGAAAATTTTGCAGAAAATTCTAAACCATTTTTGTAACCACCAGATTTAGAAACACTATTTTTTAAAATGACATGATTGTCTTTATAAATATAAATACTATCATAACTTTGATCCCAAGTGCTAAAAATATGCCCGTTTAAATCTATGGTAATATTTTTAACTATTTGGAAATAAATGCTTTTACCAGTTAAATCAATATCAGCTAGCAATATAATAGTATCATCTTCTTCACATTCTTCATATGCTTGTTTTAATGAAGGATATAAAATACCATTTACTTCAGCAACAGAATTTGAAGAACGAATTATTGTTTTAAAACCATTTGTATCTGCTGAACCATCTTCGTTAATATTTACTGCGACAAATTCATCAGCAAGTTTCAAATATGAAGATGTAGTTATTTCTTCTTTTGTACAGTTAGTTCTTGCATTTTTAAATGTAACACTAGCTGAAGCAGTTTCAGGAATTATACCATTAATACCGCCTGTTTTAATTTTACTATTATCAATAGTCAAATTAGCTGAACCAGATAAAACAATTTGATTTTCAGCGAATTTTAAATTTTTACCATTTAAATCAATAGTTATACTATTTGCAATGTTAATAGTTACATTTTCTTGAGTTAAATCTATATCTTCAAATAGTGTTATTGTTCCATTTTCAGCACATGCATTATATGCAGCTAGTAAACTTTCGTATGTATTATTACCAGCACGTGCAACTTGTTTTTCAGCAAAAAGTGCTAAATTGCCGTCTTTTAACCCAATGTATGGTTTATCACTATCTTGACTATAGAAATAATCATAAGGGTCTTTTTCAACCATTATCTCATTCCAGTTTGCAGTAAATTTACCATTAGCTGGTACTACATTAACTCCAATTTTTCCTTTTGGAGTGAAACCAGCACCAAATGTTATTGGTTTTACCAATCTAAGATCAACACCTGTATTATTTGGTCCATAATTATTTTTAATTAGTGGTAATCCTGACATATATAAATCTGCACTGTTATCAGTACTAACACCAGCTATAGACTGATTTACTGATGCATTGTATGCAATAACACCACCATTTATGCTTAATGTTCCGACTACACATGAGTAAACAGCAGCTTGTTGGCATAAATTATGAATAATTGAACCACCATTGATTTCAATCACGCCACAATTTGATGAATAAAGTACAGCACCCTGACCATTTGTATTCTTATTTCCAATGATTGTTCCGCCATTTATAGTTATTACGCCATCATTTTTAGCAGTTATAGCTGCATAATCTTCATTAGTATTTAAATTACCTCCTGTGATATAACCACCTTTAAATGTTAAATAATTTTTTGTAAGATTATCATTAACTGTTGCTAATCCAGCTCCATTATAAATATCAGAATCAGCTACAGAATATTTATGTTCAGTATTAGAACAATCATCAATAACTAATCTTGCACCAGCTGTTGCAGCATAAATCATCATACCAGAAAAACCATTACCTATAATACCATGACCATTTAAACATAGATTCGTTTCTCCTTTTGGAACATTCCAAGTACTGCTTAATATGACATCATTAGCTAAATAATAATTACCAGCTGTTGTTGGAAGTGAATCAGTAGCTGACCATTTTTCATATGTTGTATAACCATGTTCATGAAGTTGTTCAGTTTCTTCTACATTAGCTATTAAAATTGGGTAATTTTCTCCCATTTTCCAAGTGTTAACAAAATCAAGTTCACTAAAAGAAGCTGAATCTTTAAAGCTAGAAGCAGATAAATAATTACCTTCAAATAATATAGGATCAGAAAGTTGTTTATATCTGCCACCTGCACGATCTTCTATTTTACCCTGAACACAGCCCTCTAAATAATAACAATTAATTGGAGCATATGCATCATTATCAAGAAATAAACCGATAATTCCACCTGCATATTCTGCATCTCTTGTACCTGTATTTGGAGTAATTACTTTTCCAACATTATGGCATTTTTCAACTTTTCCATTGTTATAGCCAGTAATTCCACCAGCACGACCAACACTAGCTTCTATATCACCAGTGTTGTAGCAATTAGTAATCACCCAATTATGTGAAGATGCATTTGAAGAATTAAGACCAACAATTCCACCTGCTTGATATACTGATACAATTTTACCAGTGTTAAAGCAGTTTGAAACAGTTATATTACTAGTACTGTTGTCTATTATACCAACAATACCACCTGTACCACCTACATTATCATTACCTGTTCCCGTGATGTTACCTATATTTCTACAATTTGATACATTGCATTGAGAAGCTTCTCCAACAACGCCACCTACACGACTTACACCGGTAACTGTAACATTAGATATACACCCAGTTATTGTAGCAAAAGCAGGAGCATATGCATGAGCATAACCAACAATACCTCCAACAGATGTTCCGCCAGAAACAGAACCTTCTACAGTAAGATTTTTGATGGTAGCACCATAAATACGACCAAATAATCCGACTCCGGCAGAATCATTAGTTTCCTTAATAGCAAGACCTTTAATTGTCTTTTTATTTCCATCAAACGTACCTTGATATTCGTCTGAGATTGTATTACCAATTGGTGTCCACTCTTCATTATTTAAATCAATATCAGCAGTTAACTTTCCACATACCGAAAGATTTTGGGTCTCTTCGCCTGTTCCATTAACAATATCTCGGAATTTTTCTAATTCTTCTTTTGTTCCGATTTGATAAGGATTATTTGCAGTACCATCGCCATTTCCAGACCAAGCTGCATAAACCTTATTGATGGATCCAAAAAATCCAAAAATTATTAGTACAAGTGCAACTAATGATCCTATGAGTGCACTCACCTTTTTAAAATAATTCTTCATATCGATTACCGCCTTTCTAGTTAGGAAATATGAAAAAAAATAAATGAATTAACTACACTTCATTTTATTAATATTCACTTTTTAAAACGTCCTTCTCTAATTTTATTATAAACTAAAATCAATACCTGTGCAACAAATTAAAATGAATTATATTAACTTTAAGACCCGTATTTAGGATTTACCTACCCCTTTTAGGGGTAAATCCTAAATTTAGGTATTATATCATAAGGCGTATTTTAATACTAGATATTAAGGTAAAAAACAAAAAAATCATGGATTGTCTATTCCATGATAATTCTCTATAAAAAAATGGCTTATTGTGTTGGGTACCCAATAATTTGGACTAGATACTTTATTTACAGCATTAAATAAAATTTATCCATTTTCAAAACTCCTCGTATATTAGTCCAAATAACTCTATTTAATAAATCTTAATAAAAAATCAGTTATTCCAATAATTGTAAAACCATTTAAATCACGCATCTCGTTTATTGGTTTATTTATAACTATAATTTTTTGAATCTGATCATTTAAAGATATATATGGCTTTAACTCTCTATTTTTAGTTTCTTCATTACTGATATCTGATGCAACTTGGATATAATACATTCTATTACCTTTTGTAGCTAGGAAATCAATTTCATAATTTTTCTTGACACTTACTCCATTTTTATTTTTTTCTACTTTATCAAAAACACCAACATTCACAGTGTATCCTTGATAAATTAATTCATTATAAACAAGGTTTTCTAGCATTTGTCCTTCATCAAAACTTGAAAAGTTTATTTTTGCATTTCTCAATCCATTATCAATAAAATAATATTTTCTTAATGCACCAATTCTATTTTTTCCTTTTACATCATATCGTTCAACAGGATTCAATAAAAAAGCATCGACAAAAAAGTTTATATATCTTGTAACTGTATCCTTATCTATATTTTCTTTTGTTTTACTCTTATATGCATTTGAAATTCTTTCTGAATTAATTAAATGACCACATTCACTACTTAAAATTGCGCATAATTCATCAAGAGATTCAGATTTATTTAAATTGTTATGTTCTAAAATATCTTTGAAATATGTTGTTTCAAACAATTTGATTAGATAATCTTTTTTATCTTGCTCATTTGGCTTTAAAACTGCAAGTGGCATTCCACCAAATAATAAATATTCTTCAAAAGTCTCAGTTAGATATCCACCTTTATAATTATAAAATTCCTCAAATGATAAAGGAAACATTTTTATATTGGTAGCTTTATCTCTAAATTCTGTAACAATATCAGATGATAGCATTTTAGAATTTGAACCTGTAACATATAAATCTATATTCCTTGTGCGAGAAAGACCTAGCACGACTTCTACGAAGCTAACAACATCTTTATCATCTTTACTAGCAATAACATGCTTTTCTTCAGTAAACACTGGATTTACTATAGTATTAACAAGTTGAATTTCATCAATAAAAACATAATGCATAGTTTCAGTTTTGCATCTCTCTAAAACAAAATTATATAATTCAATTGGATCACGGTATTTTATATTAATAATATCATCTAGTTCTAAACAAATAATATTTTCTTCTAATACACCTACTGATAATAAATACTTGTGATATATCTCTTTCAGCATATATGACTTTCCACACCTACGTATACCAGTTATAACCTTCGGAAAACCATTTTCTTTACTATTTATTAATTGTTGTAAGTATTTTGGTCTTTCTATCATAGTTATTCTCCTTTTTGGTAGAATTCTACCTTTTTTTCGATTTTATTATATCTCGTTCTAATATATATTTCAATGTTAGTTTTCCAATTTTTAGTAGAATTCTACCTTTTTTTCGATTAAATCACTATTATTATAAAAAATAAAAGCCTCAGATTATTCTGAGACTTGAATTATTAAGATGGTGAACCATTCGAGATAACACCCCGAACCCCTTTACGGTATTAAGCCATTTTCTTAAATTTGGTTCGGATACATATCACAAATGGTTATATGGTATGCTCTATATTTTAGAGTTTTTATCTCTTTATTTCTCTTTTGTTGAAGGTATAATGAAAATTGCTTTGAAATTCATCCAATAAGTATTTGATATGACTCTCCATACATTCTTAGCCATTCTATTCATTATTTCTTAAGCTTCTTTTGAATTCTTAACTTTAATTTCTGTATATCCATAATTCATACCAATTTACAATGAGTCGCAAACACTTTATAAGAAATCGTTAAAAGAAAAAATGTTATTAAACACTTTTTAGTATCTAGTAACATTTTATCATTTCACATTTTGCTACGTTTTTAATTCCTAGCTCACACATTTAAAACACCATTTACATCTTAGCATCACCATATTGTAAATGTCAATTAAAAAATGTAGATTTATGGCCTCCAAAAATGTAGGTTTTTAGTCTTCATCAGATGTCAATATATCATCTGGTAATAAAACCTTTATTCTATAAGACTTACCAG
>JAEEGL015311229.1_pt1 | contig 10694 bp, 11 predicted proteins | sample 9134231 | NCBI WGS metagenome assembly JAEEGL01 (sample SAMN16246548, study PRJNA631951) | gut metagenome | biome: gut microbiome; feature: rumen; material: fiber-attached | host: Bos | place: Iran: Karaj | collected 2018-10 | reverse complement strand
GGTTTTCCTTCGGCATCTACAATGAGCCGGAAGAAGCGGACTATGCCGCAGACTGTCTGGAAGAGCTGCGTCCGGTGCTCAGGCGGTTCAGGAGATACTGATAACATACAAACAGGAGGGCGATACTGTGCAGTATCAGAGCTTTTTAATCAAATATGCCGAGATAGGCACCAAAGGAAAAAACCGTTATATATTTGAAGATGCGCTGATGCATCAGATCCGGGAACACCTGAAGAAGGTCGAGGGCGAGTTCGCGGTGCAGAAGGAACAGGGCCGTATCTACGTCAATGCCAAGACAGACTACGATTATGATGAAGTGGTCGACGCGCTCTGCCACGTATTCGGCGTCACTGCCGTCTGCCCCATGATGCAGATCGAAAAATGCGGATATGAGGAACTCAGGGAAAAAGTCCTGGAATTCGTAAAGTCTGAGCATCCGGAAGAGGAGTTTACCTTTAAGGCCAAGGCACGCCGTGCGGACAAGCATTATCCGGTAACGTCCGATACGATCAATGAGGATGTGGGTTATGACGTACTGACAGCTTACCCGAAAGCAAAAGTAGACGTGCATGATCCGGACTTTATCATATATATCGAGATCCGTCAGAAGATCAACGTATTTACAAGGGTCATCCCGGGAGCGGGCGGTATGCCGATCGGAACGAACGGCAAGGCCATGCTTCTGCTTTCGGGCGGCATCGACTCTCCGGTCGCAGGTTATATGATCGGCAAGCGCGGCGTCAGGATCGAGGCTGTTTATTTCCATGCACCGCCATATACGTCCGAGCGCGCAAAGCAGAAAGTCGTGGATCTCGCGAAACAGGTGGCTTCCTACACCGGAGCTATCAAGCTCCACGTCATCAACTTTACGGATATCCAGCTCTATATCTACGAGCAGTGCCCGCATGACGAGCTGACGATCATCATGCGCAGATATATGATGCGTATCGCCGAGCGTCTTGCCAATGACAATGACTGCATCGGTCTGATCACCGGCGAGTCCATCGGACAGGTCGCCTCCCAGACCATGTTTTCCCTGCGGACCACGGATGAAGTCTGTGAGCTGCCGGTTTACCGTCCTGTCATCGGCTTCGACAAACAGGAGATCGTGGATCTTGCGGAAAAGATCGGTACCTTTGAGACGAGCATCCTGCCTTACGAAGACTGCTGCACGATCTTTGTCGCTAAGCATCCGGTCACCAAACCCAACGTCAACGTCATCCGCAAGTCCGAACGGCGTCTTGCGGAAAAGATCGATGAGATGGTTGAAAAAGCGATCGCAGAGGACGAGATCGTCTGGTGCAGCTGACGGGTACCGTTTTATTATGAGTCAGAAGTCATTTGCCATCCATACCCTCGGCTGTAAGGTCAACACCTACGAGTCGGACGCCATGGCCGAAGCCCTGAGGGCTGCCGGCTTTGTTGAGCGTTCTTTTGAAGAGCCTGCGGATGTGTATATCATCAATACCTGCACTGTTACAAACGTCGCAGACCGTAAATCGCGCCAGATGCTCAGGCGTGCCAGAAAGTTTAATCCGGATGCGCTGATCGTGGCTGCGGGGTGCTATGTCGATGACGCCATCAAGAACGGAAAACTGGAAGAACTGATCGAGACCGGTGTCATAGATGTGGCAGTTTCCAACAAAGACAAGGAAAAGATCGTCCATATCATAAAAGATAATACAGATTCAAATAATGTTTCGGATGAAACGGGAGAAATCCCGGAAAAGTTGTTTCTTACCGAACTGGACGGACATACGAGAGCCTTTATCAAGGTGCAGGACGGCTGCAACATGTTCTGCAGCTATTGTGTGATCCCGTATGTGCGCGGAAGGCTCAGGGCGCGTCCGGCGGATGATGTTCTGAGGGAGGTCCGGCAGCTGGCTGAGCGGGGCGTGGCTGAAACGGTATTGACCGGTATCCACCTGAGCTCACTGGGCAGCAGTCTGATAGAGCTGGTCGAAGGCATCGAGAAGATCGACGGGATCAGAAGGATCAGACTCGGATCTCTGGAACCGACGCTCTTTACGGAAGACTTTACCCGGGAGATCAGCCGGTTTGAAAAACTTTGTCCGCATTTTCATCTTTCGCTTCAGTCGGGCAGCAATACGGTCCTGAAGAGGATGAATCGTCATTACACCGCCGCTGATTTTGCACGCAGCTGCGATATCATCCGGGGTTTTTATGATCACCCGGCCATTACGACGGATATCATCGTAGGATTTCCGGGAGAAACGGAAGATGAGTTCCGTGAGACCTGCGAATTTGCGGAAAAGGTGGGCTTTTATGAAGCACATGTATTCAAATACTCCCGCCGCCGGGGAACTGTGGCGGACCGCATGACGGATCAGATCCCTGAGCACGTAAAGGGAAAACGAAGCGAGGAACTGATACGGATCACCGACCGGCTTTCAACAGAATTCCGAAGCTATTACCTCGGCAGGCCTGTTTCATTCCTGAGCGAGGAGCTGGTCACATCCGGCGGTAAAACTTATGAGACCGGTTATACAAAGGAGTATGTGCGGTGCGTCAAAGCTTCGGACACGCTTCATCAAAACGAGATCATCACCGGCGTAAGTGCTGAAGCAACAGTCAGGACCGGAGCGGATGAAAGCCTGCTGGTCATCTGATAACAAAAACGGCCGTTCACCGAATGAGGTGAACGGCTGTATTTTTTCCGCTGATCTGTTAACTGTGCACGGGATGCGGTTTTCCGCCGGTCCTGTGATCAAAGCGCTTCGATGTCCCGGATCAGGCGGGCGGCTTCTTCTTCGGTCGTTGCCCAGCTCGTGCAGAAACGGACGATGGTACCGCCGGCGGTCCTGCCTGAAGGTTCGAAGGTGTATGAGCCGGACAGAGCCCGGATCTGTTCATCGTTCAGGATGACGAACTGCTGGTTGGTGCAGCTTTCCACGCTGAAAGGAATGCCTTTTTTACGGAAAGCGTCCCGGATCTTCAGAGCCAGCTCATCCGCGCGTTTTGTGATCGCAAAGTAATCCCCGTTTTTCAAAAGGGCATGGAACTGGAGGCCGAGGATCCAGCCCTTTGCGAGAACGGCTCCGTTCTGTTTCATATATGCCTTGAAACGCTTCCTGAGAGGAGCGGCGTTCAGTACCACAGCTTCGCCGAACATGGCGCCGCACTTGGTTCCGCCGATATAAAAGATATCCGCAAGACGGGCAAAGTCCCTGAGAGTGACGTCGTTTTCCGGGGCACCCAGACCGTAACCCATACGTGCGCCGTCCACGAAGAGATACATACCGTATTTATGACAGACGCTGCTGATCTCCTCCAGTTCATGAAGAGAGTACAGCGTGCCTTTCTCCGTCGGGAAGGAGATATAGACCAGTTTCGGCTCCGTCAGGTACTCGGCTTCATTATCGTCATAGTATGCAGCGGCGCAGGCTTCGATCTGTGCTGCCGAGATCTTGCCGTCTGTTTCGGGAAGCTCAAGGATCTTGTGCCCGGTGTTCTCGACGGAAGCCGCCTCATGCGCATTGATATGTCCCGTAGTGGCGGAAATGACGCTCTGAACGGGATCGAGTGCTGCTGAGATGACGACGAAGTTGGCCTGTGTAGCGCCCGGGAAGAACCATACGTCTGCGTCGGGTGCTCCCGAGAGGTCTTTGATCAGTGCTGCTGCGGCCCCGCACCACTCATCTGTTCCGTACCCGGCATAGGACTCGCTGCTTATGCCGTTCAGTGCGCTCAGGACACTTTCATGCGCAAGATGATTGTAGTCATTGTTGAACCGAATGATCGTATTATCCATGATGATCTCCATTTAAAAAGCAGAAAATAAAAGGACAGCCGGCAGTTTTATGCCGAGCGCGGCATGCCGGTCCTTTGATTTTACTATTCTGCGGCAGTACGGTCAACAGTGTGCATTATGAATGCTTTCAATAAGCCTTATCAACCGGACGCCGTAAAAATACTGTAGGAAAGACTTCACATATTGTTCAGCAAAATGTTATAGACGGAAATACTATTTTGGTATAGAATCATGGTATATCAAAAAAAGGACGTGATGACATGAACAGCTCTGAGAATACCCAGGTAATAGAACATATCAAAGATGTCGAACAGCTTAATGTATCTGATGTGCTGGAGCAGGTATATGGTGCGCTGATCGAAAAAGGATATGATCCTATCAATCAGATCGTGGGCTATATCATGTCGGGTGACCCTACCTATATCACCAGCCATAAAAACGCGAGAAGTCTCATAATGAAAGTGGAACGTGACGAGATCATCGAAGAGCTGATGGCGGCCTACGTTGATTCCAGACTGAGCTGACAGTAACGGATCGGACCGGAAGGCCGGAAGGGCAAACACATAAGTTTTGATATACTGCATGCCGCTGTAATAACGGCATGCTTTATGTTGTTGTATAAATAAGTGTATGGAGGAATACTTTTGGGAAGACTGATGGGACTCGATTACGGGTCCAAAACGACCGGCATCGCTCTGAGTGACCCGACACAGCTGATCGCCTCGCCTTATGAAACGGTCACCAGGGAAAAGGAAGGCAAGATCCGGCCGACCCTCCGAAGGATCATTGAACTTGCCGCTTCACAGGATGTGGAACGCATCGTCCTCGGATATCCCCTCAACATGGATGACACCAGGGGCGAAAGGGCGGAGAAAACTGAAGAATTCAAGGCCCTGCTGGAACGCCGTCTGGAAGCGGAACAGCTGGATATACCGGTCGTGCTCTGGGATGAACGTCTCAGCACGGCAGGTGCGGACGAGGTCCTGGAAGAATCCGGCATTGCGGCTGCGGAGAGAAAACAGTATATCGATAAGATCGCTGCAGCATTTATACTTGAAGACTACATGAAAAACAGTTAAGCGTCCGGCCGAAACGCGAATGTACCGGAAAGGCCGCAAGGACGCCGCTGTGTCTGCGTAAACCTGTTTAGAAAGAAAGGAACGATCATGGAAGACAATACGATCATTATGACAATGGATGACGGATCCGAAGTTGAATTTACGATACTGGAAACGACCGTATTCGGCGGAAACAGTTATATTCTGGTCACAGACGCACCGGAGGATGAGGACGGTCTGTGCTTTGTTATGAAAGAAGTATCCGGGCCCGACGCCGATGAGGCGGTCTATGAAGATCCGGATGACGACGAAGCAGATGCTGTAATGGCGATCTTTCAGCAGATGCTGGAAGGAGAAATAGAAATCGAGAGATGAGAAAAAGAGAGGAATCAAAAACGATAAGCGAACAGATAAAGAAAAGGTCTTCCGGCAGGGCAGCTTCAGCGAAGAAGTCCGAAAAGAAGACCGTAAAAAAGACAGAAAAAAAGACGGAAAAGAAGCCTGATAAGGCAGGAACAAAGAAAACCGCCGCAAAAAAAACCAAAGCAGCAAAAGCTTTGGAGGAAAAAGCGGCAGCAGTCAGCAAAAAGCTTCAGCGCAAGCAGGAGAACCGTGAAAAGAACCGGCCTTCTCTGTTTACACTGGAGGAAGCGGAGAAGGCCAAGGCGGAGAAACTCAATAACATGAAGCAGCCGGCAAAAACCGCTAAAGCGTCGAAAAAGGCAGCTGCTTCAAAGAAAAGCAGCAGGAAAACCAATGAGATCCTTCCGATGACGGAGACGGCTGAAAGCATGAAACCGGCGGTTTCGGCAGCGGAATCCGCAGCGGTCATCATGGCGGTTCAGGAAGACCGCCGTCAGCGCGAGCTTTCGGATCTTGCAAAAAAGAAAGCCTCGGCTATGATCCCCGATCCGTCGAAGAAGATCAAAGTCATCATGCTCGGCGGTCTGGAACAGATCGGTATGAATATTACCGCGTTCGAGTCTGAAAACAGCATTGTCGTCGTGGACTGCGGCATGGCATTCCCGAACGAAGACATGCTCGGCATCGATCTGGTCATTCCGGATATCAGTTATCTCAAGGAAAGAGCGCAGAAGATCGAAGGCTTTTTCATTACCCACGGACATGAGGATCATATCGGCGCGCTTCCGTATGTACTTCGGGAGCTCAACGTGCCGGTCTATGCCACCAGGCTGACTCGGGCGCTGATCGAAAACAAGCTCCGGGAAGCAGAGCTTCTCGACAGTGCGAAACTCAGAACGGTGGAATTCGGCGATTTTGTAGGCGCCGGTGATTTCACCGTTGAATTTATAAAGACCAACCATTCGATCCAGGATGCGGCGGCGCTTGCGATCCACTCACCCGCAGGCGTAATACTGCATACGGGAGATTTCAAGGTAGACTATACGCCGGTATTCGGCGATACGATCGATCTTCAGCGTTTTGCCGAACTGGGCAAGAACGGCGTTCTCGCACTGCTCTGTGATTCCACCAATGCGGTCAGACAGGGATTTACCATGTCGGAAAGGACCGTAGGAAAGACGTTTGAGGCGATCTTTGCCGAACATACGGATAAGCGGATCATCGTAGCGACGTTTGCATCCAATGTGGACCGTGTGCAGCAGGTCATCAACGTTGCCGAAAAACACGGAAGGAAAGTCGTGATCGACGGCCGTTCGATGGTCAATGTCATCGGTACGGCTGCCGAACTCGGATATATTAAACTGAAAGAAGGGACCCTGATCGACATATCCCAGATCCGGAACTATCCGGATGAGAAGATCGTGCTGATCGTGACCGGCAGCCAGGGAGAGTCCATGGCGGCACTTTCCCGTATGGCGACCGGACAGCACCGCAAGGTATCCTTAAGCGAAAAAGACGTGATCATCATGAGCTCGACGCCGATCCCCGGCAATGAGAAGGCCGTGTCCCGTGTTATCAATGAACTGTCGCGCAGACATACCAAGGTCATCTATCAGGATACCCATGTCTCCGGACATGCATGCGTGGAGGAGCTGAAGCTGATCTATGCGCTTGTGCATCCGAAGTTTTCCATTCCGGTCCATGGCGAGATCCGCCACCGCCTTGCACAGAGAGAGGTGGCGCTTGCCATCGGAGTACCGAAGCCCAACATCATCATGGCGGATACCGGAGACGTGATCGAGCTGACATCGGAAAGCTGCGAGATCATTGATCATGTACAGGCAGGTCCGGTCCTTGTAGACGGACTGGGCGTCGGGGACGTCGGCAACATCGTCCTCAAAGATAGACAAAGCCTGTCCCAGAATGGTATTATTATTGTGGTCATGGCTCTGGAACGCGGTTCCGGCCAGCTTGTTGCCGGACCTGACATCGTGACCCGGGGATTTGTTTATGTCCGGGAGAATGAAGATCTGATCGAGGCGGCAAAGGATGTGATACTTGCTTCTGTTGACCGCTTCCAGAAGAGCCATAACGGCGACTGGGCACATATGAAGAACGTCATACGTGACGACCTTAACAGTTTCATATGGCGCAGGCTTGGAAGAACGCCCATGATCCTGCCCATCATTTCCGAGGTATGATAAAGAATGGATAATGAATCCGGAGTCAAAAGAATCGCGGACATACTCAGCGGCTTTGCCGGCAGGGTGATCGCTGTTGCCCTGATGGTGCTGGTGATCTTTGTTGCGGTGCGCTTCAGCTTCAGCTTCGGCCATTCGATCTTTTATCAGAGCCCGGCGGAAGCGCCGCCCGGCAGGGACGTTGAGCTTACGATCGAGAAGGGCGCATCCATAGACGAACTGGCGGCGCAGCTGTATGAAGACGGTGTGATCACCAATGAACTCGCGTTCCGCATCCAGGGCAGGCTCTATAAGGTCAGCTTTTATCCCGGCACCTATACGCTCAACACCTCCATGACCGTCAAGGAGATCCTCCAGGCGATCGATATGACCGAGGCGGAGTATGAAGAGAGCAAGGCGGCGGCACAGGCCGCCGGAGAAGGCGCGGACGGTGTCGTGGGCGGAGGATCCGAGGGTGAATAAAGAACGGATCGCTGCATATCTTGCTTCGCTGGAACCGTTTGATGACGAATCGCTGAACCGGCTCAGAAAAGATGCGGAGGCTGCCGGAGTTCCGATCATCCGTGTTGAAACGGAAAGCTTTCTGCGGACGATGGTGAAGATCCTGGATCCGCAGAGCGTACTCGAGATCGGAACGGCTGTCGGCTACAGCAGTATCGTAATGGCCAAAGCTGGCGCGGGCAGGATCGATACGATCGAGAATTACGAAAAACGCATTCCTGCCGCGCTCGATAATATCAGACAGGCCGGCTTCGAAAACCGCATCAGGCTGATCGAAGGGGACGCCGGAAGGGTGCTGAAAGACCTTATAACAGGCGGGGCTGAACCGTATGATCTTGTTTTTCTGGATGCTGCAAAAGGACAGTATCTTCACTGGCTGCCGGACATCCTGCAGCTGATGCATCCGGGCTCCGTGCTTGTGACGGACAATGTACTGCAGGATGAAACGGTGATGGAATCCCGATTCCTCATTCCCCGGCGCGAACGGACGACTCATGCCCGCATGCGGGATTATCTTTATGAACTGAAACATAACGCCGGACTGCAGACGTCGGTCATACCTGTTGGCGACGGCATCAGTCTCAGCGTGCTTCTGGATCCGGAGGATCAATGAAAAAACCCGAACTCCTGCTTCCTGCAGGCAACCTGGATACACTTAAGACAGCCATTGCCTACGGAGCCGATGCGGTCTATATCGGCGGGGAGGCTTTTTCCCTGCGGGCTAAGGCTGACAATTTTGATAAGGAAACCATGACGGAAGCGATCGGCTTTGCGCATGCACACGGCGTTAAGGTCTATGTTACCGTCAACATTTTTGCACATAATGCGGATATCGACAAGGCCGGACCCTATCTGAGGGAGCTCGCCGGGATACGCCCCGACGCGCTGATCATCTCTGATCCCGGCCTGTTTATGATGGCAAAAGAACTGGCGCCCGGGATAGATATTCATGTTTCCACACAGATGAACAGCACAAACTATGAGGCTTTTCTTTTCTGGTACCGCCTCGGTGCGAAACGTGTAGTCAACGCACGCGAACTGTCGCTTGCGGAACTGAAGGAGATACGCAGCAGGATCCCGGAAGATATGGAGATCGAATCATTCGTACATGGAGCCATGTGTATCTCGTATTCGGGACGGTGTCTCCTGTCGGGATACATGACCGGTCGGTCGGCCAATCTCGGAGCCTGTACGCATCCATGCCGCTGGAACTATGCCGTCATGGAGGAAAAACGTCCCGGGGAATACTTCCCGGTGGAAGAGGACGAACGCGGCACTTATATTTTCAATTCCAGGGATCTGTGCATGATCGAACATATTCCGGAACTCATCGAAGCCGGAGTCGACAGCTTCAAGGTCGAAGGACGGATGAAGACACAGCTCTATGTTGCCGCGGCGGCGCGGGCGTACCGCAATGCGATCGATGATTACTTTACCGATCCGGAGCTTTACCGGCAGCGGATCCCGCTTTATAAGGAAGAGATCGGAAAGTGCACCTACCGTGAATTTACGACGGGGTTTTATTTTGGAAAACCCAATGAAGAAGCGCAGATCTATGACAGCAACACTTATGTAAAGAACTATACCTTTCTCGGCTCGGTGGCGGAAGTGCTTCCGGACGGAAGCGTCCGCATTGAGCAGAAAAACAAGTTCTGTACCGGAGATGAGATAGAGATCCTGAAGAAAGACCTTACCAGTGTTTTTGCGAAGGTGCTGAGGATCCGGGATGCGGCAACGGGAGCGGATCAGGAAAGCTGTCCGCACTCGCGCCAGCAGCTGCTGATCACGCTGACCGGAACGCCTGAGGTATATGATATACTGTGTGTGAGATCGAAGGAACAGTAACAGGCTGCGGTTTAAACATTCTTTCCGGCATCAGGCAGGACGACAATACAGGAAATGAAAGTTCTCGTTACGACATTCTTTTTACTGGCAGGCATCTGTGTCGCCTATTTTCTGGTGATACTGGGCTACAGCGGCTTCAGTACCTCTTTTTGCGGTATCTGGCTTTTGTTTGCGCTGCTGTTTATTGTCATGGGAATCTTTACGGGGCGCAGCACAAGAGACAGGGACGGCATGCCGAAAGTTCTCCCTATATTTGTTTTTTCCTCTTTCGGCTTTGGTGTGGCTGTATTTGCACTGATCCTGGGCCTGGTCGTGGGAGAGTCATATAAGACTCCCGACACGATCCCGGATTACTGTATCGTCATGGGGGCAAGGGTCTACTCGGACGGTATTTCCAAAACGTTGATGTACCGGCTTGACAAGGCAAAGGAATTGTATGAGGAGGATAAGGACACGATCTTTGTCGTGGCAGGCGGACAGGAAAAGGGCGATGCAGTTCCGGAAGCGCTTGCCATGTATAATTACCTGATCATGAAGGGTGTGCCCGGCAGCAACATGATCATACAGCCGGGTTATACCAGCACTGCCAGCATCATCTCCGCATCATTGCGTCAGATCGTTGCCGATACCGGCCGAAGGAAGACCCCGAAAGGTCCGGGAGATAAGGTGTGGGCAGAAGACTATATCCCTTCGATCGGGATCATTACAAGCGACTATCATCTGCTCAGGGCGGTAAGAGTCGCGGAAAAGCAGGGCGTTGAGACACCTGTGCCGATCGGCGCGGAGTCGGACAACATCCTTTTTGTACACCAGTGCGTCAGGGAAAGCCTGGCTTTTGTGAAAGACTACCTTGTGGGCAACTTTACCATGGGTGAGGATACGATCTCCTTTGACAGGAGAAAGAAGCATTAGAGAACTGACAGGGCGCCGAGCCTTAAACAAGGATCTGATGAG
>JAEEGL015203004.1_pt1 | contig 10694 bp, 7 predicted proteins | sample 9134231 | NCBI WGS metagenome assembly JAEEGL01 (sample SAMN16246548, study PRJNA631951) | gut metagenome | biome: gut microbiome; feature: rumen; material: fiber-attached | host: Bos | place: Iran: Karaj | collected 2018-10 | reverse complement strand
ACGACAACGGTACCTTCGAGCGGTAGACGATGGGAAAGACGTCACCCACGGCGCCGGATTCCTCTGCATCTATAATCGAGGTGTCCGGCGTTCCCCGCATCGCCATCGGCGGCGTTCCGCGTCCGGCGACGGCGGTGATGCCGCGTCCGACCGGGCGGCCCGGCGAGGCGTTGGCGCGGCTGCGCGAGTTCCGGGCCGCGGGCGTGATGTTCTCCAGCGACGTCTGGACCATGACCGACCGCGTCCGCTACGAGCCGCGCCACTGGTGGCTGGACGAGGGCGAATACGACTTCCAGCTCTTCGACGCGCTCGCCCGCGCCCTTCTGGCCGCCTCGCCCGACGGCTTCATCTTCCCGCGCATCAAGATCGACCCCCCGCCGAACTGGTGCGCGAGGCACCCGGAGGAAATGGAAGGCGAAACGTCCGCCAAGACATCGTCGCAGGCGTGGCGCAGGCTCTACAGGCGGATGATCGCGGACATGGTGGCCCACGTGGAGGCATCTGACTACGCGGACCACGTGATTGGCTACCACCTCGGCGCGCTTCACTGCGGCGAATGGCTGGAGCTGGGGGAAAGGGCCGCCAGGCTCTGCACGACGCCGTGGAGCTGCCGGGATGACCGCGACCCCCTGCCGCCGCTCGAGGACACGGCGGAACGGCGCGCCCGCATCTCCGATGCGGCCACCGCCGTCGCGGACGTCTGCATCGACGCGGCGCGGCACCTCAAGGCATGCACGGGCGGGCACCGCCTCGTGGGCGCCTTCTTCGGATACCCGTGGCTTTCGCACGAGAAGATGATGCGCGTCATCGAATCCGGCGCAGTCGATTTCTTCGCGGCCCCGCCCCACTACCAGGAGACGCGGCTTCCGGGCCGTTCGGGCCGCTCCCAGGCCTTCTACCAGGCCTCCTACCGCCTCCACGGGCGCGTCTATTACGAAGAGTCGGACTTCACGACCTGGCTCTCCCTTCCGCCCAAAGTCGCGACGTCCGGTGAGCGGCCGCATCAGCTCGGCGAGGCAATCGGCCTCGTCCGCCGCTCGATAGGGGCGTGCCTCGCCGGGGGCTGGGAGAACTGGTGGTTTCTGCTCAAGGGCAACGACACGTATTCGGCGCCTGAACTGATGGAGTCGATTCGCATCGGCGCCAGGGAGGAGCGCGACACCATGGCCTCTGCGCCGTGGACGTCGGCCGAGGTGGCCGTGTTCACTTCCGCCGACGAATACGCGACGAGCCAGGGATCGCATGTGCCGGAGTTCTGGCGGATGTGCCGGATGCGCCTTCATCTGGATGTCCTGCCAGCGACCGGCGTCCCGTTCGACTCCTACGAGCTGTCGGACATCGCCGACCCGAAGCTGCCCGACTACAAGGTCTATGTGTTCCCCAACGCGTTCACGCTCTCCGAGGAAACGCGGTCGAAAATCAAGGAGCGGGTGCGGCGCGGGGGAAAGACCGCCGTTTGGATCTACGCCCCCGGATACTACCGGAACGGCGAGGGCCGCAAGGAGAACGTCGAGGAGCTTACGGGGTTTTCGCTCGAGCGGACGGCTCTCGGACAGGCCATGCCTGTCTCGTGGATGCTGGAGCCTTCGGGCGCCGCCACGATCGAACGCGACGGCGCACGGGGCGTGTTCTTTCCGCTTCCCCCGGATGCCGCCGCGCTGCGCGAGGCGTTTCGCGCGGCGGGCGTCCACATCTGGCTCGAAACGGATGACGTGATGGCCGCCGGTCGCGGCTACGCAATGATACACGCCGCCTCCGACGGCGCGAAGACGCTACGGCTGCCATGGCCCTGCAATGCGCGCGAGGTGTTCGGCGCATCCCAGCCGCGCGAGGGTGTCGGCGAGATAACCGAAACGCTTAGGCGCGGCGAGACCAGGGTCTGGCGCCTGGAACCGAGGTAATGCAGAATGCTGAATGCAGAATGCAGAATGCCGGAGCGCGGACGGCTCGTCCGCCACGCATTGGCCGTTGTCGTTGCGCTTTGGCGCGGAAATGCAACCGTTTTCTTCAACGGTCTTGAAGTAGGCGGACGGGCCGTCCGCGCTCCGGCAATCAAGAACCAAGAACCATGAACTAGGAACTACGAAGGACTCACCCATGAAGCATTCAACCTTTCAACTTTTCAACCCTTCAACCCTGGCTTCGGTTGCGGCGATGGCTGCGGCCGCAGTCATCGCCGCAACCGAGCCGATCCACTGGACCGGTGGCGACTGGGACGAGTCTGGCGCGCCGAAGGGGGCGCTTCTCACGGACAATCCCGGCTGGTGGGGGCGGAGCGTCTTCACCGGCGTCACATACTCATACGAAAAAGTCGGGAGGCCGACAAATCCTGGCGACAAGTCGGGGCGCCGTCTGTTAGACGCCAAAGTGTTCGGTGACTGGAATGTCCCCGTCGGCGTGACAAGGGGACCGATTGTCGCCGTCTTCGACTTCAAGCGCCCCTGCGTGTTCAGCGAGGTGACGCTTTTCACGAGGCGGTCGCCGAGCCACACGGCGGCGTTGTCCTTCTCCGACGACGGCACGAACTGGTGCGAGGCCGTCTCCTTTGCGGCCAGCAACGCGATTGACCGCATCCGTCTCGAACCGGCCCGCAACGGGCGCTATCTGAGACTGTCGTTCAAGTCGGCAAGCGGTAGCCAGGCCTGGCTCGACGAGGTGCTGGCCTGGGGCGAGGGGGAGGTGTCGGACAAATACCCCGAAGCAATCGCGGGCATTCCGGCCGGAGACGCACTCATCTTCACCGACCGCCATGACGGCGGCCTCGAAATCGTCCCGTTGGCGAAGCCGACGCTTGCGGCCGCAAAAGATAAGTTCAAAGTTCTTGGTTCAAAGTTCTTGGTTGATGGTGCGGCCTCTGGCCGCGCAGCCGATACGAAGGTCGGCCCACCCCGTGAAATACTTCTCGCCCGCAACGAGACCGAGACGCGCTACTTCGCGGTTGTGAACGCCTCGGCGAGCAACCGGACAGTGCGCCTTTCGCCGCCTGAGTTCGGCGAGGATGTCAAGACGGAGATGCGCATCGGCGGACTTGTGCGCGTGTCGCGCCCAAAGGTCAAGCTGACGGAAGGGCAGTTGCACGACCTCATGGTCACGAACACTGCCGCAGTCCAAGGCGGCGATCCTGAAAAGCTGGACGTCCTACCCTTCTTCGCGCCCGATGCCAAGCCCGCGCCGAACTTCGCGCGCCGCAACCTTGCCAATCCTGCGCAGGTGACCGGCTTTCCGGACGCGGTTCCGCTCGCACCCGGCGAGGGCTGCGTCGTGATGCTGCGCGTGACGACGGACAATGCCGCGCCAGGACGGCGCGAGGGCGCGTTTGCGGCGGCCATGGTCCCTGCTGCCTCATCCCCCCTCCGAGAGGGGGGTGGCGGCGAAGCCGACGGGGGGAGTACTCCGTGCCGCTCGGAACAAACCCGCTGTACTCCCCCAGCCGCCGTTGGCGGCAGCCCCCTCTCGGAGGAGGCAGACATGTCTTCTGTCGCGGCGGACGACAACCGTTCAACCATTCAACTCTTCAACCTTTCAACCACCATTGTCGACGCGACGCTTCCCGACCTCCCCATCTGGGTTTTCGCATGGAGCGAGTTCACCTCGCAGTTCCCGTTCGAGAGCGAGACGCGCTACGAGAACGATGTCGCGCGCGTCGCCGAGCTCGGAGTAAGTTCCTGCCGCGGACTTCCGGAACCGCGCACCAAGCAGGCGCTTCTCAAGGCGCGTGTCCCGCGCACAATTCATTGGGCGGGTCACGCGGGCGGGGAGGCATGGAACATCGCCTACAAAAACAAGGCGGGGCTGAAAGAGTTCGACGAGCGGCGGAAAGCGAAGATAGCCGCCGACGCCCACGGCATCGTCGAAAGGGCCAGCGCCCTGGGGCTCAAGCCCGGGGAATACCTCACCGACCTTCCGGACGAGCCAGGCCTGTGGAATGCCGAGCTGTTCGGGGATATGGCGCGAACCATCAAGGAAGCCGAGCCGACGCTGCAAGTATTCATGAACCCATGCTTCTGGCTCGGCAACGGTTTTCCGCCGGCGACAAACATGCTTGCCGTCCTGGAGCCCTACTACAACGAGGTGATTGACATCAGCTGCCCGATCCGAAACCTGGTGCGGCCCGGCAACCTGCTCACGACGAACCTGTGGACGAAGCCGCGCGCCGTCAACGCGCAGTACATCCACCCCGCCGCGCGGGCGGGAAGGTCAATCGCGTGGTCGAGCTTCGACAACGGCATGAACGGTTTCGCCTACTTCTGCTACTACTGGCCGCGCGGCAATGCATGGGACATCAGGACCTGGAGCTGGCTCGACTTCCGCTACCAGATGGTCTTCCCGCTGGAGAACGACGTCGCCATCACGCCGATCTACGAGACGATGCGCGAGGCGTGGGAGGACTACCGCATGCTCGCCGCCCTTCGCGCCGCCGGCAAAGAAGCGCTTCTTGGTGAGCTGCTGAAGTCCTACGAGAAGGCGACGGACTACGCCGACTGGGAGAACGTCCCGAACCGCTCCGACTTCCAGTCGCTCCATGACAAGGCGCTCGGGGCGTTCGCGCAGTAGGGCGTTGCGAGCACGATGGTTTGGCATGAGCCCAAAAAGTAGGACATTTCATGGCAAACGCACACATGCAGGCGGCGCGCAAGGCGCCCGAATGGTTCACGCGGGGCGTGATGTACCAGATCCAGCCAAGGGTCTTCACGACCGAGGGGACGCTCAAGGCGGCGGAGGCGAAACTCCCTTACCTTAAGGAACTCGGCGTCACCATCGTCTATCTCGTCCCGGTCATGAAGATGGACGAGGACATGGACAGGGGCTTCTGGAGTCCGCGCCAGATCAGGAGCGGCTTCAACAACCCGAAGAACCAGTACCGCATAGCCGACTACTTCCATGTCGACGCGGAATACGGCACCGACCAGGACCTGAAAGACTTCTGCGCCGCAGCGCACCGGCTTGGGATGAAAGTGCTCTTCGACCTCGTGTACCTGCACTGCGGTCTGACCGCGCCACTGCTCCGCGAACATCCCGAATTCACGTGGTGGAACCCGGACGGCTCCGTGAAGAAGGGGCCGTGGCGCTTCCCGAAGCTCAACTTCGCCGTGCCGGCGCTGCGCGAGTACCTGTTGGGCAACATCGAATACCTCATGCGCGAATATGGCGCGGACGGCTTCCGCTGCGACGTCGGCGACGGCATTCCGCTCGACTTCTGGTGCGAGGCGCACGACAGGATGGACGCGCTTTCGGACGGCGACGCCGTCCTCCTCTGCGAAGGCTTCACCGTGTGCGACCAGTACAGGGGCTTCGACGCCGACTACGGCTGGTTTCCCGGCCTCGACGCCGCCAGGGTGCGCGGCGCATGGGAGGCGCGCGAGCGGCAATGCCCCGTCGGCTCGCGCTTCGTGAACCACTACGAGAACCATGACATCGCCACCGACGAGCGGCCGCGCCGCGAACTCAAGTGGGGCCACGCCGCGATCGACCAGGTGCTGGTCTGGATGTTCGCGCTCGACGGCGTTCCGATGCTTTTCACCGGAAACGAGATGGCCGACGCGGACGAGCGCCATTCGATGTTCGGCAGGACGCCGATGGACTGGACGCAGCTCGAACGCGAGCCTGGGCAGTCGCGCCATGCGCTCGTCAGACAACTGGCCGACATGCGGCGGGCGCATTCCGTCTTCACGGACGTGAACGGCTGCGATGGCCTCACATGGCTAGACACGACCGCGCCGGAGTCCATCACGGCCTTCGTCCGCCGCAACGGGCGCGACACCGTCCTCGTCGTCCAGAACTGGACGGACAAGCCTGTCGAATGCGAGGTTTCCTTTACGGCGCCAAAGGCTGCGGTGCCGTGGTATCTCGCCGATGACGAGACGGGCCGCGACGTGAGGGGCACGGTGTCCGCCAAGCCGCTCCTCGCGCGTTTCACGGAGTTCACGTCGGGGAAGGCCTTCGCCCTGGGGCCGTGGGGCTTCTGGATTTCGGAAGTCAAAGAGTAGTGCCGACCGCTGACATGCGTGGCATAATCATGGTGTAACTGGCAATATTCTGTCAGTTATAAGGCGCTTTCCTAGCTATAGTTGGCAGAATCTTGCCTTTATGACAACTAAAAACTACTTGACACGGCGTATGGCTTTCTGCCATTATAATGCAATAGTCGAATAATGTCGATCAGACAGAATAGGGGAGAAAGCCCATGTCGCATCCAGTTAGTGGCCGCATTGCGGCCTTAAGTCGGCGCTTAGCGCTTTTAAGTAACGGATTCACCGCCACAAGTGTCGCTTCGCGGCTAAGTGTGGCGGCTTGTGCATTCTGCATCATGCATTCTGCATTCTGCATTGATGCCGTTGCGGGCGATGAAAGCGAGTCGACCTTTGTCTTTCTCTGTCCAGAGACGAGTTCCTTCTGGCGGACGGCTACAAACAATGTGGTGACGCTGCCGGTCGAATTCCCCGAAGGCGCCTCGTCCGCGACGCTTACGGTGGCGGCCCCCGGCTATTCGGCTCAGTACGCGATAGCCGCCCCCGGCGACTTCGCGCTCACGCTTCCCGCCGCGACCTCCCCCTCGACGGAGAACGTCTACGACCTCGCGCTCGCATTCGACGACGCCGCGTCCACGGTTCGCTCGGCGAAGCTCGGCGTCATCGATTCGGTCATTCCGCCCGATGCCGGCGAGACGCGCTACATCGCGCCCGCTACCGACCGCAAGTGGGGATGGGTGCGCGGCCGTGTCGTGATTCCCGTGCCATACGGCATCGAATCGTTCACCATCGACGGCGCTGAGGCCGTGACGGGCCTCGACGGCGCGCAGGGCTGGTACCCGCTCTCGCTCAAAGGCGGCCAATCCGCCACGCTCAACCTCGACAACGGCGCAAGCGCGACGCTCTTCAGGCCGCCAGAGCAGACAACGGTATTCTTGAGGTAATGCAGAATGCTGAATGCAGAATGATCAGGGAGTCGCATCATGAACGAACGTGAGATTCAGGAATGCAGGGCTTTGGCGAAAAAGATCCGCCTCCACTGCCTGCAAATGGTCTGGAACGGGAAGAGCGGCCACATCGGCAGCATGCTTTCCACGGCCGACATCTACCCCGTGCTCTACAAGAAGATTCTGCACGTAGACCCGGCGAACCCGAAGATGGCGGACCGCGACCGCTTCCTGCTTTCCAAGGGACACGGCGGAGCCGCACTTCTCGCCTGCCTGGCCGAATTCGGATTCTTCCCCCTTGAATGGCTCGACCGCTACTACTGCGACGACGGTATCCTCTCGGGACACATCTCGCATCACATCCCCGGCGTCGAGTTCTCTTCCGGTTCGCTCGGTCACGGACTCCCCGTCGCCTGCGGCATGGCGATGGCCGCAATGCAGGCGGGCAGGAAGCACCGCGTCTTCGTGATGTCATCCGACGGAGACCTCAACGAGGGCTCAACATGGGAGGCCGTCATGCTCGCGGGGCAGCACGGCTGGGACAATCTCGTCATGCTCGTCGATTACAACCGTCTCCAGGCCCTCGGTCGCTCGCGCGACATCATCGACCTCGAGCCCCTCGGTCCGAAGCTGGAAATGTTCGGCTGGCGCACGGCGGAGTGCGATGGACACGACCCGGCCGCCATCGAGAAGGCGCTCCAGGCACTTCCGATAGAGAAGGGGAAGCCCTCGGCCGTCATCTTCCACACCGTGAAGGGCAAGGGCGTGAGCTTCATGGAGGACAACTACAAATGGCACTACGGTGGCCTAACCGCCGAACTTCTGTCACAGGCGAAACACGAAGTGGAGGCGATGGAATAGCATGAGAAAGGCTTTCAACCAGGAACTGCTGAAAATCGCGGAGAACGATTCTCGCGTCTTCATGGTCCTAGCGGACATCGGCTACGGCGAAATCGAGCCCTTCGCCGATAAGTTTCCGGACCGCTTCATCAACTTCGGCGTCGCCGAGCAGAACATGACCGGCGTCGCATGCGGTGTGGCGATGGAGGGCAACATCGCGGTCACATACTCGATAGCCAACTTCCCGACGCTACGCTGCCTGGAGCAGGTGCGCAACGACATCTGCTATCACGACGCCAACGTCAAGATCGTAATCATCGGCGGCGGCATGGCCTACGGCGAGCTGGGCGTTTCGCACCACTCCACCGAGGACATCGCCATCATGCGTGCGCTCCCCAACATGGTCGTCCTCTGCCCGTGCGACATCCCCGAGGCCCGCGCCGCGACCCACGCCATGATGGCGTACAAAGGGCCCGTTTACTTCCGCTGCGGCTACAAGAACGAGCCCGACATCAACCCTGGGCCGGTCGCGGATTTCCGCATTGGCGGCAGCACCCGCCTGCGCGAAGGGCGCGCCGCCACGGTCATGTTCGCCGGCCCCATCGGCTGGAACGCCAAGCGCGCCGTCGAAAGGCTCGTAGCCGAGGGAATCGACTGCCGTCTCGTCAGCCTCTATTCCATCAAGCCGATAGACAAGGCGCAAATCATTTCTGCGGCAAAGGAGACCGGCGGCATTGTCGTCGTCGAAGAGCATAACCGTTGCGGGGGCGTCGGAAGCGCCGTCGCCGAAGTGCTCGCCGACGAAGGTTGCGCCGGCGTCCCCTTCAAGCGCCTAGCGCTTCCTGACACCTACATTACCAGGGTCGGCTCACAAGCGTGGCTTTGCGACCAGTACGGCATCGGCGTCGCGGACATCGCGGCCGCCGTGAAGAACATCTGCGGCAAAACCGTGAACTGAGGGAGAAGAAAGACATGGGAAGACTTGATGGCAAGACGGCGCTCGTGACTGGCGGGGCACAGGGAATCGGCCTTGCCGGGGCGTCGCTCTTCGTCGCCGAGGGCGCGCGCGTCTTCATCGCGGACATCAACGAGGAAAAGGGCAAGGCGGCCGCCGCCGGAATCGGCGCCACCTTCCTCCGCTGCGACGTGTCGAAGGCCGACGACGCCAAGGCGGCCGTCGCCGCCTGCGGTCCGCTTGACGTCCTCTACAACAACGCCGGCATCTACTGGGCGGGACATGACGCGCGCCTCACGGACGTCAGCGAGGACGATTGGGACCGCGTAATAGCCGTCAATCTGCGCAGCGTCTTCCTCTTCTCGAAATACGCATTGCTCGGCGGCATGATGGAGCGCGGCGGTTCCATCGTCAACACCGGCTCCTCCGCCGGGCTTATCGGCATCCCCGACTGCGACGCCTACACCGCGACCAAAGGGGCGATCGTCCAGCTCACGAAATCGATGGCCGCCGAATACGGTCGCTACGGCGTACGCGTGAACTGCATCTGCCCCGCCGCAATCATGACCCCCATGATGCGGCAGTCGAACCCCGAGAACTCCTCGTTCGACGAAGAGCGTTTCTTGAAGCTTCGCACTCCGATCCGCCGCTACGGGACTCCTGAGGAAATCGCCCGCGTGGCGCTCTTCCTAGCGTCCGACGAGTCCAGCTACCTCAACGGCGCCATCATCGCCGCCGACGGCGGCATCACCATCAACGGTGACCTTTCAAAAATCGACACAGACCCACCACGACCTTTGAACCAGTAACTAACAAGGAGACACCCATGAACATCAGCAAACACCTCATAAAGACATTGTGCATTGTGCATTGTGCATTGTGCATTTCGACAGTCGCGGCGTACGCCGCGACTGTCGACCAGGTCATCGTCCGCCAGCAGTGGCCTTGGTCGACGGACGTGAAGATCGAGGTGAAGGTCACGGACGTAAGCGTGCCGTTCGACCTCTCCTTCACCGCCTCCAACGGCGGCGTGGTGCTCGACACAGCCAGCCTCAACTCCGCCATCACGGGCGACCGCTACGGCCTCACCGAGGGCGGCATCTACACCTACATGCTCGATCCGGTCAAGGCGTTCGGCACGAGCAAGGCCGCCCTCGCCGACTTCCGCGTCCGCGTCACGGCGACAGACTCATCCGCCTCCACGACCGAGGTGCTCTACAAGATCATCGACCTCGACAACTTCACCGAACAGGATGTCAGGCGCGCCGACTTCATGAACGGCAGGATGGGCGACTACGTCACGGACTTCAAGGCCATCGGAAACAACTACTGGACGGCGCTTGAGAATGTCCTCATCTGGACGGGCGTCACGAACGTGCCGGAATACAAGACCTCGAAGATCGTGCTCAGGCGCATCCCGGCCAAGGGCGTCACCTTCGAGATGGGCAACATCCCCAATGCGAACTACACCGCGCGCGGCTGCAACGGCTACGCGCACGTGACGCTCACCAACAACTACTTCATCAGCGTCTTCGAGGTGACCGAAGGCCAGTACAACAGGATGCGGGCGGTTAACGGCGCTGCCGACACCTACTCATCACATGGCGGCGAATACCCGATGGCCGCAGCCACCTACAACAACCTTCGCGGCAACACGCCGACGCTGGCCGCCTGGCCGGAAGATCGCTACTGCGTTTCCTCCGACTCGACGATGGGTCGGCTCCGCACGAATATGCCCGGCCGTCTTTTCGACCTTCCTACCGAGGCGCAATGGGAGTACGCAGCACGCGCCGGCACGACCAACGACCTCTACATTGGTTATAAGGTGGTCGCCAGCGCAACCTTCAGCAACGCCCTCTCACCCCTTGCGTGGTTTAACGGGAACTCGGAAAGCGCACTTCATCCTTGCGGACAAAAGAAGCCGAACGCCTTCGGCCTCTCTGATATGTTGGGCAACGCCAGGGAACACTGCCGCGACATGGT
>JAEEGL014466319.1_pt1 | contig 10694 bp, 10 predicted proteins | sample 9134231 | NCBI WGS metagenome assembly JAEEGL01 (sample SAMN16246548, study PRJNA631951) | gut metagenome | biome: gut microbiome; feature: rumen; material: fiber-attached | host: Bos | place: Iran: Karaj | collected 2018-10 | reverse complement strand
CATAGTGAAAACTCCTATAACTGGATTGTCGGGTCAAGCCCGACAATGACATATGATTTTTACATTTTATCAAAAAGTGTCATTTAAAACAAGAAGACGCTGTCATGCTGAACTTGTTTCAGCATCTAATAAAGAGACCCCGAAACAAGTTCGGGGTGACAACTTTTAACTCTTTTACTTTCTCTTTACTCCCTCCTTCTTTACTACCTGGAAGTTTTCAAGTCTCAGGCGGAAAATCTGCCATACATACTGATCTTTAAGACCAGGAATGTCGTAGTTCCAGTATTTCTTTGAAAGGATCGGTGGATCCAGACAGAACTGTACATCACCACTGAAGCTGAAGCCTGCATCCATATCCATATCCAGGATAATTACCGGTGCTCCGTCTATACGGATTGCATATCCGAGGTAAGCGCTCAGAGGGGCAAAGAAGTCTACCTTAGCGCCAAGTGTCACATCAGCTCCTGCTCCAAGGATACTGTATCCAAGTCCTGCTCCCAGGCGGAGTTCAAGTACCGGGCAGATTGTAAACTTAGCACCACCGCCGATCTTAAGCTCATCGCTGTCTACCGAAGTAATTCCGGCAAAGCCTGCATTTTCTGAATAGCGGTTGCAGATTGCATAAGTATCGCAGTAGAAAGAAGACGGGCGTGGAATACCCAGGAACTTCTTTCTGAAGCCCCAGTCGATGCCAGCTGCGCAGTCAAAGACTGTCATGTAAACTCCGCCTACTGTAAAGTTGTCAAACTCAACTACTGCCGCAACCTTGAAAAGGATATCCAGGCGGGCATCGAAGGTTATAACCAGTGGCAAAGCTGGAACCGGGTTATAAGCATAGTGGAAGCTCTTTGCATCCTTTGAAGGACGGATTCCTGTTACAGAAGATGATTTCTGCAGCTTGTCTGAAGCATCAAATACCCAGCTGTCCAGTCCAAGTTCATCTTTAACATTGGTCTTATCCATGATGTCAAAGTAGTCTTTTACTTCTTCTGCAGTGTAGTGACCGTCCGGGAACTTCTCGTTGAACTTTGCCTGAAGCTCTCTGATGTCCTTCTTTTCTGGTGCTAAGCTTGCAAAGAGGGATGTAGAAGATACATTGAAGGCAATTCTGTTTTCAAGTTCAAACTTGAGCAGAAGTCCAAACTTAATCTCAACACAAGGGTTGGCATTTGCAAAGCTGATTCCACCAGTTGCGCCGACTCTAAGATCAGTTTTTGTACCTTTTACAATGTCCTTAAGCCACTGCTGACCTGTCAAAGTTGCGAGTAATGGGGCAAAGTTGTAGCTGCTGAGTGTAGAGAAGTACTTTTCAATTGCATCGCGCTTTACTTCGTATTCAATATACTCTTCTACCTTCTTTCCATGCTCACCTGCATGCTTTTTTCTGGCTTCTTCCATATACTGGGCCATTGTCTGGTCATATTTAAGCTGTCTTACCAACTTCTTGTTGTTTTCATCAAAGACTGATCTTTCTGCTCCAGCATCTTCATCACAAGCACCTCCAAACTCTACATAAAGCCATGGGAGAATGTTGCTTAAGGTCTGAGAAAAGAGGTTGATATCAGGACAGTACTCAGGGTAAATCAGTGACAAAGCATGTCTTACAAAAATCACTCTTTCGGTTTCGCAGGAAATCGGGCATGCGGCAAGCTCTGCAGTAATTTCATCTGCTGCTTCTCCAGGATTTGCCTCAGTAAGTCTGCTGATAAATGAAGTCTCGCGGATAAGGCGGTTGAGGTAAGCAACATTTTCTGCAATGCTGCGTCCAGACCAGTTTTCTGTGATGATATTTGCTGGCATTACCTTAAGAAGCTCGTTTACATCAAACTCTTCTGTAAACTCATTTGCCTTAAACTCAAAGTCTTCTGGAGCAGACTCTGCAGAAATTCCTTCAACAGCTTCGAGTTCATCATCTCCTATAGCGCGGGCTGCAGAACGCCCCCCAGATCTCTGCTCTCCGACATAGCGTAAAAGTGTATTTGCCTCTGTATCAAGAACATAATCTCCATAAGAGATATTTGATACGATTGAGCGGCTGTTTGTTCCGACATTGTATTTGTTTACAACGTACTGGCCCATAGGATTGATTCCAAGCAGGCCGTTTGGATATACGCTTCTTTCATACTGCATAGGGATGATTGAGAACATTGCGGCGCTGTCTCCGGCATTTACATCGCAGAGGAAGCTGAGCCACATGTTGCTCTTATAGCCTTTGCGGCCTGCATCCGGTTTTCTGTACTTTACATCAGCAATTCCATTTCCATTTAAGTCTGCACATTCGCCTTCTGCAAGGCTGAAGCTGCCGGCTGCAACATAAGCGTTCGAGTCAAGGCTCGGGAACTTATAGTAGGTAAAGCTGATTTCAGATTTTGAAATTGAATCTACACAAATAAATCCAAGTTCATAATCTATTTTAGAGTTCTTGAAGGCAAACTGGCCTCCACCTAAATCTGTTCGCTCAACCTTTCCAATGCGGGTTGCAATTACTGCTCCCGGCATAAGCTGATTTGCATTGGCATCTTTTGGACTATACAAAACAGATCCGCCCATATAAAGCAGATTTTCTGCATCTGCACGGTTCATGATTGAACGTACATTGTTGTTTACAGAAGCTGTACCGTTACCTTCTGATAAGTCTAACTGCATTGAACATCCAAAGAAGAATGCAGCCATCAAAATGATTTCACAAGCCTTTACTACTCTATCTATTACTCTTTTCATAATATGCCTCCTGAAAGTGATCTGTTAATTTATACGAAGGCAGACGGAAAAGGGCTATAAAAATTAAAAAAAACCGTCATTGCGAGGAGTGCAATGACGGTCGACTTTAATCTGCGAAACAGTAAATACTGCAGACTCCGAATTCCATTTCTTTACAACCTACTTCTACATATCCGTTACTCAAATCAACCACAGCACAGGTGTTTTTTGCACCATAACTTTGTGATGAAGTCCAGATGATTGCAGGTAAATCAGGGATATGGCATTCAGAAAGGGCTGCAGAAAGTGCAACTGCCTCAGAAGCGGTCGGCAGATACCAGCCTTTCTGATATTTTGAAAATCCATTTATAAGACCATAATTTACAGCATAATTATATGCAGGATAGCCGCCAAAGGACTCTTTTGCATCACTGTCATATTTAGCAACATTTTTCCAGGTATTTCGTCCATCCAGAAGCCCTAAAAATCCTTGATTATAGAAAAAACCGTCTGTGATGTTGTATTCCTGGGCTGTAACAATGCTGTAATTTTCCAGAAAATTAATATCGTGACCTTTTGCTCCCTCCGGAGAAAAAGCCAGTGCTTTTTTAGACTTTAAGCCGACTCCAAGTACCCTCGAAGAGTTTTCATGATCTCCACCTGTTAAAGAAAAAATTACAGCCATTGGCTTTGCTTTTCCATCGTATGATTCAAGCCCGGCAGCTGTCATAACGGCACCATCGTCCATAACAATATCACCTACATGATAAACCGTTTTATTGCTGCATGCGGCAAGGCCTAAAGTAAAAATGATAATAACAAAAAGTTCTTTGATCTTATTCATGGTAAACCTCCATTTTCTTGTGGAATGTCTCACAATATATTTATACGAAGGAAAATCAGGAAAGGCTAAAAAAAGATTCCCGGGTCAAGCCCGGGAATGACACAAGGGGTTAGAGCTTTTTAAGAATTATACAACCGTTATGGCCGCCAAAGCCCAGTGAACAGCTTGCTGTTGCATTGATTTCGCAAGACACTCCCTTATTCGGTGTGTAGTCCAGGTCGCAGCCATGCTCAAGATCAGGTTCATCAAGATTGATTGTAGGCGGAACAAAATTATCTTCCATAGCCTTAATACACATGATTGCTTCAATTGCACCAGCCGCGCCAACCATATGGCCGATTTCACTCTTTGTAGAAGAAATATGCAGTTTTTTTGCATCTTCACCGAACACGCTCTTTATCATCGCTGTTTCGGCAGTATCATTTGCAGAAGTAGAAGTTCCGTGAGCGTTGTAATACTGAATCTCAGAAGGCTTCATACCTGCGTCTTCAAAGGCGCGCTTCATAGCCAGAGCACCACCGCTACCATCCTCGCGAGGAGCAGTAATATGGTAAGCATCTGAACTTGCACCATAACCGGCAACTTCAGCGTAAATCTTAGCACCGCGGGCCTTTGCGTGCTCGTACTCTTCCAGAATCAAAACTGCAGAACCTTCTGCCATTACAAAGCCGCTGCGGTTCTTGTCAAAAGGACGGCTGGCCTTTTCCGGCTGGTCATTAAATTTATTTGTGAGGGCGCTCAAAGCCTGATAGCAGCCGATATTAAAGCCTGTGATATTCGCATCAACACCACCGGCAAAGCAGACATCAAGGCGGCCGGAACGAATCATATCAAGTGACAAACCAAGGGCATCAGTTCCCGAAGCGCAGGCAGTAGAAAGAGTCCAGGATGGACCGTAGATCTGAAAGTGCATTGCAACGCCGGCAGAAGCTTCGTTATTCAAAACAAAAGGTGCGGTAAGAGGAGGAATACGGTTTACTCCGCTTTCAGGATCCAGATATTTTTTATAAGCAGTTTCCAGGTCATCAGAAAGGCCGATTCCAACTCCGGTAACAATTCCGGCTTTTTCGTCTTTAAGATTTTCAGCCGACAAGCCGGCGTCGTTTGCTGCTTCAATACTTGCACCGAGCAGGAATCTGCTCATGCGGCTCATTTTTCGAGCCATTTTTCTATCAACGCCATAATTATTGATATCAAAATCTTTTACCTGGCCTGCAATCTGAACCTGATGCTGAGAAGCGTCAAAAAGTGTGATTTTTGTGATTCCGCTTTTTCCATTGCGGACATTTTCCCATGCAGTTTTTACATCGTTTCCAACTGAAGAAACGCAACCCAATCCGGTAACTACAACTTTGCGCTGTGACATTAAAAACTCCTTAATTTTTAGTATAGCAAAAAAGGCTGTCCTTGTCATTGCGAGGCCAAAGGCCGGGGCAATCCATTGTAATGACGTTGCAATAATGTACTAGTAGCTTTATAATTACATTTATGACCACAACCGTTGCACTGCAAAAGTGCGATGAATATGATTTTGAAAAAGTTCTCACCTGCGTCAAAAAAATGTTCGAGCTGGTTCCACCGCCAGATGTACGTGGAAAAACCGTACTCTTAAAGCCGAATATTCTTTATCCAAAGGCTCCAGAGCTGGCCGTTTGTACCCATCCTGTTGTGGTCGGGGCCGCTGTGCGTGCTTTTGTAGATTTAGGAGCAGCCAGGGTTATTGCCGGAGAGTCACCTGCCATTGCGGGTTCTGCTACTGCTGCCAAGGCCACCGGAATGTACGACCAGGTTATCAGGAACGGCGGTGAATGGGCTGATTTTAAGGAACACGTTGAGGTTCCCTGTCCGGACGGAAAGGTCATAAAAAATATTGATTTTGCAAAGCAGTTTCTGGAAGCTGATATTGTCGTTTCCCTTTCTAAACTCAAAAGCCACCAGCTTATGGCCTACACCGGCGCCATGAAAAATCTTTTTGGTCTTATGATTGGTCTTGAAAAAGCCGGCTGCCATTACCGTTTTTCTAAAAAAGAAGATTTTGCGGCTTTCCTTACCGACCTTGTTGTTGCCGCAAAACCACAGTATGCAATTATGGATGCAATTGTTGGAATGGACGGACCTGGCGGTCCTGGAAGCGGAGACCCTATAAAGCTGGGCTTTCTTGCCGCCTCAGATAATATTCTGGCCCTCGACTGGAAGTGCGCGGAACTCGTTGGTTACAACCCCCACAATGTTTTGAACCTCGAAGATGCGCTGGGGCGCGGCATCTGGCTTAAGGATCCGGCGGAGATTACAACGAGCGGCGCGGCGGAAGAGGACTGCCATTCTACAAGCTTCCGCATCGTAAGAGACTCTAAGGCCCTGGCTAATCAGATGCCGGGAATTATTAACTTTCTGGCTACGAAGATTCTTACCAAGACGCCTCATTTTAATGCCAGAAAGTGCAAAAAATGCCGCCGCTGCGAACAGATCTGCCCTGCTCACGTCATAAAAATGGATGGAGCAGACTCCACAGCCCGCCTGGCAGACAAATCAAAATGCCTGCACTGCTTCTGCTGCCACGAAATCTGCCCCGCCGACGCTATTAAACTCCGCCGTTTATAGATGATGTAGAAATCGGCCGTGGAAACAAAATCCCACTCTGGATGTTCGGATTATTATACTAATCAGATTTTCTGACTTCGAGGTCATCCATGTCTGTCTGACTCAGATGATTTCCGCCTCCCCATGGGCGTGGTGTGTTTTCTATATCAATCATGTTCAATTTCTCCTGTTTCCTTCATATACAAAGTTCGCTCATGTCGCCAGTAACCACCAGATTTCCCATAAACATCAGGAACTTTGTATGTATTATCCCAAGGCTCTGCATTATGTCCAAAGAACATAAAGTAAGGATATACACCACTTTCTTTTGCAATTGCTTCCATGTGACCGCCATTCCCGAAGCTGTCGTAATTTCCACCAAAGCCGTAGTCTTCCATAAGGCAGGCAAAAGGGGCTTTGTATTTTTTGCCTCCCCAGAGGGCATCATAAACTTTTATGCCGTCATCGTTTATATACAAAAGGGCAAAGCGTTCTGCTCCGTAACTTTCATTGTATATTTCCTGGCGCTCAAATATAGATAGTCTGCAAAATCTTTTTTCTTGCTCAGGCCCCTCCCTATAGTCAAAATGAGGTTCCCAATCTTGAGGACCAGCAATTTCTTCAAAAGAATAATCATAATGGGCTATCTCGTCATAGCCTCTGAAGTTTCCACCAAAAGTCTGACATTTAATGTGTCCGTCAGATTCTTTTTTACTTAATTCCCTCGTGTGTAAGATTTCAATCCATTTTTCTTCTGTCATGGCATAGTCCGCATACAGATAAACATAAGCACTGTGAGAAGGATTAAAAACCTCGACCATAAAACCATCATTATAACAGCCTGGATAAAATACCACACGACTGTTTAAGACATATTTTAAATCCGGTTTTTTATTATCACCTGGATTTAATTTTTCCAGCCAAACTGGCATTCGGCATTTATACCTGGATAAAAATTCACTTATATTCTGCATATCAGCCCTCCTGTCTTGCAATTCTTGATTCAAAGACATCATAATTCTTGGTATCGTTTCTGCAGAAAACTGCGAATTCAACAGTTTCAAAGTTGTAATTTTTGATTAAGCTCGCAAAAATGTCTGCCACAATTTCCGGAGGGTTTTGAAACGCTCCGCAACCAAAAGCGCCCAGAATAAGAACTTCGACTTTTTCCTTTGCCGCAAGATCCAGAATTCTTCTTATTCTTTCTGTCATAACCTTACGATACTGGTCCTCATCGTAATCGTCAAACAACTCTGGGGCTGCGGAAACAATCACATCTGTGTTGAACCATTTTTCTTCATCTTTCAATTTTGGAATTGATTCATCGGTTTTAAAGACTGTTACCCCAGGGATATAAATCAGATCATTGCCGCCCATGTAATTTATTTCACCATTGTTTTCTTCATGGAAATGTTTTTCATAGAAAGCTTGTTTCTGTGAATACAAACAGGGATACAATGTTGAAACGCGGCACATAGACTCTTCCTGAGCGCCAGCACTCCAGGGAGCGCCTCCCATACTGTAGTAGTTCGCAAAATCAAGGCAACAAATCTTTTTGCCTTTATAAGCCTCGGCCGCTTCAAAGGTTCGCTTTTTAGAAACAAGAACCTTCATTTTAGGATTTTTCTGGAGGTTTCCGGCAGTTATTGGCTCTGACTGAAGAACTACATATTCGTTTTTAATGGAATTATCTATGGAATTTTTTAAGGAATCTACATGTCCGCACATTTTCATCGTATCGTCCATTACGGCTTTGTTGACTTCTCTAAAATTGATTGGTTGTTTCATTGGTATCCTTCGTTTTTCTTATACAACAGAATTTCTTTCATTACATATATAATAGATAAAAATTTGGAATCTTGTGAAAAAATTTGTAAAAAAATGGTTAGTTTGGACTCAAAATCTTATCTTTTACAATACAGTTGTATTAGTATTTTGTTTTTTTTAGTCATTTTTTTTTAATTATTCCATATTTTTTCACAAAATGGACCACTGTTTATCTATAATATATACAGTTAATGAAATAATTAATAAGGGGGAATATTACATGTCAATTAATTGTCTTGAAGGTCTTATTGAGAGTATTGCAGGAGATGCAAATACTAATTTTGAACAGCGTATGCATAAACTTGCTGAGCACATGGTTTCACATTCTTTTTTCTTTCCAAGAGAAATTGTAGATGAACAGCATAAAAAAATGATTTCAGCGTTGAAAAGTAAAGAAGTTCTTCCAGCCCGATATTCTACCGTTCCCGAATGTTATTGTTATGCTGATGGTACAATACCAAATTTTCAAAGTAAAAAAGAAGCAGTAAAAGCGACTGATGTATTTTATAAATTCATAGATAACACGATTCCCGTAAAGATTGATAAAGATGGAAATTATTCTGTAAGACAGCTGATTAAGGAAACAACAGGTCATCTTATTAGTCAGGGAGCAACAAGTACAATTACTTATGCAACAATTTCTCATATTTGGGGACAGGCTTTTAATCCTATCTTTTTTACAAGCTTATGGAATATTGTTATTGTGCCTACCTATTGTAATCCTATTCTTGATAAAAGCGATGATTTACCAAATGATGATGTTTTTGCAAAGGAAGTTGCTTATATTAATAATGTATATAAGAAAATCTGCTACGAGTATTATGATGTAAAAAACAAGCTTGAAGATTTTAAGAGTCTTGGTTTTGATGTAACACCATTTGTTTCTTATAACAATGTTGATTTTGAAATAAATGATCTTCCATTTATTTCAAACCCTGAACAACATCAGTTTATTCAAGCCAAATCTAAACCTAGAACACCATCTGTACCACAAAGTCAAGTTGTCGATGAAGATTCATTGCAAAGCAATTTGAAAACAATAGGTCTGAAAACTTTTGTAGACTTCTATGAAGCATTTGCTGATCCTCAGTATACACTAACTGATATTAAATCAATGCTTAGTACATGCGGCTATTCATTAAACAGCATTAATACAAAAGCGTCTGTTGGCAGACGTATTATTAACAATGGACTGGGCAGAGAAGCACTTGAAAGAATAATTCAAGCTACAAAAGTTGATGAAGATACTCGCCTGAGAGCAGAAGAGTTACTAAGCTTAGAACAATAAGCAAACCTGGTTATAACTACAGGTTGCGACCTTAAAGTTGCAACCTGTAAAAATAATTTGTCCTGCTTTTCACTCTATTTTATATCCCGCCATTGAATAGTAATTACAATTTTTCCCTTTCGCATGGCGTAATCAAGAGTGTGCCAAGTGCATTACCGGCGATGAAATGCTTACAGCCTTTTACAATCAAATCGTCGATGGCATCTTCAAGACGGCGGAAAAGTATCTGACATCTCGGGTCGTTTTTATCTTCTCCCCATGGAAAAGCTTCAGGTCTGTGACCGGTAAAACAAGTGATATAGTTCATGAAATCTCCTAATATTAACAATATAAACCACAATCATTCCCAAGATAAGGGAATAAAATTCTGATTTTCTACACTTCCACAAAAAGCGTTTCCACTTCTTTGCAAAAGGCTGAAAAATTCTCATTTTTCAAACAGGCTACTTTCTTGCGATTATCGGTCCAGCAAATTCCGTAACAGGAGCAGCGAAGTTTTTTTATTTCAGTAAGCCAATTATCGAGATTGTCAAAATAGTCGCTGATGATAAAAAGTTTATCATTTTCGCTGCAAAAACGACCTGCAGTGTAGCTGATTGCGGAAGCAATGTCAGTACCGCCCCCCAGCGGAATTTCATTTATGCCATCGCAAAGAGAATCGATTCTCTGCAAATCTGAATCCCAGAAAATAACTTTGCTTTGCAGGCCAACCAGATTTTTAATTTCGGAAAAAAGCCCAAGAAGCTGTGCAAGACGTTCTCTTCTCACGGATCCGCTTGTATCAACAATGACAAAAATATTACCAGAAGTATAATCACTATGCTCAATTGATTTTCCCCGCAGGATTCCGTCAGCCTTTCCGCGATTCGCAAGATAAAGATAATCTGTCCGGGTATCTTCATTTTTTTCGACTGCACGCTCTGTAATAAAAGTCCGGACCTCAGGACCAAGTTTGTGAATTGTAAAGCATCTTGTTTTTCCACAGCCCTTTCCAGCCCCCTTTCCGTCACCAGAGCTTAAAGTCTCTGCCAGAATTACATCCTGATTTGCTGCCGCTTTTATTATAACTTCAGCCGGTAGCTTGTCTGCTTTTTCTATGTATTGCCCCTGCTCGGCACGCAGCTTTTCACAGATTTGAGTCATAACAAAATCAGGAGGCATGATAAAAAGGTAAACGAACAAGCGGTAATGTGATACGCTGAAATGATTCAGCGGAACCCAGGCAACTGTTCGCCATTTTAAATAAGGACGCAGATCCTTGGTCAGGAGAATGAAGAGCTTTTGCCGTATCATACTATAGTCCTAGAGACTGAATGGGAGATTGGAACACACTACCGATTAGACTTTCCGCGATAGAATCAGACGGAGGTCATCATGACATTTTTTATTGGCGTTGATTTGCACAAGACACAGTTTACTGTTCATGTGCGTACCGAAGAAGAATCTGAATCTCTG
>JAEEGL014015224.1_pt1 | contig 10694 bp, 2 predicted proteins | sample 9134231 | NCBI WGS metagenome assembly JAEEGL01 (sample SAMN16246548, study PRJNA631951) | gut metagenome | biome: gut microbiome; feature: rumen; material: fiber-attached | host: Bos | place: Iran: Karaj | collected 2018-10 | reverse complement strand
GCGTCGTCGCGTATGCTCCACCCGAGAAATCCACGGCGGCCGTCGCAAAGTCGACGAGGTATCCCGCCTTGAAATGCACGGGGACCTTGAATTCGTGCGCCTCAGCTGATTTGTTGACGATCTTGGCGACGTTGGTGAACGCATGCATGCCGCCGGTCAAGCCGTCTCCGAACGTAAACTTTGCACTCCTCGTGCCGAACACGACGTTGCTCGGCGCGAAGTTCGCGATGTTGCACCGCACGGACGTGTTGGCGGTACCGCCGAAGACAACGGTCTCGCCGCCATGATTTGGGACCGAACGATCGCTCCAGTTGTAGGGGTTGTTCAGGTAGTTGTTGTCGCCCGCGCCAGTCCAGACGTAGTCGCCGGGATTCGACACGACGAGCACGAGCCGCTGGCCTCTGCCGCCCAGCGCGGCAAGAGAGGCCGTTGCGCCGGCCGCTATCGGGTTGACTACCGAAAGCCGACCAACAACGCCCGCGAAGCTGTTCTCGCCGCTGGAGACGAGTATCGTGTACGAGCCGACACCGAGCGCCTCTCCGCCGCCGATCCTCACGGAGACGCTGCCGCTCCCGGCAGCTGAAAGCGCGCCGCCAATTGTGGGGGCGATGCCGGACGGAACTGCGAGCGTTGTTCCGCCCGCCATCGCCAGCCCACCAGATGTTACCTGCTTGCCAGGGGTCACCTGGAGCGTGCACCCGCCCGTCACGTCGATGCCGCCAGAGAGCGTGTTGCCGCCGGCCAGGCTGGTTGTGCCGGAACCGGTCAGGATCAGCTTCCCGTTGCCCTCGAAAGCTTTCGCCAATACGATTTGCTTGCCGTTGTTGTCTATCGTGCCGCCGTTCGTTCCGATGTTGACGCTTAGCTTCTCGCCGCCTTCTATCAGCGTCCCCGCGGCGGCCGCCTTAAGCGTTCCGCCGTTCAAGGTGAAAGTGCCCGCATCCGGCCCGCCGCCGTGCATGACCTTCTGCACCGTCAGCGTCCCGCCATTGAGCGAGAACGCGCCACCGCATCTCGTGCCGATGCGCAGGGCGTTCGCGGAAAGCCCGTTCACCGCGGCGGTCGCCGTGAAGACGATCGGATTCGCCGTCGTGCCGGCGTTGACGATTACGTCGCCGTTGACGCTTTGCGCCGCGGAGAAGCTGACCGTAGCGCCTCCGGACATTGCGCCGCTCTCGAAGCGAGGGCTGATTGTCCCGGTCGGGACAGAACCGCCGAGCCAGTTCTCTGCGGACGCCCAGTCCGCGCCGCTCCCCGCGCCCGTCCACGAGCGGTAGCCGCTATATCCCTCCAACGGAGATATGAAGCGCGTCGTGCCGGCGAAGTTGACGCCCGAGACGCATTGCGCGGATCCCGAAAGGGCGAATGTGGTGGCGCCGCTCTCGCAGGACGAAAGCGGCTTTCCGTTCACCGACACCGTGTACGTCCTCTCCGCGTAGTCGACATAGAAGTCGACCGTGTAGTCCACGTCGTATCGGGGCTCGATCTCGTTGTTGGCCGCGTAGACCCACTCCGAGCCGGAACGCACCTGGAACATCTGCCTGTCGCGGTAGTCGACCATTCTGACAAGTACGTGCGCGTCGGACGCACCTTCGCCGCCGCTGCCGAGGAATCGGAGCCTCGCGCGGACTTTCGACCAGTCGCCGCCCGACGGGTCGTCGGGCGAGTACGTGAGGTTGGTTATCACAGCCCTGTCGTCGGTGTACGCAGGAGCTGTCGGACTCCAGCTTCCGAGAGGAGTCTTGTTGCCTCGCTTCTCGCGCATAAACAGGTATTGCGTTTCCGCGTTGCAGACGCCGCAGAGCGCAAGCGCAGCCAAGGCAGACAGAAACAGGTTCCCGATGGATGCTCTTTTCATTTTGGCTTCTCCATGTTAAAAGTGCTTGATGGCATGATCCCCATGCGGCTACTTGACGCCGACGGTCGATCCGACCGGCCTCGTGTAGGCCACGATCTCGCCGTCCTCCACCACGACGCGTTCGACCCACGGCACTGGGTCCACGGAAATCTTGGTGTCCGGCGGGAGATGCGCGCCGTTGGTGAGGACGAACCGTGCGTTCCGGTTGACGTTGGGAACCGTCTTCTCAAGCGAGACGACTATTCCTCGTTCCACTATCTCTTCGATTGGCAAGCCCCTCAAGCCGAGCGACGAACGCGGCCAGACGCGGAATGTGATCGTGCCGCCTTTCGGCAATTCATTGTACGACAACTTGAACACCGTCTCGCCGCCGTTCGGCTCCTGGCCCACGCCGACAAAGTTGTCTTTCCCCCACACGCTCGACTTGTAGGTACCACCGCTTGCGGAGACCTCCACGTTGTAGCCCACGGCGCGCGTGCCGGTCATAGTTCCGTCGGCGTTGAGCGTCACGTTTCCGTCGGCAAGCGGGATATAAAGGCGCACGGCGTCGTCGTCGAATCGCGCCGTCAACTTCGCCCCAGGGCTGAACTGCGGCGGGCCCGCCAGCGTTTCTTCTTGAACAAGATTAGCACGTGTCAAAGGATGCGTCGCCTTCGCATGGTTCCAGCTCACTAGAGGCAATACGAAGTCCGGACCGAGAGGGGCGCAGTGGTGATTAGCGTAAGCAAGATTCGCGTCCTTGACCGTCCTTCCGTTGGCGTTACTGTTGAATATGCAGGTGAAGTCCACGGGGTGCAGGACGATCTTGTCGTCATACACCTTGACGAGCCATCCATGGTCCATCTCAAAGGCCTCGTTCCCGTATCCCTGCACAAGGCCATTGCCCCATCCCGTCGCAAACCCCGGTTTCGCGCCAAGACTGCCGTAGTTGCGCTTCATCATGCCGCCCCTGATGGCAAAGCAGGATTCCTGTTCAGACCCGAGAAATTCGAATATGTCACCCCTGTGCGTTAGATTGTAGTGCCCGTGCCCAAAAAAGCAGATTCCATTGCCGTAAGGGGCGAGCAAGTGACCAATGTTATACGGAGTGGCATGCATAACCGTAAAAAACGGCTTGCTATCAAACGCCTCTGGATTTGCAGCTCTCGTTGGGCTGATGAGCTCTTCTATCATTTTGATAGGATACCGAGTGTTCTTTTCTGCCACTCGAAAATCTGGGCGATAACAGCCGAAAAAGTGGTAGCCCTTGACGACCTTGTGCCAGTAATGCGAGTACTCCTCGCCCCAGAGATCAAGCCAGCCGCCTTGGCCGCTCGCCTTGAACAGATAATCGAACACGACGTCGTCCGATTCTCTCTTTTTTTTATCTTTACCATCCTCGTCATGGTTTCCCAGGACAAAGAGCTTCTCGACTTTCTTCTCGTTAGGGGTTCCCCTGTCGATTATGCTGTCGTGTCCAAACACCTCGTCCCAAACCTCGGCGTGGAACTCAATCTCCCTCCAGCGGCCGCAGTCTGCCCAGTCGCCGCAGTGCATGACCGCGTCCACCTTGTTTTGCTTGAAGTACTGCAGCGCCTGCCAGAACGGCCCGTCCTGATACCACGCGTGCGGCTTGTCTTTACCTACCCAAAATCCCCCATGCCGGTTGCCGTCCGACTGCATGTGCGTGTCGGCTACGACTCCGAACACAAGATTCGGCGTGCCGAAGTCCGTTCCGCCCGCCACGGCGAAAATGGGGCGGCCCGCAAGCGCCCCGAGTCCCATGGATGCAAGCGCCCCGTTGAGGAAGTCCCTGCGTGAAATGCCAGATGAATTCATGTCGCGCCTCGTTTCCATTTGAAATTTACTGGATGACTGACTGCCCCGACGTCTGCTGCACCGTTGGAGCGACGCCGCTTTCCGTGAACCGGAACTTGAGGTTCGCCCCCGGTTCGACCTGGAGCTTCGCGCCCGGCGAGTTGCCGGACTCCCTCGCGAACAGCGTCGCGCCGTAGCGGACGTTCAGCGTGCCCTTCATTGTCATCCCTTCGCCGGACGCAAGCGGATGGCTCGCGGAGGCGACGGTGACAGTCGCGCCGGAGAGGGCGTCGACGACATGTCCTGCGGCGTTGAGCTTCGCTCCGCCATCCCACTTGACGCGCCACACCGAATTTCCGTCGCCGGCGTCAAGCGCACCTGCAAACCCGGAAAGGTCGCGGAACTCGCAGCTGGTTACGCCTGACGCCGCGGCGAACGTGCCGTTGCCGAGAAGCGCGCCGAACTTCGCCCCGGACGAGACCTGCGTCCTGCCTCCGTCCACCTGGATGTACGGCGAGGAGACGCTGTCGCCGGAAAGCGTGAGCGTGCTGCCGGACGCCACGACGAACTTCGACGCGAAGGCGACTAGCGGGATGTTGACGTTCAGCGTAGTGTCGGAGCTGACGTTGACAACGAGCATGTCCCACGCGGAAAGCGCGTCCGGGAGCTGCGGCGACCAGGAGAGCCCTGAGATTACCTTCAAGCCGCCGCCCACTGTCGCGGTGTACTTCACAAGTCCGATGTTGACGGCCTTTGAGTTTGACGAGAGCCGCGCGGGAGAGGGGACGAAGTCAGGGAACGCCACCTTCGCCGCGTCTTCCGCGGCAAGCTGTCCGTTGCCCGTGATCTTCAGAACCGGGACGTCGCCGGAAAGATTGATGAGCTTCGCTGGCGAAAGGACGGAAAGCCCCGCGCCGAGAACCGCGTCCTTTGCGGCTGCGTCCGGCACCTCGACGCAGCTCCCGGCCTCGACGGAGATTCCGCCGAGCGCGCCGAACGCGCCGTCGATGCGCAGGACCCCTCCGCCGAAGACGCGGATGCGCGCGGCCTTCAGGTTCGCCGCGCCGACGAGGGTGAGCGTCGGGCCGGACGGGACGTTGAACTTCACGGCCATCACGTCAATGGCCGAGTCTATTGTCAGCGTCATGCTCTGCTGGACCTTAACCGAGAGGACGTCGCGCGTCGTGAGGGACGACGCGGCGGAGCCGAATAGCGACGAGACGCTTGCATTGGCATTCATCGTCGCCGAGCGCACGACTGGCGCGGACAGCAAGAGCTCCCTGCGGTCGATGGCAAGCTCGGCCCACGCGGGCGAGCCTCCGGCGAGAAAGACCTTGTTTGCGTCGGCGGGAGAGAATCGCGGTCCAAAGCTTTCGTATGCGATCAGCACCGCGTCACGGCCGCCGTCGAGCCACGCGTCGGTAACCGCCGCCGAGAAACCGGAAGCGAGAAGCGAGTCCTTGACAGCGCCGGAGGGAACCGAGACTCGAGTGCCGGTCTCAACGACCGTGCCGCCGGTCCAGTTGACCGAACCAGTCTGGCGAAACGTTCCGCCGCCGACGAACCGCATCCCTCCGGACTCGCCGGGTATGCGGGTGGCCGCATGTAGGCACGGCGACATGAGTGCCGCGGCCGCAAGCGAGGCCATTGCGTACTTTACCGTCTTCATCTCTTCTCCGTTTTGTTTGCCCCACGCCGACGGCGGGGGTGTGTTAGTGAATAAGCAAGCAGCCTATCGGCTTAACCAGTATTTCAAAACATGTTTGCGCAGCATGAAGTTGCAAAGATGTTCTCTACTCTTCATCGATCACAGCCTTGTAGAACCCTGCCGGAACGGACGTCTCGAAGGTGAACGTTGCCGTGTCGCCGTCCGCGAACGTCGGGTCGTCGACCGCCGCTCCATCGACAAGCGTCTGCTGGCCTGTCGCGATATCGACCGCGTACAGCCTCAGCATGCCGTTTATCGGCACGTCGACGCCGTCCTCCTGCACCGCGCCCCGGCGCTCGAGAGCCACTTCTACCTCGACCCTGTCGCCGAGCACGCGGATCCGCTTGATGGAAACCTCGCCGGCGGCGTCAGGCTTCGCGGGGTCGAGGTTGAGCACGTGCGCACGCCTCTGCGCCGCGCTCATCGCGGCGGGAAGCGCCGCCATTGCCTTCGGCGCGGCCGCCGCCACGTTGACGACGAGCGCATTGCCGTCCGTCGAGAACGTCGCAGAGCAGCCGCTCGCCATGTTCGTGAGCACGAAGTCGCCTGGATCCGCCGAGATGCTCGACGCCGAAAGGACGGTGTACGTTCCAGCGCCCACCGTCCCGCTGCCAATTCGAACGACGACCTTCGCCCCGCTCGCGCCCGGAACGACCGCGAGGGAACTGGCGTTGACCGCCGGTGTTGCCCCGCCGTTCGACACGGCGAGCGTAGCGCCAGCGGTGAGCCGGACCGCAGGGAGCGTGACCGACCCGACGGCCGAGTTCGCGGCAAGGAGCGTCGCGCCGCCGCCTATCGAGACCGTGCCCGAGCCGATGATCCTCTTTCCGGAGTTTATCTGCAAGGTCGCGGTGTCGGTGACGGCGAGAGTCTTCCCAGACTCGATTGTCGTATCCACAATGGCGCTGCCGCCCGGATGTGCCGTCGTGGCGACGACAACTGTTCCGCAGCCCGCGATCGTGACGTTTCCTTCTGCCTTGACGCGTCCCTCGAGCGTAACCGTGCGGCGGGTCGTCGGGACGTCGTAGTCGGACGTGTTGATCGTGAGGCTGGAGTCCGAGCACACCTGCAGATCGCCTTTGCTCGTGTAGGCCTTACCGGAGTTGGCGAGCGTCCAGTCGGCGGAGGAATAGAGCGTGACCGGCCTGTTCTGCGCGTAGAAGCGGGTCTGCCCCTCGCCGACAGGGTTGAGGAAGCGCAGACCGTTCGCCCCAACGACCCATGCGCCCGCTCCAGTAGCGTTGGACTCGAGCCTGAAGTACGCGCGTCCGCCGTTCCTGTCGAGCAGCAAGCCGCCGACCCTCATCGGCTTCGTGTTTGCCGTGACGACATTGTACTGCTTGGCCGTCGTGCCGGACTTGCACACTGCGTTTCCGGCAACCGTCACCGTTCCCTCGTTCGAGTTGAGGAACGTCCCCTTGCCGTTGCACACCACAATGTCCCCGTCAATTGCCAGCGATGCGCCCTGCGCGACGGAGAGCTTCTGCGCGTTGGTGAGCGCGCCGAGATGGAGGTTCCCCGTGAGCGTAACGACGCCGGATCCCATCGTGAGCGTGCCGAGCGTGACGTCGCCAAGGTCGGCGTTGACCGTAATCGCGGACGTGTTGCTGAAAGTCGCCGTCTCGCCGGCTTTCGGTGCGCAGCCGCGTTCCCAGTTGCCGCCGGAAGACATCTTGCCGTCGCCGGCAAGTCCCGTCCATACCGGCGCCGTGCCGGCCGAGTAAACTGCGAGACTGAGGATGTCGCCGTCCTTGCTGAATCCACCCTCGAGGCCTTCCGCGCGCAACGGCGAGAACCCGGCCTCCGCCTCGGACACCGTTACGCCTGCGTTCTGCAGGATGGCGTACCTGCCGGAGCCAAACGCACCGCCCGCACACTTCAGCACCGCCCCGCCGGCCGTCGGCAGAGTCAGGGCGCCGCTGACGGTGATCGAGACCTCCCCTTCCTCGCCGACTGCAACGTCGAGCGTCGCGCCCGCCTCGAGCGAAAGGTCCGCCGTCTTCGCGCCGAAGTCGGCGGCAAGCGTCGCGCCGTCCGCGACGGTCATCGCGCCAGTGCCGAACGCTGCCTGGTCGGTGTCGAGCTTCGCGATCCGGACCGTTCCGTCGCTGACCGTCACGGCGCCGGAGAGCGCAGATCCATACGGATTCATGTAGAGCGTGCCGGCGCCTGCCTTGACAATCGCCCCAGCGCCAAGGGCGCCGCCGGTCCACGTCACTGTATGGCCCGCCGTGTCGAACGTCGTCGCCTTTTCGATGTTGAGACACCAGTAGTGGGGATTGCTGTTGTTCCTTGGACCGAATATCTCGAAGTCGTCAGTCGCATGGACTGCCGTGTTGCCGCCGTTAAAGGAGATGGAGTAGTACTGCTTTTTCATTCCCAGCCCGTTCGCGCCCACATAGAGATGCGGTATCTTCACATAGACCGTCTTTCCCATGTCGTGGCTGTCGTCACCCTTCCAGACGCCGCCGGCGCGGATGATTCCGCTCCCGCTCTCGTCGCCGTCAAAGCCAACTTGTCCGTCTCCGCCGTTCCCTTGCACAACCCACAGCCCGACGTCCATTTCACCGCGCACCGAAACGCGTCCGCACGGATTGCCTACACGGACCGTGCCGGAGAAGTTCGCATATCCGCCCTCTTCGATGCGCAGCGACATCTGCGTTCTGTTGCCTGACATCGACACGCCGTACAGCGCCGATCCAGCGGGAACAGTGTATGGATTCGCGAGCGCCGGAGGGTTCGTCCAGTCTCCCGTAAGCCGTATCACGCCGGTCAGCTCGTGCGAGGCCGCGTTGTCCCGAGTCGAGGGGTCAAGCGTAGTCGCGTACGCCCCGCCCGCGAAGTTGACTGCAGTCGTCTCGAAGTCGACGAGGTATCCGGCCTTGAAATAGACGGGGACGTTGAAGAAATGCGCCGCCGCGGAGTTGTTGACGACCTTGACCACGTTGGTAAACGGAAGCGATCCGCCAGTCGTCCCGTCGCCGAACGTGAACTTTGCGGTTCCCGCACCGAACACGACGTTGCTCGGCGAGAAGTTCGCAAGGTCGCACTTGACGGCCATGTCGCCCTCGGCGGCAAACACCACTGTCTCTCCGCCCTGGTTCGGTAGGCTGCCGCCAAGCCAGTTGGCAGGATTGGCCAGGCGGTTGTCGGACCCTGCGCCGGTCCACATGACCTGCCCCTGCTCGACGACGGCGAGGACAAGCCTCTGTCCGTTGCTGCCCGACGCGACAACGCCGGCGACCGTCCCGCCGACGAGCGCGTTGGCGACCGTGATCCTCCCGACTACGTTGGCGAAGCTGACGTTTCCGTCAGAGACGAGAAGCGTGTACAGTCCGACAGGCAGTGCCCCTCCGTCGCCGACCGTCAGGGCCACGTTGGCGTTGGCGGGGATGTTCAGTCCGCCGGGGATGTGCGGCACTTCTCCGCCGAAAGGCAGGGCAAGCGCCGTTCCGCCCGCCGCATACGGGACGTTGAGGAACAGAGTCTTCCCTTCCGTCGAGAGGAAGAACGAGCCTGCCGCGCCGCCAGCCATGCCGTTCACGACCGTCAGCCTGTTCGTGATGCCGGGATCCAGCGCGACTCCTGCCTTGACTATCGGATAGACGCCGGCCGCGAGAGTGGCCGACCCGACCCTGACCTTCAGCTTTCCGCCTGATCCCGCGATGCCGAACGAGCCGCCGACGCTGAGCGGCATGTGCGCAGCGGGGAGCGCGACCGTCGCCGTGTCGTCAACGACGAACGACCCGCCCACGGTGTTCGCGGCGTTGGCCGCCAGCGTCCCCGCACCAGTCACGCGGACCTCGCCGGAGCCGCCGATCCCGCCGTTCAGCGTCACCGTGCGGTGCGTGGAGGGATTGGCGGCGTCATCCGTCTCGATAACGAGCTTCGGGGACTTGCCCTGCAGGACGAAGGAGATGCCGTCGTTGAACGGGCTGTTCGCGACCGCGTAGTCGGCCGTGGGCTTCAGCGTGACCGTCGCGCCGACGCTGCCGCCGTCAACCGCGTAGCACGGACGGCATCCCTTGAACTCGCGCCTGTTGTCGCGGAACTGGAAGCCGCCCGCTCCGACACGGTACGTCACGCTGCGCAGCGAAGCCGTGGATGCGCGGGACGTGAGGCGGAAGCGAGAAAGGGCATCGGCGCCGTTTTCGCCCCCGCCCGAGCCTTCGTGCACGAACTTCCCGACACGCACGGAATAGCCCGGACGCGCCTCGGACATGAACCCGGTCAGGCACTTGTTCGAGGACGCCCCCGAAAACACGGCCTCGTCAACGTCGATGGATCCGCTTACGTTCCAGAACGGCGACAGGATGCCGGTGGCCACTACGCGATCCGCACGGATGGAACCAGTGGCAGCGACGCCAAGTGCGTCGGTATCCACGACGATCTCCTCCGCCCGCATCACGCCGTTGGCGACGTACTGTTTCTGCCATGTCGGGAACAGGACGCGGCCGAGCTTGACGTCAAACCCGCCGAAGTCGAGCGTCTCCGATTGATCCCCGCTGCCGCGAGCTGGCCAGAACACTACATTGTCGCCAACTTTCGGCACTGCGTTGCCGAACCAGTTGGCGGCGTTCCCGATCACGCCGCTGTTGCGCGTCCAGAGCGCGAGGGCGTTTGTCACCACGGGAACCGTAACGTCGGCATAGACGCGCCTGTGGTCGCTCGGCGAATTGCTTGGCCCGTAGATGTACGAACCCCAGGCGCATTTCACGTATTTCCTTGCAATGCATTCCTTGCCGGCGTACACATAGTCGACGCCACCCGTGTCGCCGGACTTCTGTTCGGCTGTCACCGCGGTGTTCTGGAAGAGGTTCGTGCACAGCCTGTAGACCAAAGCGGAGTTGCTGTCCCCGCTTGGCCTGTTGTTGTGGTCTCCCACAAAGAACATGGGAAGCCCGATTTCGACAAAAGGCCTGAAGCGCCTCTCCATCACGAACATGCCCTCACGCCGATACCCGCTGGCGCGGTGTTCCAAGTGCGCATTGGCAAACATGAACATTCCGCCCGTGTCCTTGTGCCGCACAAGTGCCATCGTGCAGGCCCGATATAAAGCCTGGTCTTCCTTCGGATGGTTTCTCCACCAATAATTGCATCTCGACCTCGTCCACGGGGTTTCACTCTGGTAGAAAGACTTGCTCGCAAGGACTTCGAAGTTGTTCGTCTTGCAGAGGACGGGATTCTCGTCTTGAAAGCCGGAGCCCGTCTGGCAGATCCAGGCGCAGCCGGGAACCTCGCCCTCGATACCGTTCGCCGGATTGCCCATGTCCCTTGCCCTTGCGCCGACATGGGTCTCCTGAAGCCCGGCGAGGTCGAACCTCGTCTCGT
>JAEEGL013353572.1_pt1 | contig 10694 bp, 10 predicted proteins | sample 9134231 | NCBI WGS metagenome assembly JAEEGL01 (sample SAMN16246548, study PRJNA631951) | gut metagenome | biome: gut microbiome; feature: rumen; material: fiber-attached | host: Bos | place: Iran: Karaj | collected 2018-10 | reverse complement strand
CGACCGATGGCAAATCTTCACAATCTCTGGTGCCTGCTCCATCCCCTGCAACCAGCACACCCACACCTTGTGGCTGTGCTCATGCGGCAACACGTCTTGTCGATGTGCCTCTACCAGTTGTTTCAGCAAACCTTCGTATTGTTTCCGTATGTGCGGTATCGTCTTTTCTTGTATTCGCGTATAGGCTGCCGTTATCGACCGCTTCCCGCACAGCACAGCACCTCCTTGCCTCAGAAACTCAGGAATAGCCCCCAAACGAATGTAGGTCCAGATAAGGTGGGAACCGCCAAACTGCCGAAAGCGCCTAAATAGTCGCGATACGAGGTTCATTTGTATTCAGCAAAAATGTATGGTGAATACCTTCATAGATTACTCAAGACAATGCAAGTACTTACACTAACACGTTTGATTATCTTTTATCGAAGAAAGAGTGTGTTCATAAACATCAACGAGGCCGTTAGCTATCAACTTGAAATCAAGCCTTTCTTTTAATCTCTCACGTGTATTGTCTATATATGGCTGTTCCAGTCTTTTATGTATTTCACCTACAGCTTCTTTAGGCATCCTACTTATTATAGTCGAATTATTAAGACCTGCTAATTGGTTTTTCACATCACCAACATCAACAGAAAATACTCGTTTGTTAAGAGACAAAGCCTCTCTTACTATATTAGGAGACCCTTCCTCATCTGATGTCAACAACAAAAAATCACATGCATTTATATATAATGGTACTAAAGAAGGATTTACACCACACATTATCAACAAATGGTAATCATCTCCTATTTCATCGACAATTGCTTGAGCAATATCCCTTCGCTTTAATTGGGTATTGGATTTGTCGGAAAAGAGGCAATAATTCTTAAATTCAATTCCCAAATCTTCACAAGCTTTCCTTTTATCTAATGGAACAAAAACATCATAATCAACGCCTAATGGTTGCACAAACAACTTGTCCTTGCACTTCCTTGCAATCCATCTTGGCAAATAATCAAATAATGAATCTGATACAAAACCTAATTTATCAAATAATAAAATGGAGCAAAAAGAAGCTTTTTGATTCAACCAAATTTTCAGTTTAACCAAGAAAGACTTTGTGGTTTTCATTTCTTTAGCATGAATATCAGTTCCATGGAATGTAAGCAGTTTAGGCTTCCTTATTCCTATCAGGCAAAACCATATCAACAAAGCATAAAGACCACCGAACTGAATATGTATAATGTCTGCCCTTTTAGCATATTTCCTAATTACACATAGACTCTTGAAAGAGTTCATGAATGGAGCAAAGTAAACGTCATCCACCTTGTCATTGGTTTTCAAAGCATCAAGAATTCTGTTCACAATAGGATTCCCAATTCTACCAGGTTTTGAATATTCATTAGAAACTAATAACACTTTCATTTGATGAATATATAATGATGTCCAATGCTAATATATTTTGAAATACTAATGAGAGTTGACAATTACAGATGTTCTTTACTGCTCTTAATGATGATTATTATGAATTACTATACTTTATTCATAACATAACCAACAGCTCCATCATAACTGATGATTTTAGCAGGAACACCGACAACGCAAGCATTGTCTGGAACATCCTTAGTAACTACCGAACCTGCCCCTATTGCGACATTATTGCCTATAATTACTTTACCAATTATTTTAGCGCCAGGACCGATATATACCCCATTGCCAACAGTAGGCACCCCTTCTCGCTGGCCACGATTAGTCTGACCAATTATAACACAAGGAGAGATGTTAACATTATTGCCAATCTTAGCAGAACCATTAACGATGATTGTACCAAAATGACCAATATAAAAGCCACGCCCTATTTGTGTCATATAAGGAATCTGTATACCCGATTTATATGACATATGACGAAGATATAGATACGATATGAAAAACAATGGCTTCTGTATTTTTTTTTCAGCCAAATAACGACAAACCCGCAGCCAAAAGGAATATCGAAAGCCAACTGTGAAAAAATACAACTTAAAAAAAGAAGACAAATTCACTCCTCCATCATAACGTAATGCATCTGATGTTATCACTTCACGAAGTTGACGAAATGTTTCAATCTTCATATTCAATCTACATTCCAGCTTTTCTATTTTTGCATTTTAATTTGTTCAAACACCTCCTTCCATTGCCTGGAAACTTTTGCCAAATCCACTTTTTCTCTTATTGTCTTTGCCTTATCCCCCATCTCTTCAGCTTTCTGTTCATTATCAGCTAAATAAGCTAATGCATTTGACATAGATTGTGGGTCATCACATGGTACTATTAAACCATTATTCTGATGGTTAATAAGTTCTGTCACGCAGCCTGGTGCAAAGTTTGTCGTAACACAGGGAACTCCTATAGCCATTGCTTCAATAAGAGCATTAGGAAGGCCTTCGAATCTCGAAGAGAAAGCAAAAATTCGAGCATGGCTTATTTTATCCAAAACTTTTCCATCCGTACCAGGCATTAAAACTTTGTTTTCCAATCCTTTCATCACCACAAGATTTTCTAGTTCGCCCCTCAGTTCACCCTCACCATAAATCACGAGTTTGTAACCAGGATGCTTTTTCTCAAACAATGAAAAAGCATCTATCAACGACTGATGGTTTTTTTGTGGAGACAGACGACCAACAGAGACAATGACATTCTCGACATCTTTACTCTCCCTATTGGGAATATTAACCAAATTCAGTGGGTTGAGGATGACGCTCGATTTACGTCTTATGCGTGCAGGAAACATTGATTGCACATTACCTGACTGAAAAACCACATGCTTTGCGCTACGCGTAGCCACATATTCAAACACGCGAGCTACGAATCCTTTGACATTGTTTTTGGGGTCGTTTCTTTCAGAGTAAACCATGGGAAACCCCATGCCAAATCCTGCCAGATAAGTCAAGGTCGCAGTATCAGGAAAAAAGGATACCACAACATCCGGCTCATAGCAACGTATCTTATTGCGTAATTCACGAAGAGGAGCAACAATATGTTTCAGGCTATTTCGCCTAAAAGGACTTATAAATAGCATCTTAACGTTCTCATCCAAATGATATGCAATAGGATAGGCCTCTCGGTTGTTCATAATTGCCAAGATGACAGTATCACCATCCTGGCAGAACTGATTCATCAATAATGCCATGACTCGTTCTGCACCTCCAAAGTAAAGATCAGGAGTTACAAAAAAAAGCGTCATCTTTTCATCATTTTCTTATAGAGCAAAGAATAGTTTTCTGCCATGGCTTCTAAAGAAAACCTTCTTGCTTTTTCACGTGCCCTTGTCCCTAATAACTTTCTTAAGCGCAAATTGTCCATCAATCTGATGATAGCATCACATAAATTATCTACGGTCGGCTCTATAAGCAATCCCGAATCTCCATCATCTATCATGTCGGGAATGCCCCCTACTCGGGATGCGATAATAGGAAGAGCAGTTCCCATGGCCTCTATTAATGACACAGGCATACCTTCATACTTTGACGGAAGCAAAAAGGCATCGGCCTCGTTCAAAAATGGATACACATTAGCCTGTAGTCCACTGAAAATCACATCGTTTTCTGTCAGGTGCTCACTATTTGCAATCCGCTTGTAATCATCCATCATTTCGCCAGCTCCGACGAATGTGACCTTCACATCCCTTCCACTTTTCTTTAGTTTAGATACCGCTTTAATGATTAGATCTTGTTGTTTAATATGCGTAAGCCTCCCAACATGTAATAAATGGAAAGACCCTTCATAGTCGTATGATGTTTTTGGAGAACACTTGGTCAAGTCCGAACCATTATAGATAACGGGAATGTCGTCTCTACTCATTTTGTATTCTCCTGCTATAGTATCTGCCACACGAGGGCTTATAGCGACAGGGCAGACCCCGAAATGGCGATAAAAAGTCTTTGAAAGCCTTCTAAGGACTTTGCCCATCTCTTTGGAAGCAACACTATGAACAGTGTGGATCCTTACCGGGACATGGGCAATGACAGCAGCAGGAATAGCGTACTCCATAACATATAAATGCGTATGTACTACATCTATGTTATTCTGTTTCATTAAGCGTGCCAATTTCCCAAACATGTTTCTGTCAAAGCCTCTCTTCTTATTTAAATATTCAACGCGTACACCTGAATGCTCCATTCGTTCAGTTATTGCTGAATGATAATCATAGAGGCTGGCAACAAGCACCTTATTTTGGGAGTCTTTAACTAGTCCCTTGACCAGACTCTCACACATTGTTTCTGCACCTGCCAGTCCAAATTCAGGCATCACCTGCAATATATTCATGCTTATTAATAGTGGATTGCTGTTGCTTAACAGACATCATTATCGTACCAACACAATATCCGATGGCCAAACAAATAAAGAAAGATGTAGAAGAAAAGGACATTGAGAAGAATGTTTTGGCAAACGTAATTAAGAAACAAGCGCCTAATACAGAAAACAAAAGATCATTTCTCTTAGAACTCAACCAGGTCTTAATAAACCAACCCCAATAAACAACGTAAGAAAAAACTCCCAAAAGACCACAGTCAATCATCAATTCCAGCCAATCTTCATGAGCAAGGTCACCAGCTATCATGATGGTTGCATCAGCCCCATTTCCAAAGAGTATTTCATAAGCAGAATTAGTTATCGTCAAATGTTGCATAAGACTCTGGTAAAGAATATTTCTACTACTAGAATTTCCTTCACTAGTCTGCTCAAGTCTATGCAAAAAATAATCACTGGTGCTATAAAAATACTCAACAAGGAAATAGGCTCCAACCAAAAAGATTACCGTCAAAAAAAACAACAAATATTTATTGCTTACTGACACCTTTGACATTCTATAGAAATACCATATTAGGATGATTCCACTAAGGAATATTGCACCACGCTTCCACGACGTAAAAATAAAATAAAAGATAATAACCAACAAGACCAACGAAAGTCTTTGTTTCTTATAAAAAAAGAACAAGAGTGGAAGCAGCCCCAAGAACTGGTATCCTGTATTATTTGTAAATTCGTCTATTCGAAAGGATTCTGATCTTTGCAACATTACCATATAGGCATGTCGAAAGGCGATTACCGACACCACCAGAAACACGAAAAACCATCGTCTAATAGTTCGTTCTGTGATTTTCCCTTGGATTGTCAACACATAAAAAGCAGCTATTGGTCCTAAAGAGGATAATATGCCCAAAAGAAACTCATTACTTTTCCTTACGTGAAAACTTAAGGCTACTGACGTGTCATATACGGCATGAACGACTCCATAGATAGTTAAAATGCCCATAAAAAAAAGCAAAGCCTTAATATAAGTAGGCGACTTATATTTTAGCACGGACAAACAACCTAAATACAGTGTCAGCAACAAAAAAGGGATATAAAATGCCATCGACAGCAGACTGTTCTCAAAGAAAAAGCCCTGAGCTGTATGAAGCACCCACAACAAAATATAAAAATCTCCGATATTGAACGCTTTCATATGAAACACGCCACTATTTGACCTACTTATGAAGGAAGAGGCAATCTTTACTGAAATGGCTACCTTATCTTTGTTTGAGGTAGTTTTATCTTATCACCAAAATACAAGTCCGCTTCAGGTAATCGATTTGCATCGAAGCCACTTGCAGGGAAAAACGTCAGTTCGCCAAAATAGATTTTTCCTTCTATATTGTACATATCAACACGAACAAAAGGAATTCCCTTAGATAATTTATTTGCCAATTCGAACATCACATCAATCCCATTTGGTTTAGGAAGAGTAAAGTTTTCAGGAGCTTCTTTCCCTCGTTTATTGTATCTTCTAAGTTTCCAATCTTTATCAAAAAAATAAAACTTGGGATGGCCACTGCCGCGCTCTATACAGAATAGAACTACTTCGGCAACACCATCAAAACAATAGAATTTATAATCTGGAACATTGTCACCAAGATAATGCTCTGCTAATATTTTTCGCTGGACATTTTTGTACGGCCATTCTCCAAATGTTTTATAGATGTCTTTTTTAAGTGACCTTTCCAACTTTGTCTTTGCCGCATCTTTGTCAAATTTATCTTTGTCCTTACATATCACCACGCCTGTATTACCTCCACTATGATTCGTCTTCAAAACAAATTGTTGGGGAAGCGAATCAAAATCAATATCATCAAAATGATTCCAAACGCCCAAAGTAGGAACTATATATTCTTTACCTATCATTCTTTCTGCATAATCCTTAGCGAGAACTTTATCAACCATTTGAGTATACTCAGGTCTTCGATTGTACAGTTTAAGCCACTGTAGTTTCTCGTTCATAGTTTTCGGATTCCTAAGATTCAGCGGCTTACCCATTTCCAGAAAAAACCTCAACATGAGATACAGCCTGTCAGGGAAACAGAAACTTAATCTTGCAAGAACATTTATCAATCTTTCTCTCATAGTATAAGCAACAATGACAATCTGTCAATAAAGTAGAGGTACAGAAAAGTAATTTCAATCATTAATAACCTTTTGAGAAACTATCAAGATAGAAAAACTTTGGCGTTAGTTTGCCTTTATCTACAATCGTCGCTCCCGAAATCACCTTGGATTCCACCCCCTTTAATAATGGTTCAAACACATAGGGAATCAGCATCTTACCAAAATAGACGCTGGAATCCATAGGCAAGGCATTCGGGCAAGTGTCAACTGCCTCTACGGTAATGTTATCTTTATTGGTAAAAAGAATTTCCTCTTTTTCGGTGATGGGATTATAGTCATAATACGGTTCAGCATGTGTAGCCGGGCGAATTGTTGATTTTATGCTACCCATAATGTCACATGTCACATCACCTATCATTCGAATATGAACATCAGGATTCCTCAGGTCTTCCACACCAAGGTAGACAGGAGCCTCAGGTGCCCAAAAATGTGCACAAATCAATATATCCGTATGCTTTGCCCAACGCATGAAATCACTTACATAAGCTTTTGGGAATTCTGAGAAATGATGAAATGAAAAATCACCGCCATCGGCTCTCTTCACCAATTTATCCACATCTGCGATGCAATAAGACAATGCCCTAACAGGTTCATCACTTAAGAATTCCGAATCGGTCATGTGATAAGAGCCTATCTCTTGAAGGACATGCTGAGCTCCATGAGACACACGACCAGCACCTGTCACCAAAATTTTCACTTTGGGAAGACTGACGTCTTTCAAATTGTTGATAAGTTGGTCTAACGTGAACTTAATATCTGGTTTAGGCAATTCAAAAAGGCCTGTCTTCAAACCATATCCGCGTAATGTGTAATATACTCCAACAACACCGGCCCACCAACCAAAAGCACAAAGACGTACATTGTTATCATCAACAAGATATTCATAGTCTGTGAAAGTTATACCTTTCTGCAGAAATGCCTGCAATAAAGGGCGATTATAGGTCTGCTTCTTAGCGACATGACCAAAAAACACATAATGCTTGTTAGGAATAAGCGTCTCAATTTTAGCCTCCTTAATTCCAAAAAGCACATCGCAGTCCGAGACATCATCAACCACCTTTACACCAGCATCAAGATATTCTTTATCAGTAAAAGCCCTGATATTACTGCTTTGGACAACAATTTCCGATGTCGGATATTTTATGTTGAGTTCTGCCACTTGAGATGGCGACAAAGCCACCCTATTATCTACAGGAGTTTTTGTCTCCCTTAACAATCCTATCTTCATAATATGAAATAATATAAATAGTATTCAATTTTCGCGATGATTCAAGTAATATGTAAATCTGTCTCGATGAGCCTCACAAATGACATGATTACGAATAATCTGAAGCCATTTTTCAGAGATCAAATTGGGAAACAAATGTCTTGACTGTAAAGCTCGAACATAACGATTGGAAACGGGATTCAGCAAATCACCATAATAAAGTTTAACGGAGTTATAAAAAATGTTTTGTTCTGTTTTTATTTTTTCTGGAGAAGAAACAATTTGATTCAATCTTTGCAACTTCATATCGAAATCTTCTGGGCGTATAATACTCACAGAAGCATTTCCTTCACATTGCACATACGGTATAACCTGGGACTCTATATTATTATCGAAAGACAGTAAAACCATATAACCTTCATACCAGTTATTGCTCATTTTCGATTTTGCATCAAAGCAGAAATTTCCAAGTCCATACACAATGGGTTTTCCTTTATATAATTCTAAGCCACTATAGCAATGCTGATGATGATTGACCACTGCATCAGCACCAGCATCAATAAAGAAGCGATAGGTTTCTTGCATCCTTGTGCTAGGCAACTGGTAATACTCATGGCCACCATGAACAATAACCAAAACAAAATCTGCCTTTGTTTTGGCATCATTTATGGCATAATACTGTTGAATAGGATTTAAAGGATTACTGCCTGCAGTAGATTCTGTTGCTATGCTGTATTCATGTTCGCAACAATTAATGACAGCAAGTGATTTACCGCCAATCTTTTTATAAAGAATTCGTGATGCCTCCTGAATGTTCATACCACCTCCAACGACATCAATCGAATGTTTGGCACATGCGGCCATAGTATTTTTCACTCCTTCTTCACCATAGTCAAGGAAATGATTATTGGCCAAAGTGACACAATCGAAGCCGACCCATTTTGCAGCCTCGACACCACGTTCTGAACACTTGAGGTTTGGGCCGCATTTCTTGATTGGCTTTTCATCGCCATAACAAACAGGACACTCAAAATTGACAATGGAATAATCCGACTCTTCTACATAAGGCTTGACCTCACCGAGGACAGTATTAAAATCACCGCGCCCAAATAATTCTGCAACACGCTGTTGTGGACAAAAATCACCTGCTACAAGAACCTTCATAGGCAAAGATGGTGTATTTGAACACTTGGAAAACTCCAAATATCATCGAACTCTATTCAGCAAATGAACCTTTATTAGCCGTCGCTCTTGCGGGAAGAACATTATGATGGCTATATATACCATCGCACAAAGTATTACGGAAATAATTTTCCATACTACTGTATCACCATGTCCTCCCAAGACAATAGCCACAACTAACATGGCGACCGAGGCGAAAACAGAGGCAGAAACATTTCGTAACATCTGCCAAGGAGAAATTCTGACAAGAAAGAAAATGATAACAAGATTAACAAGAATCAATTCCATCCGCACCCAAGATCGGGCTATATATAGTGTTTCAAAACCATATTTCACTGCTATTAATATTACAGGCCACAACACAATAATGTGAAGCCATTGGGCTAAAACAGATAATTTGGGACGACCTTTTGCACGATACACTTCACTACTATAATGAGCCAATACTATTGTAATGGCACTAGTCAATCCCCACAGTCCAATGAACCCCGAAGCTTCCATCCATTGTTCGCCAAGAAGAAGTTTTGTGATTATATCACTAAAACAATAAATACCAACTCCAAGTGGAAAGACCAACAAGCCCACAAGCTTCTGAAACTTAAAAAACAAAGATTTGAATTCCTTATCATCATCTTGAAGGCGAGACAAGGATGAGAATAGCACTGGAGTGGTAGCTGCTGTGATAAGTCCCATAATCTGGCCTACCAATGCAGAAGATGTCTTATAAAGTCCCAAATAGTGCTGACTGAGCATTGTTCCTACAATAAAAACATCCACATAGCCTGTCAACCAAATGCTAACGGCTTCAAAAAGTGACCAAACAGTAAAGGACAACATCTCCTTAAGTTTGGCAAAAGAATAATAAAAATTAGGTTTCCATTTGGAGAAAAAGGTCAGCAAGACTGCATTAACAAGATTTTGGGCAATGGTTCCGAACACTAAAGCCCAATAGCTACGCAGCCAAAGGGCCAAAGGGATTGTGACCAGTAGGGGGATAAGTATTGACGCAATCCTTACATTGAATAGTGTCTTGAAATCGAGTTCTCGACGATAAAGAGCCATCTGGATGCTCGAAAAAGCAGCCAAAGGGATAGATACACACGCTACGATGAGAACATGACCAAGACCTGGATTACCTACTAACGCTGCCAAAGGATCTGCAAAAAGGGATATAATTCCCCAGATGATCATCGACAGAACAAAGTTGCTCCAGAAAGCAACATTTGTCGACTGCTCCATCTCTTCTGCATTTCGGAACTCATGCTGAACCAAATACTTTTGGAAGCCTGCATCGGTAAACAGCTCGGCAAAAGTGATTATCATGGTCAGTGTAGTGACCACACCGAAAGCTTCTGGCGTTAGCAGTCTCGCCAAGACCATGCTTGTAATCGGGGTGATGAGCTTTGCAACAATCTCGGTCACCGCTGACCACTTGGTGGCTTTCGCCACTTTATCGTTGAGTTCCGCCATGAATCATTTTAGATTTGCCGATAAGGAAAAGACTATCATGGTTTCCGTCTAAGATACGAGTAGGGTATGCGGGTGGTGGCGTAGTCGCCGAGGCCGGTGAGGCTGACGACGATGCGGCTGCGGCCATCGTCGTCGATGACCTTGCCGCGAACACCCTTGAAGGGGCCACGGGTGACGATGACCTCGGCACCAGAGGCGAGGCGCACGGAGCTGCGCTGCAAGGAGAGGAGGTCCTCGCTGTGCTTGCAGGTGGCGAGAATGAAGTTGAGCATCTCGGCCTCGCTGACACGCAGGGGGGGGTTCTTCTTGAACTCGTTCCTCTCGAAGTGGTTGTAATAGTAGCCAAGGAAGGTGGACAGCTGGGGGCAGGGACTCTTCATGTCCTTGCGGTTGT